>Ga0307928_10004665_pt1 | contig 10386 bp, 10 predicted proteins | sample AceLakmetagen232_FD_201815 | JGI IMG/M metagenome (GOLD analysis project Ga0307928, IMG submission 201815) | Saline water microbial communities from Ace Lake, Antarctica - #232 | ecosystem: Environmental > Aquatic > Non-marine Saline and Alkaline > Saline | place: Antarctica: Ace Lake...
AAAGGGAATAAACGAACACCTAAATGTTGTACGTATCTAAAGGAGAAACCTTTGGAGAATAAACAAAAAGAATTACGGATTACAGCAACATTGACTGGTATGATGGCATCAGAAAGCAGGCAGAGAACGTTGACTATGATGCGATATGACAATAAAAAGGCTCCTCGAATGTGGCATGATGATGTAGAGTTCTGTGGTCAGCGTTGGTATAGTATGCATGATGGTGTGTGGAAATACCATCCACTTGCTTATTGGACTGATGAAATGGTGTTGGAATATCATAAAGAACACAACATACCTTTGAGTGAAGCATACACCAAATGGGGGGGTATATATGATAGAACTGGTTGTTTACCCTGTCCTTGTTATTTGGATTGGGAGAAAAAATTAAGTAAAACCCACCATAAGTTATATTTACTGATGAAAAAATTACAAAATCCTAAACAAACAACTTTAAAAGAGGCGAAAGTCGGCATTCCTCCCACCCCTAAAGGGATGGGTATCCTGCCGACGTTTTTATGATAATTCAAAATCCGATAGTACAACATAAGGAAAATGAGATGTGTTGTAACTGTAAGAGCCGGAATCTATCACAGTTCGGACACTATCAGATTTGCGGTGTATGTGGTAGGAGGCAAGCAAGATGGATATGAAAAGGTCAAGCACTTTGAAGACGGAAACACAGAGTATTACGGTTGAGTCCATCCCTGATGAACATGGGATACTACAGACGATGAACATAAGGGAAGAGCATATGGGCGAGTCGGATATGGTATCTTTAGACCATAATCAGGTTTTGTTTTTACTCAAAGAGATTGTGGGTAATCTATGATGCTTGCGTTACTCCTCCTCGAAGAAGAAGATAAAGAAAATGCACGATAATACACAGAGACTAATCTTCATAATAGCAATACTCTCAATCGTAGTAGCATCCTTATGGTTTTCATATTGGCAATACAATATATGTATGGACAAAGGATTCGGCTTTTGGTATTGTTTAAAACACGCAACATAGAAAATGATATTAAAGAAATACAAGAGGGAAGACGAGGTGGTAGCCTACGTCAAACACCACAAGAAGCTACCATCAGACGAATACGAACACCGATACAAACAACCACTATTAGACACCGTACAGTTTGGAGCCAACCTAGAGATGTTAAACGGCTATGAAGTAGCATGCCTCGACAAGATCAAACGATAAAAGAAAATGGGCTATAAACCTGCGGTCAAAGAAGCGGCATTCAAACTCTACCAAAGCGGCGAAGCAAAACGCAGCATAGCCAAAAAAATGGGCTTCCACCACAGCACACTAGATATTTGGATACAAAAAGGCAAGTGGGAGCAGAGGAAAAAGAAAATATCGGCGAAAGCCCGTGAGAAAACCGACAAACGGATAGTAGACCGTGATGCAAGGCAGTTGGAGATTATAGACAAGGCGTTGGACACGTACCTAAAGGAGTTGAATGATGGTAGGGTTCTCATCAAAGGTAGTGAGGTCAAGTCGTTTATGGAACAGGAACGTCTTATCGCAGGATTAGAGACTGAGATTAAGAAGGAGATTATCGTAACATGGGCGGAAGAACCAAAGAAAAAGTCCAAATAGAAAGGCAGTTGGTGCGGTTAGGCTATAGACCTCACCTCAAACAAAGGCCCTTCCATAAAAACAACTTGAAGTTTCGGGGTATCATAACCGGGGTCGGCTTCGGCAAGAGTTCTGCGGGTGTCGCTGAGATGATTCGAGACTCTATGAAATACCCTGGGTCTTTCAACCTCATCTTCGCGCCCACTTATCGTATGTTGCAGAATGTTACGATGCGGGAGTTTTGGAAGTTTTGCCCGCCTGAGATCATAGCCTCCCACAACCGGGGGGAGCAGATCATAACCTTGGTGAATGGGACGGAGATCATCTACTTGTCGGGGGATAACGAGAGGAACATAGACAGGCTGCGTGGATTGACGCTTGGAAGCGCTTATCTTGATGAAGTGGCCTTGTCCCCCTATTATGTTTGGGAGGTGGTTATAGCTCGAATGCGGCACTCTAAAGGCAGTAAGAGGATTTGGATTACAACCACACCCAAAGGCAGGAATTGGGTGTTTAGCCTGTTCGTCAAACATCAAAACCCTCGGACGAAAGACCTACTACCTAACAAAGACGCATACAAAGCCTTCAAAGGAACCACCTTCGACAACCCTTATACAGACGATGAATACAAGAACACGTTAAAAGCCACTTACAGCGGAATCTTCGGGAAACAAGAATTGTATGGCGACTTCGTAGGATTCGAGGGATTGGTCTACGGAGACTTTAGCATGGAAGTCCACTGTCCCGACAAGATTAGGACAGAAAGAATCACAAACTATATCTGTGGAGTCGATTGGGGATTCACCAACCCGGCGGCTTTGATAGTCATAGGCTTAGACGGGGATGGCCGGGCGTATATCATAGACGAATATTATGGGGCTCGCCTGCAGGTGGGGGATTTGATAGCCAAGGCCAAGATATTCAATGAAGAGTATGGCATCGACAGCTTCCACGCCGACCCTTCCCGGCCCGAGTATATAGCACAGTTCAACCAAGCGGGCTTATCGACTTCGGGGACTAAGGCGGAGGTACTGCCGAGGATCGAGCATATGACAACCTACCTTCATATCCGGGAGGATGGGGAGCCCCGCCTCTACCTCCTCGAGAATAAATGTCCTAACACACTCAACGAGTTTGGATTATACCGGTTTCCCGAGGCGAAGGAGGATAAGCCGACTCAAGACAAGCCTATTAAAGACTTTGATCATTGTCTTGTAGGGGATAATCTAGTTACGACCTCTACAGGAGATAAGAAGATTAAAGATGTTGTGCGGGGTGATTTGGTTTTGACTAGAGGTGGGTATAATATGGTTTTGAAATCTGCTTTGACTTTACAAAAACAGGTTATTTATCGTCTGTTTTTATCTAATGGTCGGGTTTTGGATGCTACGGGAGGTCATCCGATTTACGTTAAGGATAAAGGGTTTACTTCATTGGATTCTTTAGGTTACGCTTATATACTTGAAGATGTTAATAATAACTTATGGCATCCAAAGAAATACGATATAAGGGAATCACATTCAGAAGATACCCGAAATCAGCTAGACAATCCGATAGTAGATACTACCGGGCAAACGGAACACACATACCTCAAGGAATCGAATACCTACATCGAGAAGTTTGGAAAGACAACCATGGAGAAATACCTTCGGGGCATGTCATACACCATAAAGATAATAACATTGATAACAACCACATATCTAACCTTGAATGCATCACTAATAAAGAACATGGTAAACGCCATAATTGGGGTCGGGGCCGAAAGCACATGCTTGAAATCGGAAAACTCTCAAAGATGTGGCATGGGAGCGAAGAAGGTCGCAAATGGCATAGTGAACATGGTAAGAGGACATGGGAAAATCGCAGGGGAAACACTAGAAAATGTGTTGTGTGCGGTAAAAGCTACACCTACTATTTTGAGAAATCCCGATACTGTTCTCGTAATTGCAAGGCAAAGGCTTTTAGAAAGAGAAGACGTTTACGACTTGACGATCCAAGGAGAACATGAATTTTATGCTAATGGTGTTTTAGTTCATAATAGCATGGATGCGATTGGATATGCGTTGTGGAGTCTTAAGGTGGGTGGGGGCGTGCATTCGTTGGGGAGTTTAGACGATTTGTTCGGAGAGTCCTAGCATATTGTTTCAATGTTTTTGAATACTCTAAACCACCCGTTACAACACATTACTACAATGTGAAAGAATACCAATACTCTTTCCCCGAGGCTTGTCAAAGGTATAGCAAGTAACATCCTGCTTGGGTACTGCATAACCCTCCCCAAGATTCACAAAAGAGCTAGATGTTATATATGCCCTGAAAACACCTTGACGACTTGCCTCATCATCGACCCTAACTATTTCCGCATCATATGGAACACCATGAGATCGATCTATCTTCTGCTTTCCACTCAACAACCTTAATAGAAACTCGTTTGCCACTTCAATGTATTTGACTTTCATTTTATCCCAACCTTATCCTTTGAAATATAAAAGTTAGTATCGTTTCGATTACCCTTTGGAAATTTGGACTTTCTTCTATGATGCTCACAATACCACCCACGACATAGGATCGGCCGGATGTCATAGACCTTGCATTTGCGGGTCTTTTTATTGAAGTAGACGCAATCCCATAAACCCACCTCATTCCTCTCTAAAGTAATACCCTCGAAATTGAAGAACGACCCTACCGGATATTCTTTCAAATTCATTGGCATCTTATCGTTCTTGTATTCCAACCGCCAATTGATGCAACATGATTCCGTACATTCTTCACAGGTGATCTTCTTTATTCTTTTAGTCATTTTCAGTAATCGAATTTATGGGCGCAGCGGTAACACCAAGCCTTCTCAGAGTTCGGATGCGTCCAAGCCAAGGGATACGAACAATTGGGACAGCCAATCTTCTTATGACTCTGCCGCCTAAAACCCCGTAAACGCTTGAGCTTCCACTGAGTATGATCTAAAACCCTCTCCCCGTCTTTGAAATCAAATACCTTGCCGTCAAGGTCGTTGGGTCGGAGTGGTCTAGCTTGCCCGGTTTTCCTATCTATGTCGGGCTTGAGGTTGCGTTTGAATAGGCTTTGTTGTTCTTGTCCCACCCTTCTCGAAGGCGCATAACCTTCTTTATAAGACTTGCTCATCGTCCACCATCTCGTTTCATACTCTCATCTCGTATCATATTCATTTCCTCGCCTCCTCCCTCTTTTTTTGTTGAGGATATCTTTTAGTAATCCTACATTGAACGAAACACTTGTCATCGTCAAAACTCATGAACTCGAGACAGCTTAAACACTTTTTCAAGACTACCCCACCGTTAAACTTGGGACACCATACTATCTTACTTATCTTCCTCTTACGACCCTCTACCTTCTCCTTAACCGTTTTAACACCTCTTTAAACAGAATCCATAATACTCGAAGACTAAACTTAGGGGGGCGTTTATATCGCATACAACCTCGAGCTTTAGCCCAAGTGAACCCACGTTCTAACATCTCCTCTTCAATATCATCCTTCCAACTTCGGATAGTATAAAACTTGAAACGCTCGAAGACGGTCGGAGGAATCATATAACGAAACTCGGGGTTATGACGATACACCCACATAAAAAACTTGTCCATACAGTCTTTCCGGATGGTCCAATTTACCATATAATCTTTTAATGCGATTGTTTCCGGACTACTCCTCTCAAACTCTCTGACAGCCTCCCCACCATAACGTGCGTCTAAAATACTATCTGCGGTGAGGAATACTAGGTAATAACCCTCTGCCATCTTACTGAGGATATTCCAAACTCCATAAACACCCCGTTTAGGACGGAAGGATATAAACCTCACCCCATCCAAGGAACTTAGATACTCGAATGTCCCGTCTGTACTCCCATCATCGGCGATGAGTATATCCACCTCACAGAAGACTTGGTGTTTCAGGCTTTCAACAACACTTTTAATAGTATCAATATTGTTTCTAGCATACAAGCAGAAGGAAACCTTATCATTCACAGACTATTATTATCCAATTATTCGTTAATAAAAACAGGGGGTTTCCAATAATTCGTTTAAGACCCCTTTTATTTACTCGATTCAATCAAATAAATACTATGCCCATCTTCGATACACTATCTCGATACAAGGATAGGATAGTCGAAACGGCCATGCCAATGATACACGGGGAATTAGGCAGGGCCAAAACTAAAAACCTTCTTCTCAAAATGGACATGGCGGAACGTCCGACCATTGACGAGCTGTTAAGCGAGTTTCCCGACATCGCATTGCCTCTAGTACCCCACACTCATGAGGATTTGCGGGAGATGCGGAGGGAGTGTAGCGTCTTAAACCGTTGTATCATCGCATTGCGTCAAGAGATTTTCAGGCGGGGTTTTGACGAGCCTCAACCAAACTTTAAATTCAAGTGCAAGAAATGCTCTGAGGAATATGACGCTCTCCCTGAAAACAAGGCTTGTGCCTGTGGGGGGGAACTACGGGAACCCTCTAAAAAACAGTATAAGAGGGCTAAAGCACTAGCAGAAAGGAAGATTAACAAGAACGGGCAGAAGCTAATCGACTTATACCAACATTGTGAGGATGACGTTAACACCTACGATGACGAGTGGATTATAGCCCGCCAAGTTTATTCACAGCTTGATAGTGGAAAGATCATTGAAACGGAAGTCAAAGAATACGTCCGGGGAACTCCAAAGTATATGCGTTGGGTTACGGATGACAGGAATTATATTGGTGGTAAGTGGAGTGTATGCCTCGCCCACCGGGGCAAGCCCTTAGACTATAAAGACGGCAAGCCTATACGATGCCCTATATGTGGGAAAAAGACTTTTAACGTAATTGCAGTAGGATTGAAGAAAAGCGAGGGTGAAGCCGACTCATATTATATTGACGGCGAAGTATTCCACCGGAGCAAATACAATCCAAGCGGCCTGTACGGCTACAGTCCCATCTCAAGTCTATGGCGGAAGGCTATAACCCTCGTCTACATGGAAACGTATATCGAAGAATCATATCGTAAAAAACGGACTCCCAACGGAATCCTTGCGGTAAACACGAAAAACTATGCGAGCTTACAAGCATGGTGGAAGGAACAGACTCTAGCATTGAAGAAAGACCCTAATCACATCCCCGTTGCAGCCATTGAAAACGATACGGGCATGGGGAAGGTCGAGTTCGTCAAGTTCATGGACAGCATCAAGGAAATGGAGTATGGTGAAGTCCGACAAGAGTTTAAAACCGAGATTGGAGCTTTGATGGGTGTTATGCCCATGTTCCAAGGTGATTTAAGCACGGGCGGCGGATTAAACAATGAAGGCTTGCAGGTTACGGTAACAGGCCGGGCGGCAGAGTTAGGCCAATGCGGGTACAACGATTATTTCACCCCCGAAATACTGCGGCTTGAGGGTATCACAGATTGGAGTATACCCTTACTACCTTCGGAGGAAGTTGATGAGATGGCCGACTTACAGCGGAGGGGCCAAGAGATTATGAACGCTCAGGCTATGGCCACCCTAGGCTTTGACGTTTCTATGAAAGAGGACGGTGAGTTTGACTTTAATAAGGTTGAGTCTAGCATTCCACAGCCGGAAAGCCCCTTTGGCGAGGCGGGGCCTGAGATGCCGGGATTAGATTTAACCCCATCTCCCACTACATTAGATTTGAAGGGGGCGACTGAAATAGACTTTGACGATCCCATACATAAGATTTTGAAGACCCTCGCCCCCTCAGACTTTCCTTTAGAGGTGGAGATAGAGGATGACAATTCTTAGCGAGCTTGAGGTAGTGTATGGCGAAAACTAAACAGCAAATATTAGCTGCACTGACGGCAGGAGTTTTAATATTCATTGGAAATATGGTTTATACCAATGAGTCGGGCAAGGTCGAACCCATTAATTGTACTGACAACTTCGGTATTCTATCAAGCAAAGACTATGCGTTTTACTGCGATAGGGGAGAGTTAAGGTATCGTCTATTAACCGAAGACTCTTGTTTTGAACGTGAATATAATACCAAGGAACATGATTATTTTGTTGCTATGCAGATTGCCGACTGCTTCAACCAAACTGACTGTAAAAAATCATTTGACTGCAACCGTTTTGATGTTTGTACGTTTCCGTTGATAGGCGTTAATAGTAAAAACCAACAGTATATCGAGGCAGAATACACCTTCAAATTTGAGGGGGATAAGATTTCAATACTTAACATAACTAGAAACAAGAGCATTAAGGTGGGTGGTGGGTTGGAATGAAATTTAAATTATCATTACTCCTCATATTTTCAATGGTTGGTTTTGTGTTTGCTGCCGATTCTTGGATTGCTCCAACCACCCATTTTAACAGTAGTGGTTCGCATGGTAGCTTCCCTGAGATTAGAAGTTATGATACTAACGTAGGTACTTTTTGGTATGGGGCTACTTCGATACAACATTATATAACCTATGACATGGGCGAGTCTAAGGATATTACTGCGGTGGGAATCCATGGTGGGGGTGCGTACTTTCATTGTTGTGCTGACTTAGAGTATTCAACGGATAACGTATCCTATTCCGTTGCTATTGCTGACTGTGATGATGGGGATAAGGCATGGGGTAACTGTACGTTTTCAGAGGTTACGGGACGGTATTTCAGGCTTTCGGGCATACCTGTTAGAACTAGCTGTGGTTCTTGTCCTGTTAGTAATGGTATTACCCGAGTCTATGAATTCCAACTTTATGGGGATACGGCAGCAGCTACTACCACCACGACTACTACGACTACTACGACATCGACTACGACAACCACCTTGGAGGGTGGGGTCAAACATGAGATTATCAAATACGACTTGAATACTATAATGGGCGGAATCATAAGATGGATAAAAAACTTGTAACTTTAGGACTGCTCCTCCTTCTCACAGGGTTTGTGAGTGGGGAAGTGAAGACTTGTGAAATAGACGCAACCTGCGAATTTTACGTAGTTACCCATGGGGCAGACGGTGTGAACGCTGATGGTGATGCACCCCCGACCTATCGGATCTATGAAATGGAAACGGGTACGGCTTTGACTACGGGTAGCGTAGCCCTCCTCGATGATGCTAATACACTAGGCTTTTATTCTGAGTCGTTTACGCCAACAGCGTTAGCAGGTTATGAGGCGGGGAAGTCTTACGCCATATACTTGACGGTTGAAGTGTCTTCTGATGCTGGTGCAACAGTGATTCCTCTTTACATAGTTGCAGCAGGTCATGGAACGGAAGACGTTAATGTTAATGTCGATGATATTGAAACTGATACTGGCACGGACGGGGTAGTTGTTGCTGCTTTGAATGCGGATGCTATTGAAGCAGGCGACTTTAAAACCGCTGCGATTGATGCTGATGCTTTTGCAGCAAATGCTATAACTGACGTTAAGATTGCTAATGATGTGCAGGTTGATGTTCTTACTATTGAGACGGGTGATGCGACAGATAACATAGCGACAGCGGCTTGGAGTGCTGATGCAACCTCTTATCAAGTGGCTGGAAGTTTCGGAGCGACTGTTGGCGATGGGCTTGCTGGAAACAGTCTAATCACAGATGTTAGGGCTATTGTAGATGACACGGCTCGAATCGACACCGTAGGAGAGATAGCGACTGCTGTGTGGACTGCGGATGCAACTACATATCAAACGGCAGGAACTTTCGGAGATACTGTTGGCGATAATGTTGGTGGTACGAGTATGTGGGCGATGGTTGATGCCATAGAAACCGATACGGAAGCGGTTGATACGACCACTGAGATGAGAACTTTTTTGACTGATGCTGATACGGCACTTTCTGTTTTGGTTGTTGGAGACAACATTGGAGTAAACTGGGGAGATGTGAGTGGACAGGCTACGACCATTGACTTGTCTGCCACGACTTTTGCTACAGTCGATACGTGTACTGCAGTTTCTAATGATGTTGGAATAGATGCGGGTTCGGTAGATGATATCTGGGATGAGTCTTTGATTGGACACCAAACCGTCCACACATCTGGGAAACTCTTGAATGAAACTTATGTGGATACCAACGACCTCCAAACGAATCAAGGAGCTTTTGCAACAGCAACAGGCTTTAGTACCCACTCTTCTGCTGATACTGCAGATGCTGTTTGGAATGAACTTGCTACAGGTCATACTGATGCGGGTAAGGCAGGACAACAGCTTTGGACTGACTTGGATTTAGTATTAGGAGACACTGGAGAGTTACAGACTAACCAAGGTGCGTGGATTACTGCTGTTGGATTTAGTACGTTAACTACTGCGGATAATATTGGAATAAATTGGGCAGACATAGACAACAAAGGCTCTACAGTAGATTTGAGCGTAACCAACTTTAACTTAGTTGACACTTGTACTGCTGTGACTAATGACGTTAATCTCTTGGATGCTACTGAATTACAGATAGACAACATCGAAGGGGACTCTAACGAACTTCAATTAAACCAAACCAAGTTTATAACAGCGACTGGATTCAGTACGTTAACTGCTAGTGACAACATCGGTATTAACTGGGCTGACATAGACGGTAAGACTACTGCGGTGGACTTATCTGCTACAAACTTTCAGTTGGTGGATACTGCTTCGGTTGCCACAACCTGCTCTGACCTAGATGGGATTTCAACTGCTGTGATAACAGCCGATGCGATAGCAACAGGTGCGATAGGCAACGCTGAGATTGCTGCGAGTGCGATAGGACTTTCAGAGCTTGCGACAGGAGCGATAGACGCTACGGTCATGGCTGCCGATGCCATCGGTTCTAGCGAACTGGCTGATACTGCGGTCAACGAGATTGTAGACCAAGTG
>Ga0307928_10004666_pt1 | contig 10385 bp, 11 predicted proteins | sample AceLakmetagen232_FD_201815 | JGI IMG/M metagenome (GOLD analysis project Ga0307928, IMG submission 201815) | Saline water microbial communities from Ace Lake, Antarctica - #232 | ecosystem: Environmental > Aquatic > Non-marine Saline and Alkaline > Saline | place: Antarctica: Ace Lake...
CGTTGCCGTTTGACAATATTGTTAAATCGCTTGTAGCTTCTGGGTTATTGCTTGCGTTTCCTCTATATACTGAATTTTCTGCTAGGGTCATATCTGTTAAACTGTCCCATTTATTATCCCATTCAGTCGTTGAAGCTGTTAAAGGTATTACATAACCTGCATCTAATGCTAAAGCTAAAGTTCCTGCTGAAGTAATAGGGTTACCTGATATTGCTAGTCCGACAGGAACACTCATATCAACTGATGTTACAGAACCTGAACCAGTAGACCAAGAAGTAATACAAGTATCTCCAGATAAACAAAACTCTGTAGAAGTTGCGGTATCAAAAACTGCGTCAAATGAACTAGAACCAATAACTCTGCCTGCTGTTCTAGGTATTAGATTATTTCCGTCTGTTTTAAAAACAGGAAGTCTACTAATAGTACCACTCCCTGAACCTAAATAAGTCTGAAGTTCGTCTAGAGATATTTCAACTGCGTTAGCATAATTAAAAATCCCTATAAATATAACTCCAAATATTACTGTTATGTATAATAAAACTTTCTTCATACTTTTTTAATAAATCTTCTTTGTTTTTTAGGCTTTTCTTCTTGAGAAAATTCATCGTTAGCTTCGTTAAATAAATTTCTCATTTTAGACGTTAAATCAAATTTAGATTTAAGTTTATTAAAATTATTAGATACATCTTTATTACCAGATTGTATTGCTTTTAATACTTCGCTTAACATATTTCTTACATCATCTAAAGTATTTTTATTATCCTCTGAGTTCTTAGTTGCAATAGGATTCAAGTCTACTTCTTTCTGTTCTGGTATATATTTGTTATCAATAGCACTCTTAGCTTCTTTTATAGCTGTTATAACGCCTGATAGGTCTGTTTTTATCTGTTCTGGGAACTTTATATTATCTACTTGTGATATTACTCGTCTTACGCCTGTTTCTAGCGATACTAGATTAACTTTCTCTTGTTCTGGTATAACTATTTGTTTAATAGCATTATCTATCATTTTCTGTATTTTCTTATAGTCGACATCCATTCCGCCACCTCCTAAGCCGAAAGTTCTATTATATCTATCTTGTACTAAATATTGTTCGGATTCTTCTGCATAGTCGCCTGCTTCGGTTGTATATCCTGAATCTGTGTAAATTGTAGTAGTAATATCAATATAAAATCCTTCTCCGCTTACATCGGCTGGTATTTCATAATCACCAGTAAATCTACGACTTCCTTGGTCGGTTAAGTTTACTGTTTTTATTATTTCGTCTGTGTTTGAGTCTCTTACTATCGCTTGAACATAATAAGTAGTTGCGTCTTGAGTATCTCCTATGACCCTAACAATAGTAAAATTCTCTGTTGGTCTTAATTGAATCATATTAGTCTTTTATTTAATCTTCTATAAGAGCTTTGACTGTTACAGATGAAGTTGTTGTTCCTGTTATAGTATCTGTAACTTTCATAAACATAAAATTATTATGTTGTAAATCTAATGAATAAAGTTTAGTTGAGTTTGAATCCATAGCGACACTAGCTACTCTAGTAATATCTTGTGCGTTAGTGTTTACTACGTTATCAACTAGCTTATTAAAAGTTACATAGTTAGTATCATCGTTAGAAACTGTTACAGCAAAAGTAGAAGTAGCATTACCAGTTCCAGTTACACCAGCAACAGTAAAATCTAAAGTAACTCTGTCAGCTCCATCAATATTTATGCTACTAGAAGTAGTAGTAGCAGAAATGCCATCAAGAACAACTACACTGTTAGTTGAACCAGTGCCACCACCTAACATAGTAGCACCACCATAGCTACCACCTAATAAGATAATTACACCAATTAGGATTTTAACTAATTTGTTTTTCATAATATTTTTTAAATTAATAATATATCTTAGCCCCTGTAAAGGGGCTAAGTATATCCTCAATTAATCAGCAGCTCTTACAGATGTAACAGTTGTTTTAACAACTCCACCACCAGCATTTCTAAAGTGAAGAATAGCATCTTCAGCTCCAGGAATAACTACATCACTTCCATCAGCTTCTAATAATTCCATAGTATCACCAGAAGTTATAGCAAGAGTAGTAGTAGTAGCGGCAGCAGTATTCTCATTAGAGAAATAAACTGTCCAACTATCATTTTCTGTGTATAGGCAGTTGTTAATCAAACTGTCAGATGTAGGTAAGTACAAAGTATTAGCTACAATTCCAGTTGAAGTAGCAGCGAAAGCATATTCAAGGCTCTTGTACTGACAAATCTCAGAAGAGACTAAAGTGCCAGCAGGAGCAGCTGTACTATCAATTACAACAGTTTTCTCTAAAGTTAATCCACCTTCAACTAAACCTTCTTGAAAATACTCAATTCCAGTAGTAATTCCGCCGCCCATTGGTGAATCACTAGCTTCTTCAAAGGTACAGTTAGCACCATCTTCACAAACCATTCCATCATTATTACCAGAGAATGCGTAAACGCCAGCTCCGATAAAAGCCATACCTAACAATAATATAACTAAGGATTTTGCTTTTGAATTGAAATTCATAAAGTTAAAAAATTAGTTATTTAGTAATTGTCAAATCTTGCCTGCACATCAAAGATTTCTTTAGTTCCTTGGTCAAATGTTTTGAATCCAGCTAAAGTTAGACCTAAGATATTCACACCAGCTTTACCAGCAGAAATAGTATCGCCTTTTTTAACGCCAGGTTCTTTCTGAATTGCAACATCAATAGCTTTTGATTTCATAGCTAGTATATGTTGTAGCTGTGTATTAGTAGTCCAAACATCAGCACTTTCAGAAGTAGTAAGAGTCAAATAAGATGCACCCTTAACTCTAACTGTAATCTGAGTAGCGGTAGCAACAGCAACCCAATCCTGGACTCTTCGTTGGTTAGCAGTTGATAGACTCACGTTAGATACTCCTACGTCAGTAGTAACACCACCAGCGTTAATCAAAGCAGCTAAGTTTTCTAAAGTTGTTTCAAGGTCAGAAGTCTGTAAAATATTACCTGCAGCAGTACCAATAGTTGATACGAATGTAAAGGTAATAGCAGTTCCACCTACTTCAGTAATAGTAATAGTAGCAGTATTAGCAGGATTATCAGCAGGAATCCAAATCGCAGAAGCGGTCAAGTTATTGGACAGATAAAGTTCTAATCCTAAATAACGACCCATATTACCAGTCAAGGAAGTTTTATCGCCAAGCATAGTTTCTTTTCCACCAACTCTCTGAATAAGAATTTCTTTAAATTGTGGAGAGATAACTATATTTCTCATTGATAAATCAACATTATTTTCGTCAAACTTCCTATTGATAGCTGCGAAAACTTTGTCAATGTTTGAAGTAGTAATTGTAATTCCTTGTCCAGCTGTGCCACCGACATCGCCAGAATCAATAGAATCATCAGCGTTAATTACTTCATATAAGAAGATAGCATCTAAAGCGATAGCTAGTCTTCTGCCCATTTCGTCTCCCCATTCATTAGCGGCAGACCATCTGTTCTGAATTTTATCTCAATATGTTACTCCTCACTTTGAGGGGGAGCGGTATTTAAACTACTCCTCTATACGTCTCCGTATAGTCCAGACTATACCTTCATCCTGTTAGATTTTGTTCTATTTTCTTGCCAATTTACAACCTTTAAATTGTCAAGAAACAGGATGTCCTGATTATAGTCGTTGAACCTTCCCTTTCGGGCTTGGATGCTGATTGTCTCTATCAAATAATTTTCAAGCATTGTGCGTTTAAACCTTTTAAGGTTTTCCGTTGTAGCTTATTTGCTTAACGAGAGTTTCCAGCAGTTTACAGGATTTTTCAAACTCATTACTGAGCAAGGACGCAGTTCATTCTTAATAAGTTTAAGAATTGTCTTTTTACGTCATCGACATAGATTAATGCAGCTTTAACGTTATTAACTGTTAATACATCAGCAGTAGCAGTTAAATCTTGTGCAGTTAAAGCAGTTCCCTTTGTGTAGTTCTCTACTGTAATATCAGCTCTATAAGGACGGTCAACACTTTGACCATCTTTTAGCTGGTCCATCTCAACGAATGAAGCTAAACTTCTAAAGACTAAATTCTTATAAAGTTTTTGCCCAATTCTACGAGACAAATAGCTAGCTGACATTGGTGTTATTGCATTTGCCATTTAAGTTTTCAATTAGCTTGTCTTGTTCTTGTCAACCCAATCAAAATATTTATCTGCTTCTGCTCTAGAAGCGTTTGCAATATCATCATCAGTCCATTCAGAATAGTCTTGAACATCAGAAGCTCTGTTCTGACCACTTCTGCTACTTTCAGCAGATTTTTTCTTAGTCATTACAGCTCCTCTGAATCCATCTAATCCTTTATAGATAACTGATAAAGGAGTTTTAGCATATTCTTCAGTAAAAGCAGTATCTTTGAGTTGTTGTTTTAATTTAGACAAGTCACCTTCTGAAATATCAGGATATTCAGTCTTGATTAAAGGTTCAATACTAGAAAATTCTTGATTAAACTGATTGTCAGCTTTAACAGTTTCCTGTTGAGCTTTCAAATCTTTCATAGAATCTAGAGCATCTTTAATTTCTAACGGAGTTTCCTGTTTAGGTACTAAACTAATTATTTTTTTGATTAGTTCAGCATCCACTCCCTTTTCTTCAGCTAATTCAGCAATCTTAGAATCCATATCTTTGTTTGCTTCTGCTTCTTGAATAGGAGTCTCAGTTGGTTTATTTTTTAACGTCTCTATTTCGCCAAGAAGTTCAGTTTCCCTTTTACTCCAGTTCTTTTCAGCAATTTTATGCTTAAAGGCTGGCATCATATTAGGGATTCTATTAGGCTTTTCTTCCTCCGTTTCTTTCTCCTCCTCTACTTCTTCTTCTGGTTTTTCCTCAGGAGTTTCAATAACCTCTTCTTCTTTTGACTCTTCCTCTTTGGAATCGTCTAAGGCTGGCACTTCGCCGCCTTCTGCTTTCATATCTTCAAGTGTTTTACGAGTTTCCTCATCTGGAATCTCGTCTTTGGGGTCTTGAACGCCCTCATTGTTTTCTAACATAAGTTTTTATAGGTGGATTATACCACTCATTAATAATTAGGAGATTTTACTGTTCTCTCAACAGTTAAGTTTTGATTAATAGACTTACAACTATAATATATAATTATTCAGTTAAGAATATTATGTAACGCTTAACAGCTTCGTTTAAAGCAGTTCTCTCATCACCTTCAAATACTTCTTTCTTAGCACCAAACTTAACAGAGTAACCAGTAGCGATTCTAACGATACCTTCTGTTACTTCTTCTGGAACATTAGCTTCAACGCTTACCTTTTTAGCCTTTTTTTCTTTCTTAGGCTCTTCTTTTTTAATTTCTTTTTTTTTCATAATTATTTTTTAAATGACTTAGATATATTATAAATTGAGCCATCGACCCATTGAAAGAATCTGTTATTATCCATATTCTTCATTATTCTTAATCTCATAGCATCACTTATGCCTTGCAAGAATTGGTCTATGTTATTATTGAATTGTGAGTGTTTAAGCATCTTTCTAACAATGTGCTTCTGCTTACCATCAGCACCTTTAATCTTGCTAACTACTACCTTGCCTTTATAGCTCATCATTAGCTTATCTGTTTGTGGGTCAGCAACTATAATTAATAATCTCTTGTTATCAATCATAAAATCACCGATACATTTCTCCCTTGCTTTCTTTCTAAAAGGCTCTATAAAATAGTATTTGAGAACTAATACTGGTACTTTCCATAGCTTTACATACCAAGGATAATCTATCTTCTTGAATAGTTTACCGCCTTTGCCAATCTCAAGGTTTATATGTTCTTTTGGTTCTTCCATAGATTAAATTAATTGATTAATTTGTTCCTTTAATTTATCTAAATCTCTATCTTTAAAAAAGTTTAATATATCGTTAATCCAATCAGTCCTATGAAATGCCAAAGCTCTCTCTAATTCGGTCATATCTCTTTTATTTAGAATCCTACTAGCTATCATTGACTGCTCTCTCTCTAACCATTGTTGTAAAATCTTTATTCCTTCTATATTCTCAAGCGATTCAATATTCATAGCTTCGTGAGCTTGAATCTTCCAGTCTTTTATCTGTCTTTGGTCATTCTCTGTCAGAAAGCTTTTTTCAGCTTCTTTTAGTTGTTCAATTATGTGCATATTTATCCTACTAATGGATTAACTCTTGCTGTTTGCTCTGCTGACTTTTGTTGGACTCCCTCTTTAGAAACAACAGGCTGATTCTCTCTGCTAGGCAATTTAGCACCAGCAACAGCACCTTGTACTTCTCCGTTAGCTACCATTTGTTGTGCTTTTCTTATTGCGTTCTGTTCTGCTATTGGCATATGTAGATTTGCATATTCCATTAAAGCATTGAATATTCCTTGGTCTTTAGTCCTGCCAGCATCAGTCTTAAGATTTCCAAAGTTATTATCTTCTGCATAGTCTATAATCTTATTAACAAATCCAACTGTTGCACCTCTGTTTCTGCTAGGAGTTTTACCTTGTACTATTTCTTGAATAGCTTTGGCAGCTTCTGACATAATCTCATCATTACCATCACTATTTATATCCATAGCTCGTCTTATATCTTCTTCGTTAAAATCTCCTTGTCTTAGTATTGTTTCAGATAACCAATTCTTATTTACTGAAGTTCCAGAAGCAAGCAGTCTGTCTAGGGCTTGTGATTGCTTTCTAGCTTTTATTTCATTCATTTGGAGTTCTGCTTGACCTCCGCTAATACTAATATCAAATTCTTTTAAGTCTTCTCTCTTTATTTCAGTCCATTCAGCACCATCTTTGCCTAATATCTTTACTGCCATAGCTTCTGTCATATGTTCCTTCAAGCCTTGAACAAACTTTTTGCCAAGTTTAGCGTGAGCCTCTCTATACATTTTGCTAACATAATCAATCCTATCTGCTACTAATTGAAGTTCGCCGTAGAATATACCAACCTTTTGGTCTTTGTCTGATTGCCCTTGAGTTGCAGGAGTAATACCAGTCTTTTGTCCTAAGTAGTTATCAAGAAATGTTACTAATGATTGGACTTGGTTTGTATTGTCAGGAGTTTCTAATTCTACTAAAGCATTTCGGATATTTCCTTTCTGTCCGTCAAACTCTACTATTCCATCTGGATGCCAACTTAACTGATTTAAGTTCTTAACAACGCTTGTGTCTACGCCTCTCATACCCCAATTACGCTTCTGAACGTTGTCTAAGGCTTGATTGAATAGAGTAACCATTGAGTCTGCTACAGGGTAAACATCATCACAAGGACTTTTAGTTGAGAAGTTAAATGGGTCTTCGTGAGTTGCCCAAGTAACAAATGGATATTCATTAGCTTCAAATACATCTGCTAAAGGTTCTAGTCTTAATACAGAGCCACTTCTTCTATCAAAGAATAGGTAATATCTTTTGCCTTTAAATGTTGTTTCTATTTCTGTTAGATTGAATGTGTCTTCTCCAACAAAGTTATTGTCGTTAGGACTTAATCCTAAAGAAATCAATCTATTATATTTGTTTTCAATAGTCTTGTCTGTTTCTTTTCTATCTTTATTGCTAACTGATAATATCAGCTTGCTTAACCCACTTTTATTATATAATCCGTCTTTAACTCCTTGATCTATATCGCTTTTGCTTTTAAAGATATTAATCTGTCCACAAAACAAATGCTTCTCTAGGTCTGCACCGCCTTGTGGTTCAAATACAAAATCATAGTAATCTACATTCTCAAAGTTTGACCTATATTTAGGGTTACTCTCTGCAAAGTATTTATATACTGCTCTACCTGAGAACATAGCTAAAGTCTTAGCTCCTCTATCAATGAAAGCCCATTGACCTCTATCTGCACCCTTTTCAGCCTCCCAGAGAGATGTAATCTTCTTTGAAGCTCTTAGGTCACCTTCTTCTTGTGGGTTAAACTCTACGTTAGGGAATTCATCAATCTTTGACTTAAATGTATCAATGTAGCCAGATAGAATAGGTAAAGGAATATTAAATCTATTCTTTAGCTGTTTATTAACTCTCAAAGCATACATATCTTCAAACTTCTTTATTTGAGATAATCTAGGAGAATAAAACATCTCCCAAGTGCTAATTTGCTTTTGGGCGTTTAATACTATCTGTGATTCTAGGGTTTTTTCTATTGCCATATTATTTTAAATTTTCATTAAATACTTGGTCTAATAGCTCGTCTCCTCTACTTAAGACTTCTCCACCATAATATTCGGTTGCCATTTCTACATTAGGTTGTTTAAACTTTACAGTCTTTCTCGGTCTATAGCTATCTAATCCATATCTTATAGCATCCATTGAATTACCTACTAATACACCATCAGCATAATAGTTATGTTCTTTCTCCACTGTTAAGTTGTAGACGTCTTCTCTTCCGCAACGCTTTCGCTTTACAATTGTCGTGGCAAAATCTGCTTCTGTTGGGGAAATAAGTTTCATATTCTTCTCTACAAACTTCACATTTCTTTTTGAATACTTTTCTATTAACCCAAGTTTTCTTTCCGTGTTCTTTATGCCACTTAATTCCTTCTTTAGAAGAATGCCATTCTTTTGCAAGTTCTCCAATATCTTTGAGATGGTCTGACATTTTTTCTTTAAAACCTTCTGTTGCCCACATTTCTTTTGAATGTTCCGATAAATGGAGTCTAATCTCTTTAATTTCCAAATTAGAGATTTCATTGTTTGTCCTATCTTTATCGATATGATGTATGTGGTGTCCTTTGGGGATTTTACCATTATAATACTCCCATATTGCCCTGTGTAGTCTAATTTCTCCTTGGTAGTATTTACCATCCCATCTATACTTTTTGTTATTGAATACAATTGTTTTTTCCATAGAGATATATCTTTATGATTTAATACCTCTATTATATCATAGTAGCTCAATGTGTCAATAGCTACTTTACCTCTATTAGTATATATATTATGGTTGCCTGTACCTCTTAACTTCATTCCATTGCTTAGTTCTATTTCATAAATTTTTGCATTTTTAAATGTGTTAGCTTGTTTTAAAACTTTATGTATTCCATTTTTGGTCTTTACTTTATCACCTGGTCTTATATTCTTAATCATCTTCAATCTACCAGTAGCCATCAAAACCTTTGTATCTCCTACTAAGCAATGACTGAACTGATGTTCTGGCTTATTGATTATCTTACCTTCTTTGTTTATCTCCCAAAGGTAATTCCTATATTCTTTCACTATGTTTATACTACGCTTTGTTACTGATATTCTCTGGTCTTTTACGAATTGTATACCTTGAGATACGCTATCTTTTCCCTTAACACAAGGTAAGATATTTACTCCATAACCCATTATTTCATCTATGCTCTTAGGTTCTGCACTATCAGCTATTATTATAGGATTACCTTCTATCGTTAGTAGTATATCAGCTAACTGTTTATTACTTAATCCTTTCTGGTATGTCTTCTCATTTAAGATAAACCCTGAATTGTATTTGTATATCTCTACTATTGAGCTAGGGTCATTACTATATCCAAAGTCTAATCCTACTCTTTCTAAGCGTGCTTCGTGTGGTATCTCATCTATAATGTTCCAATCTTTATATATCTTTCTTTCCATGTTGTTCGGTTCACCTAACCATTTATGCTTATAAAGCCCTGGTCTGTTCTTTTTATCATCTTCTATTTCTTTTAAGATAACGTCTGGCATCATTTCATACTTTAAAGCAATATCATAGTTTACATTTATTATAAGGGTATCTGGTCTACCTTCTAAAACTAATCTGTTATGTACTGGGTCTTCTTCTAGTAAACGATTGTATGTATATATTATTTTTGATTTAGCTTTACGAACTGTAGGAGTAAGAACTTCTATACTTTTCTCTGATACTGTTTGTGCTTCTTCTACCCAAGCTATATCAATACCCTCAATACTTTTAATACTTTGTTCGTTATTCCATAATCCTTTAAAGATAAAGTCTGAACCATTAACCTTATTTAATATAGAATTATTAGTTACTTCAAAATCTGTTAGTTCGTATTTAATAATCAGTTCTGATAATAGTTGATGAGAACTTTCTGCTATTGAAGCTTGAAATTCTCTAAAGCAAGCAACTCTTGTTTTCTTTTCTCTAGCTCTTATTAAAAGATACCTAGCTACTGTATGTGATTTTAAAGAATAACGTCCACCGTATATTCCTGCTTCTCTCCAATCATCAGTAAACAAAGGTTTATACTCCGCTGGTATTAATATCGTCTTTGTTTTTATCATCTATAAATTTAACTAATACAGGTTGTAAGCTCTCTCCTAATGTAGATACATCTATGTTATCTCCAAACTCTAGCTTTTTCTTACGTTTAAGATAATCCATTGCGTTGCTATAATTTTCTTTTATCCCTGTAATTACAGTAGTTCTAGCTAATAA
>Ga0307928_10004667_pt1 | contig 10384 bp, 28 predicted proteins | sample AceLakmetagen232_FD_201815 | JGI IMG/M metagenome (GOLD analysis project Ga0307928, IMG submission 201815) | Saline water microbial communities from Ace Lake, Antarctica - #232 | ecosystem: Environmental > Aquatic > Non-marine Saline and Alkaline > Saline | place: Antarctica: Ace Lake...
TGCCTCTTTTTCCATTTGTTTATATTCATCCGACTTCTTCCACTCATTGAATCTATAATCCATCATAAGTATTTGCTTCCCAATATCTGAAATATTCTTAACTTCTCTTATAATATCTCTCTTTCTTCCAGACCATCCACCTATACCCATTCCAAAGTCATTAGATTTTCCATCATATCTTTTAATAACATTATCTACGTCCTTCTGCGTTATACTAATTTCATCTTGTATTATTATCTTATTCATTTTTTATATATTTCCTCATAATCTCTAATTGTTTCCTTACCAGGGAGCTCTTCTAAGGGCAAATCATCAGCACGTTTCACATTATATGGTGATAGGTGCTTATGATTGCCCGGGTTATCGCAAGTGCAAGGGTTATTAAAACATCCCCAACATTCTCCACTAATTCTATTTTTAGGTGTAACATTATTCGGACTAAACATTATCTGTATATCTTTTGTTTGCTTCAAAGCAACTTTTTTATTTTCAAGGCTATCACATATCATCTCATCTACATCATCTTTTACTGGAACTTGATACTGGGAACATCCCCATGCATCATAAAATTCCGAACATCCACATATTTGAATAGCATTAGTTACATTGTGAGTTGTTCCCGCAGGAGAAAATATATCCCCAACTCGGTTTCCTGTTTCCTCATCAATTATTGCAACTTCTTGATCTGTTATCTTTTTAAATATTATTTTCATTTTACTTAGTTGGTTTGTTTTGTGAATACTCTTCCCTTAATTTAAATAAACATAACTCTGCGAATTTTAATACTGTATCGTGCCAATATTCTTCTTCTCCAGATAATGTACCAGCATACGCCTTTTCTAAAAAGGTTTCATTCCAATAGGATTTCTTTACTTCATTTATTATTGTGTTATTTCTTTTCATTGTTCCTATTTACTATTTAAGGAGTTCTCCGTAAAACTCATTGTGACATTTAGTTGAGCAGAATCCTCTGAAGCCTAGATACTTGTTGCATCCGAAACAGAAGTGTGCTGGATTTCTTTCTTGTCCTTCAATCTCATCCTTTACAACTTCTGCTAGTTTCTCATTGGATTCTACTTGATGTAGGATTAATTCTCTATTGTGGTTTTGGGCGGTTGATTTCATTCCTTAATCTCCATTTTAGTTTTATTTTTGTTCAGTTGGGCAGTAACCGAATAGCCAATAATAAGTCCCATTATTAATGCTCCAAGTTCTCCAAGTAGTATTTTAGTTATTGTGGTTTCCATTGTTTAATTGTATAGCTTTATAATTGAACTATTCGTTTTTACTATCCTCCACGTCTAGTATCTTTTGTATTTTAATTACAACACCTAAATCAAAGGCAATCATTCCGTTCCATGTTGCAGAGAATCCTTGTTCCTCACAACAGATATACATGTCTTCTTTTCTATTCATTTCCTTTTCACATTTTATGCAAATTGTATTTCCTATTTTTATATTTTTCATACATCCACATTTTGCACATTGTTTAAATTCTGTTTTCATCTGTTTTCCTCTTTGATTAATAAATCTTTTAATTTTTCCTTATCGACACACGCAAAATTAAAATCCGGTTGCCAATGATTACATTTTTCTATCAATTCCATTATTTTATCCGTTTTCATTTTATTGTGTAAATCTCCCATATTTATTAACAACTACTTCTTTTATTTTCATTCTCAAATAAAGAGCATCGTCAAAATCTGTATTTTTTGGTTTTGATTTATCATAGAATATAGATAATAAGTGATGTATTGTCTCTAACTCTTCCTTATTCAATTCTTTTTTTCTTATTGGTATTCCAAATATTGTTTTCATTTTATCTCCTTCCCACACCACGGACAATATGTAAATGATTTCTTTATCTCTCCATATCCCCTTAAACTCGATTGAATTATTGCACTATCTATAATTGGCTGATTCTCTTTCCAGTCTTTACATGTACATTTCATTTAATTTCCTTATTTTCATTCTTTCTTTCTTCTTTAAACATCTTTCTCATTATATTCTGCATTATTTTTTGCATTAATCTAAATTCTTTTAATTTTTCTTTTTCAAATTGGGGTATATCACACATTGCAAAATCTTCTATAACTATTTGTTCCGCCAAAGTTAAAGATAAATTATATCTTCTCCTTCTTGGACATTTTAAACATTCTTTATTCTTGCAACTATTTTCGTATCCGCATTGTAAGTATGTTTTATTCTTCATCTTGCATTATTTATACTATCAATGAGATAGTCATTTACTCCATTTGAATTATTTTGTGATAATAAATTTCTTACAGCAGACAGAATACGTCCTTGCTTGTATCTTGAGTCGCTCTGTTCTCTTTGTATTTCATCAAGCTGTTCTTTTATTTCTTCATTTGTTATTGTTTTTTTTATTTTCATTTTAATTCTTCCTTTCTTTTATATCTTATATTTTGAAGTTCCTTTGGCACCCCATCTGGAATACCCTTAATTTTACATTTATCACAAATCCTTCCATATTTTGAGAACGTTTTATAATAAGTTTTACATTTTCTACAAAATCTCACATACTGATTTCTATCCTCAGGTTCTGGCAGCGGTTTTTTAAACCTGGATATTTTATATCCACGCTTTCTTCTTTTTTCCGCTTCATTTTTTTCATTTTCTTCTTTACGTTTAAGTATCCTTATTATTATTGCGTCTTCTTTTTCTTTTTCTTTAGCTATCTTAATATCAATCTCTTTTTGCAAATCAACTTGACATTCTTTAAAAATATCTACACTTTCTTGTAGAGTATATCTCCAAGTTTTTCTAAGCAATCTTTGTATTTTATTGACATGATCTATTTTTTCCATTTTTCTTCCTATAATTATTAGAGCTTGGTGTTGTATTTTTTTCTAACGCTTCTAAAATCATCTCTTTATGGTGTCTTTTAAATAGTTTAACGAACGACTTTAACTTTTCTAATCTAAGTTCTGCTCTTATTATTGCTTTCTCAACCCAAGGTTTAAAGCAATTCATATGGAAAGTATCTCTACCATCTTTAACTTTATACTTTGACGTAATAAGTTTATTACAGCTCCCACAATATGATTTTCGTTTATTTTTAATTATGTCCATATTGTTTTATTGCTCTACAAAATGTGTGCATTTACCTTTCTCTTGATACATACAATCTGGGCTATCTTTTGAATGAATACAAAATGGACATTGCATTGTCTTTACTTGTTCTCCTTCTTTAAAAGATAAATTGCAAATGCTCTAGCAACATATTGACTTGACTCTGCCGTATTCAATGGGTCACAAATCACATCCTTCCTCCACGTGTCATATTCTTGTTCAACCCAATCCTCAGACATTTGTTCACTCATTCTTTCACCTTCCCTTTATTATACGAATTTATGTGGTCGTTTAACTTTTCATACTTATCTTTTTCATCATCTATGCCATTTGAAAAAAGTTCCCCACACGAACAGGTCACCCAATCATTTGCTTCTTGATGTTTTTTATGCTCCATTTTCTTTTTCATTTTGTAAATATAAAAAATGTGTGGTGTCTACCGTCCATAAGGTAAACTTCCTGAGTTTATAGGATACTCCCAACTCACACATCCCTAATCCGATCAGTTAGTTAGATAAGTTTTGTGTCTATTTCCAAGACAACGCACAAAAGAAGTTTCACCTTCTCATGTGCAATCAATGAGGATAATGATTAAGCGATTAAACGCCCTCAAATGACTATGAATCCCAGGCTTTCCTGGGAATTATTAAATAAATAAAGCTAATTGCTAATTGCTATCTAGCAATTAATCTGCTGAAACTTCATCAGCAACTTCTTCAGTAACATCTTCTGCTACGTCTTCTGAAACTTCTGCAGGTGTATCTTCAGTATCTTCAGTTTCAGTAGCATCTTCTGCTACGTCTTCTGAAACTTCTTCAGTTACTTCTTCAGAAACTTCTTCAGTTACTTCAGTTGGTTTGTTTTCGTCTTCCATTTTTCCTCCAATTAGTTTAGTTGATTTTTATTTTCGAATATAAGTTTAATTTCATCTATTTATCCTTAGTTATCCCTATTTAAAAGACCTACTTTATAATATAGGGGGTGAAAAATGAAATCAATTTTCGTTGTCCTCTTAATCATCTTCATATTCCCTAAGATCCTCTTCACCTGTTAGTTTTCCTTTTTTATATTCTGCTTGAAATACAAATGCATTACTTTCTTCATTACAAAAATAAGAAAATTCTAATTTAGGAAATAACACACTCATTTTTTTAATAACAGGAGAAATAGGGCTCCAAGCTGTCTGAAATGAATATATTAATCTAGACCCTTTATCTGGAGCTTCAGAATTAGTATATTCTGCTCCTTTTTCATTTTCATCTACATTCAATTCCGGTTCAGATATTCCCCATTTTGATCCCCAATTCTTAACACACCAATCATATCCTCCACTATTAAATCCATCTGTTCCTCGTATGCTAAACTTCTGTCCAAATTCATTGGTTTCTATTTTTGTTTTTGGTTTAATATCTAAATCTAAATATTTTTTAGGATAAGGAATAAAATTTTGAGTATCTAAAACATTTAATTCTTTCGCCCCCGTATAACAATTAACTTGAGACTGAGCAAAAGTTTTAAACTTAATTAAATCTTTCTTATTCCCAACTATTGTCAATGAACTATGCACATAATTTGGCATCTTATTTACTCCAACTATATCTATTTATTTTTCCTACTTCATCTAAAGTCTTATATGTAATAGTTTTTCTACCTTGTTTTATAAAATCTGAAACTCCTTGTTTCTTTAATATTTTATCTTTATAATAATTATAATTATCGTTACAACGAACATTAAAACCATTATTTGTTATTTCTTGACATTTCATAAGTGCTTCTTTTACTATTTTATCATAATATAATCTATTAGTATGTATTCTTTCGTTTTTTAATACTCCTCTAGCGGTTATAATATTATTATAATTTACACTTGTTTTATCATCCAATGCTTCTATTATCTCTTCAGCTGGATTATCTTTAAACCTACTATAAAAAGTAAAAGTTTCATGTGCATCTTTTTTATAACCATTAAAATTAATATTATATTTATTATAACTTTCTTTATTTTTAAACTCTACATGCACAACTTTAGAATTTTTATTTATTATTTCTTGTATAGCAATGACACAAGCATTCACTTCTTCTCTAGTAAGAAATCTCCCCTCTTTAGTATTATAAGTTATTGCGTATCCCATTTTATTTTAATATAAACATATTCTGTAATACACGACCAAAATATTCTATAAATTCCTCATTATTATTTAATTTCGACAATGCTTTTATATTTTTAATATTCATATTTTTATCAATTGAAGCACAAGCCAACTCTACTATTATCCCATGTGCTATCTCGTGATATAAAGTATCTTTATTCTCTTTTCTATTTTGCCTTTTAATATATATCTGTTTTCTATTATGTATTATTTTACCCAACACATCTGGATTTCTTTCTATTAAATTTACTTGCTTAATAGAATATTTAGAACCACCTATTTTTATGTTTTTTTTCATTCTATAAGTTTTCTAATAATAATCGTTTAGTTTCAGTCGAAACAGCGTTTTCTATTTGTTCTTTTATCTTTTTCTTCAAATCTCTTCTTGGCATTCTTTTGAAACCGAAGACCTTTTTAATATTATTTATATATTCTTCTGTAGCAAATTCATGAGATAATTCTTTATTGTAATTATTCATTTTAATATCTCCCTTTGTCCACACCTTTGTATAAGAATAATAATTATCCTTTTTTCTAAAAACATATTGATTATTTATAACACAAGCATTTCCTCTATCAGTATGTTGTTCTGCACATAATTCAGAAAATACTGCTATAATATGATTTATAGACTGACAGTCATTATTTGTCTGCGGATCAAAATGAACAACTTCTATTTCATACTTTCCTTTTTGTATCTCCCCAACTTGCACATTAAAAGCATCCTCTTCATATATTAATTTAAGTATCATTTTATTAAAATTATAAACTTCTATATGATTTCTTTCTTCATTCCAAAATGAAGTATTAGAAACATTAACTTTCTTTAACACCTTAAACTTAAAATCTTGAAATTTATAATTCTTTTGGTTTAATAATACATTTTTAATAAGTCTAGTTTTTAATATACTTTTTTCATCATATCTAGCCATCTTATTTTTTTGTTTTTGTATCTGATTCCAGATTCATCAGTATTTTTAATTTATTTAATATCTTCTTATCTTGAACTTGTGGTATCTTTATTAGTTTATTGTTAGAGATATAAAAAGCACAACCTCTTCTCATTACAAATTTATAACCATCTCCTTTTGGTATTTTTATCCCTTTTTCAACGAATATCAATTCAGAAGCAATAAGTTTATTTTCATCTTCTTCTATATTCAAATCTCTTTTAAATATTTCATATCCATCTATATTTGATATTAAATCAAAATACTTACACCCCGCAATTCCATAATATCCTCCAAAATCACCTTCACGAAGTTCTTCTTTTTCTACGTTTGTCCAATCATAATTATTACAAGTAGCTACAAGCAAACTATTATTATTTTCTTTTTTAAAGAAAGTCTCATAATTAAAAGAAAAATCAATAACTAAATCTTCAAAGTTTTCTAATGTTGTAGCGTTTGTTATTTTCTCTCTTAATGTTGCTATTTCCTTCTTCATTTTAGGTGAAAGTGGCTCTGCTTTTTCGTATAGTCCATAATCTCCATACTTTCCAGAATATTCTCCTTCTACCCACTCAACCATATTAAACATTTGTTTTCTTATCTCCTCAAATCCTCCAAATATTCTAAAAACCATTTCTGAACAATTTGGATAAAGAACTTGATTGTCGATATTTGTTGAAGCTGAAGCCAGATTTAAACTTTTTTTATTGTCCATTTTATATATCACTCCTATCAATCTGAACTGCAACTGGAAATCTCGGTATATCTTCCTCTGTTTTTTCTTGATATCTTATTGTTGCTAATTTTCCAATTAGTTTTTGTTTATTATTTAATAATTGCTTATAATATTCTTCACCACCTCTAATACCCGAGTTAAATATTATTCCTTGTTTAGATTTTACCCTTAAACTTCCAGCCATTCCACTTCTATTCCCAGAACCTTCAATTATATCAATAATTTCAAATTCTTCATCAAAGAACTTTTTAAACTTTAATAAACTCTTACTCCTCTTATTTTCATATTTAGAATTTATAACTCTAATCATCAACCCCTCATATCCCTGTTGGACAAATTTATCATGCATATCATTTATTTCTTTATGATTATTTAATTCGGTATTTAATACACAAACTATACTATCATTTTTACCTATTATTTTTACTATTTCATTTTTAATTATTTCAAATCTATCTTTAAAACCCAAAGAGATATCATCTACAACACCATCAAATATATAATATTGTATAATTTTTTTACTCTCTTCTAAATTTTCTACCGTTGGTTTTGTCTTTCGTATTAAACTTGTTATTTTTTCAAATGGATAATTATGTGTATAAAGTTCTCCATCAATTATCCATTCTGGATGTTTAATAAATAATGATTTTAATAATTCTTCAATATGATTGCACGACATATACTTTTTACCATTACGAGTATAAAGTCCTCTCTTAGATAATGTTGCTCTATGTCCGTCAATTTTAATAGAACCATAAACTGGAAATACCACTTCATCTTTTCTATCTACATATTTATGTGCTAACATAGGCTCAAAATATATACTTTTTTTATCTATATCTTTAATATTCTCATGGTATCCTTTTTCTATTTTTTTATCCCATTTCCTTTTAGCTTCTAAGTATGCCTGCTCTTCTTCAGATGTTTCATTTGCCCGTCCAATATTTTTCCCTAAAACATTAGTTAATTTTGATATAGTTATTTTTCCATCTAATAAACCAACCTTAGTATAAAATGTATTTCCTTTTATAATTATCTCCCATTGTTGAACACCCCCATTAGATGTCCTACTATATATTATCGGTAATTGTTTTCTTAAATTGTTTATTTTTTCTGCCATTGTTAAAATTTTATTATTAATCATAATCTCCTTTTAATTTTTCTGCTTGTTCTAATGTAATTTTTCCATTCATCACATCAGTAGCTAAGTCAAATGCTTTATGAATATCATCTATAGATCCACCAGTATCTTCTACAATATCTAACAAGGATTTATTAATATCTAGTCCATCTTTCTTTGCTTGTTCTAAAAGATCAATCATATTATACAATGGAACACCATCTGAATCACAAGTCATAATTTCCTCTGTATATTCTCCGTTGTCCTGTAGTGCATAGATTATTCTTTCCTTTTCCGATAAACATTTCGTAAAGTCTAATCTCCAAACAACTTCCGAACAATTTGGATATAGCATTGTTTCTTTTTTATTTTCCATTTTATCTGTTTCCTTTCTGACAAGGATAGCAAGTATCCTCACAATTTTTAATTTCTGTTTCCGATAATTCATCCCCACAATCTACACAGGTTAATGGTTCATCTTTTTCACATTCACTTAATGATATGATTATTTTTTCTTCTACACATAACATATCGAATATTTTCCCACAAGATTTACACCATTTATCTCCACCACAATGTTGTTCTTTAAGGTCTGGTATCATAGTTGTATTATAACTTCCACATTTCGGGCATTTTAATTTTTCCATAATTCTTTTGGTTCTTTATTTTTTAGCTATATAAGGACAATCAAATCGTTCCTTAAATTTTACCTCATTTATTTTAAGTATATCTTTAGGTTCAATTATTTTAAGTGCAACACAACTTTTATTGCCATCATCAAAGCTACATCCAAAAATCTCTCCAAGTTCATTGATAGATATCAAATCTTTACCATAATGGCATGGTTTATTCCAATTGTGGTAACTTCCTTCTTGTATAATCATTTTGCTTGTATCATCTACATAAAAATGTTTATATTTCATAGTTAAAATCAAATAAAGAGCCTTAAATCTAAGTATATCTGGTGCATCACGCATATTCTTAGGGAAAAGAGCAAAAACTCGCTTCACACCGCTCCTAAACAGCATATCGACCCTTTCTAACAATGGTCTGCCACCCTTCTCCATCAAATCTTTACTAATAAGCAAATTTGTTCCAACTTGACATCCAGTACAGCCGTTTATCCTTTTAACAAGCTCGAGATAGTTCTTTAAATCATCATCATTTTGTATCTTATAATTGTCATAGCTTAAACTTATCATCGTAACATTTTCCAAAACAGATTTTAATTCTTCATCTGACATTTTCATAAGCAATCTACCATTACTCGTGATATTAAAAAGAACACCATTTTGTTTTGCTCCAGCTCCCATTTTTTCTACGAAGCGAGGGTTCATAAGTGGCTCTCCACCACCCATCACAATTTGATCCGTTAATTCTGCAATATACGGTATCATGTCCAACCAAAACCTTTCTGGCTTTTCATCACTCTTAGCCGAACGTTTCTTATAACAAAAAGGGCAATGCATCGGACACGCAGTATAAGGATGAATACTCACAACCTTGTATTTCTTTTCTTTTTCCATTTTATTTATTTTTCCTCAAATACATAACTTTAATTTTTTCCTTTAATGTTTCATCACTAATTCCTTTTATTGCTTCCTTTACCGCTATTAATCCCAATGGAACTCCATTATATCTTCTACTAACATATTCTAAAAGTTCTTTTTCTCCTTCTCTTTCGCTTAATATGTTACATATTGCTTCTTTTGTCAGTTGATCTTCTTCTTGTTCTTTATTCATTTTAAATTTGTTCATCATGTCTATCATTATATTCGATTTTTAATTCCCCTAAAGTAAAATCATTATACCCTTTCCAACCGCCAGTCAAAATATTATATACAAAATCTGAATTGTATTTAGCATCTTCAATATCTTCAGTAACTAACATATCAACTATTTGGTCTCTTGTATATTTACAATCTTTTAAGTTTTCTACTATATCTTCTTTGTATTTGTTTTCATTTTCCATTTTATTTAAATTCCTCTATTATTTGATCTATCTTAACCCAACCGCCTTCGTCAATCATCTCAACGGCTTTCTGAGTTGCTTCTTCTTCATCTTCAGCTTCAACATTAAAACTTCCTAAATCTACTGTATAATTTTTCATTCTATTTTACCTCCTCAATTTTTACATCTATTCTTCCTGGAAACATATCATCATCTAACCAAGAACCATTTAAGCAATTTTTATCTATTCCGTCATCACTTTCTACTATAATTGTTATTTTTTGTTTTTCCATTTTATTCTAAACCCTCTACTATAAGTTCTTTTCTTTTATTGTTTAATTCTTTCTGAGTAATTCCAATAATAACAGATATCGTAGCTATACA
>Ga0307928_10004668_pt1 | contig 10384 bp, 12 predicted proteins | sample AceLakmetagen232_FD_201815 | JGI IMG/M metagenome (GOLD analysis project Ga0307928, IMG submission 201815) | Saline water microbial communities from Ace Lake, Antarctica - #232 | ecosystem: Environmental > Aquatic > Non-marine Saline and Alkaline > Saline | place: Antarctica: Ace Lake...
AAAAAAGAACTAATTAAACAAAGAGGTAAAAAAGATAAAGACGGAAATTTAAAACCTTTTTTCAGATTACATCCTGCTAGAGGTGGAATTAAAACAAAAGTGCACTTCCCAAAAGGTGTTTTAGGAGACAATAAAGATAAAATAAATGATTTGATAAGGAGAATGTTGTAAAATGGACTTTAATGAATATCAAGAAAAAGCATGGGAAACTGCAATATATCCTAATAAAGGTAATAATTTAATTTATCCTGTATTGGGGTTAGGTGGAGAAACAGGAGAGGTTTTAGAAAAAATAAAAAAAATTATGAGGGACGAAAAAAATCAAATTAGCGAAAAAAAGAAAGAAGAATTAAAAAAAGAACTGGGGGATGTTTTATGGTATCTTTCTAGTATTTGTAAAGAATTAAACATAACATTAAATGATGTTGTTAATAAAAATATTAGTAAGTTAAATTCAAGAAAGAAAAGAAATCAATTACATGGTTCAGGAGATAATAGGTAATAAATTAAAATGAAACTTAAGAAAAAGAAAAAATCAGTTAGAATGAGAAGTAGAAATATGGGAACTCATGGTAGTGGAGCACGAAAAAATAAAAGAAAGTCAGGTCATAAAGGTGGAATTGGAATGTCTGGTACAGGTAAAAGGGCTGACCATAAGAAAACACTTATTATAAAAGAATACGGCAATAAATATTTTGGTAAACAAGGTTTCACAAGCATGGGCACTATAAAAGATATTAGACAAAGAATAAACCTATTTAACATACAAAATAACTTGGAAAAATATGGAAAAAAGAAAGGAAATGTTTGGGAAATTAAATTAGATAAATATAAAATACTTGGAACAGGAGAAATTAAAGAAAAAATGATTATCTCTTGTTTAGAAGCTTCAAAATCTGCAATTGAAAAAGTTAAAAAAGCTGGAGGAGAAATTAAAGTTAAAATAAAAAAGAAGATTGAAACTCCGATAGTAGTAAACCCGAAACACGAGGCTAAGAAAAAGAAAAAAGAGCGAGAGAAATAACCTTTAAAAACAATCTTCTCGATAAATAATCATGGATTTCAAAAAGATATTTTCAATAATTCCTGAGGTTAAAGGTCCCTCAGAGAAAAAAATTAGTTTTAATGTTAAATTAAAATGGACACTAATAATTCTTGGAGCCTTTTTTGTTTTAGCTAATATTCCTTTATTTGGGCTTTCGTCTGCCGCATTAGAAAGATTTGAATATCTTGCAATCATACTTGGAACAGATTTTGGTTCAATAATTTCGTTGGGAATTGGTCCGATTGTAATGGCTTCTATTATTCTTCAACTTTTAACAGGTGCAGGAATAATAAAAATAAACTTAAACACTCTTGAAGGTAAAAAGTTTTTTCAAGGTTTACAAAAAATATTGGTTATGTTTTTCATAGTTTTTGAAGCACTTGTTTATGTTATGATGAACGGTCTTGAAGCTTATCCAGGATATGCTGGAATTGTGATATTTCAATTGATTCTTGGGGGGTTGGCCATTTATTATATGAATGAAGTTTCTGAAAAATGGGGATTTGGTTCTGGTGTTAGTTTATTTATTGGTGCAGGAGTTTCTTGGAGATTAATTGCAAGCGCATTCCAGTTCATAAATGCTCAAGGAAAAAGTTGTTTAATGGACTTTTCAGGAACTCCTTGTTCAGGTAAAGTTTTAGTTTTAATTCAAGCTTTAATTGGTAATCAAAAAGCCCCTACAGAATTTTTATCTGCAGCTGCAGCAATTGTAGCTACAATAGCTATCTTTTTACTTGTAGTTTGGGCACAATCTCTGAAAGTAGAAATTCCTTTATCTTATGGAAGAATAAGAGGATATGGTATGAAATGGCCTTTATCTTTCTTTTATGCTTCTGTTATACCTGTTATTTTTGCAGCAGCTTTAATTGCAAATATCCAATTATTTGGGGGGATGTTTGAAAACTGGCTGGGGCATGCTACTTTTTTAGGTGAATTTGTAAATGGTCAAGCAGTTTCAGGACTTGCATTTTGGATGGGTTCAACGAACATTTTGGATTTAACAATTAGAGGGGGTTTCTTACCAATATATTTGCTTCAAGGATTAACCCATATAATTGCATTTATTATTTTATGTACTATGTTTTCTGTATTTTGGGTAAAAACTTCTGGAATGGGGGCAAGAGAACAAGCAGAAAAAATAAGTTCTTCTGGATTACAAATTGCAGGATTTAGACAAGACAACAGGATATTAGAAAGTGTTTTGCAAAGATATATTATGCCCTTAACAGTGATGGGGGGAGCTGCAATAGGTTTATTAGCCGCTCTTACAGATTTATTAGGTGCTTTAATATCGGGAACAGCTATATTGTTAGTAATTATGATTATGTATCAATTTTACCAAAGTATTGCTCAACAACATGCAGAAGATATGAATCCTGCATTGAGAAAATTTATGGGAAATAAATAAAATGGAAAATAAAGAGGGAAAAACAAGTTTTAAACCAATAATAATTGTGATGTTAATCTCTTTGGTAATTGCAGGTCTTTGGGATAAAGTTCCTGCAATAAAAAACTCCATACATTTTATTTTAAATCCTACTGCAGGTATTTTAATGAATTGGGAGTTGACAATTGGAATGTCAATTGTAGTTCTTGTCATAACTATTCTTACAACACTTGTTCAAAAATATGCTACAGATCAAGAAACTTTAAAAGAATTAAAAAAAGAACAAAAAGAAGTTCAAAAACAAATGAAAGAATTTAAAAATCATCCTAAAAAGATGATGGAACTTCAAAAAAAGCAAATGAGTTTTATTCCTAAACAATTTAAATTAAGTATGCGAGGGATGGTTTATACAGGTGTTCCTTTAATTTTATTTTTCCGATGGTTTGATGATTATTTTACTGTTATGGCAACTACCGCAGGGGAACCTGTTAGATTTTTAGGATTTATGGGGTGGTTTGTATTTTATATTGTTGCTTCAATTGTGTTTAGTTCTATTTTAAAGAAGTGGATGAAAGTTGTTTAGAGAGAGTGTTAAGTTTTCGTGGTTTAAATTATGGGGGCAAAATGCTTGTAGATTGCTTTGTATCTCTCTTGTGCTTACTCCTTTTTAGAATAGGTCAAGACACAGAGTTATTTTCTTTGGATTGTTTTTCATTTTAAAGGATGGAGTTTGAGGGATAAATTTTTTATTACAACTTTTACAAAAGTATCTTTGCTGTTTGCCGTGTGCTTTTGTTTTGAATGTTCCTCGTCTAACTACGCTGTCTTTCTTACAATGGGGGCATGTTATTTTCTGTACCATAAAACTAAGTATAAAAACCAATTTTTGTACCATAATAAATTGGCTAAAAATTTTATAATGATTTTGAGTTATTGTTTTAGGGGGGACATATGTCCCTGGATTGCACAAATGAAAGTTGTTTAGAAACCCTTAAAAACACCTTATTTCTAAGCATATCATGGACGAAAGAGAATTACAAACTAAGTTTCAAGTTTTTGAACAGCAAATAATGCAAATTCAACAACAACTTCAAGCAATTGATCAAGCAATTGTTGAAATAGATTTTCTTGAAAAAGGTTTAGATGATTTAATTGGGAAAAAAGACTTGGAAATCTTATCTCCTTTAGGAAAAGGAATTTTTGCAAAAACAAAATTACTCTCTGAAGAATTAATAGTTGATGTTGGAGGGAAAAATTTTGTTACTAAATCTATTCCTGAAACTCAAGAATTAATAAAAGAACAATTAATAAAATTAAATGATGTTAAAAAAGAATTAGAAGGTGAAATGCAAAAAATAAATACAGAATTAACAAAAACAATGTTAGAATTTCAACAAAACGCAAAAATGCAACACGATCGTTCTTGTTCACATGATGAAGAATGTGAAAAAGATTGTGGTGATGATTGCGGTAATGATTGCAAGTGTGAATAAGAATTTATTTTATTGGTTCTTTTTATGATACAAATCTAAAATATAAACAAGATTTATTTTTAAATCATAATAATAAGATAACCTAAAAGGTTTAATATATAATTCTCGCGTGGCTTTTCGAATATTTCTCATGGGTTTTCCAACTTCTGGATTTTCTAAAATCTTTTTAATTTGTTTTTTTATTTTATCCTTTAATAATTCATCTTTAATCTTAGAAAATATTGCCTTAAATTTCTTATCAAAGCGAATCTCTACCATTTATCTATCTCTTCAAAGAGATTCTCAGAGTTAACACTAATAAACTCCCCAGCTTCAATTCTTTTGTATGCTTCTTCTGTTCTTTTAGCAAATTCTAAATCCTCTTTGAAATTTTCATCTAAATTTGTTGCTTTCTTTAATATTAAATTTCCATCTTTTTGAAGAATAAGAAGCTTATCCCCTTCTTTTAATCCTTTTCTCATTTCTTGGGGAATTACCACTTGACCTTTAGAACTTATTTTAGTTATGCCTATATTTTCCATAGTAAGACTAATCTTACTTGCTATTTAAAACTTTTTAATTAACTTTCTTTAGAAATTGGTTATAAGTTAATAAACCATATTCTGAAATAATTCCTTTAATATACTTTTTAGGAACAAATTCAAAAGCAGGATTTTTTATTTTAATGTTCTTTGGTGCTTTATCCCAAACCTCATTTAATTTTCTATTTTCAATTGGGATTTTTGAATTTGAAAATTTCCAAGAATCTGCAATAATATAAAAAGGAATTTTATGTTTTTTAGCTAAAATTGCTAACATCTCACTTCCAATCTTATTTATTACACCCTCTTTTAATACTGCGTCTGCTCCTAAGAAAATTATAGAAACTTTTTTTGTTTTAAGTTCTTTTGAAAGAGCCACATTCATTGCAGAATCCACAAACATTGTTACAGGAATTCCTGCTCTTTTCAATTCCTTTGCAGTTTTTCTCCCTTGAAATAAGGGCCTTGTTTCTGTATTGTAAACTTCAAATTTTTTTCCTTTCTCTTTAGCATTAATTATGGCCTTAACCACATTTGTAGAATGGCAATGTGTAAACAGTGTTTGATTATTCTTTATTAATCTATTTGCATATTTGTTTATTTCTTCTTGAGATGTTTTAAAATGTAATTTAATTTCTCTTAAAGGAATTCCTTGTTCTGCTAACCCTAAAACATTTTGCATCATTGGTTCTGTTGGTCTAGTTTTCAGAATTTTGTTTTTTGTTTTTTTAGAGGGAAGTAAAAAATATGCTTCTAAAGCAGCTTTAGCAATATTTACTGCTCCTTGAATTTTAATTTCTTTTATGTGCTTTAATATTTTCTCAAATCTTTTTCTTTTATTCATAAAAAAATAAATCTAAGAAAGTTTAAAAATTCTCTTTTTCTAACAATAGTATGTTAGAGTCGCTTATTAATCCGATGCGAGCAGAAAGAGGACCGTGGAAAATGCTTTTTATAGGTATTTTATATGGATCACTATCTATTTTATTAGTGAAACTTTTTTTTGCTCAGGACGCTGTTTTAAGTAAATTCTCTGGCCTAATGGTTGTAACTTTTTGTGTTATGTTTTCTTTACCTTTTATGTATTACATTATAAAAAAGGAAGAAAAAGAAGATGAAGAAATAGAAGGACTTTTGCATGTATGGAAAGCACATAGAAATGCAATCTTTGCATTAATGTGGTTATTTTTAGGATTTGTTATTGCTTTTTCTTTTTGGCACATAGTGTTACAAGATCCCAATCTACTAAATGCTCAAATAGAAACCTATTGCATGATAAATAGCCCGTCAAATATAGAATCTTGTTTTACACAGTATTCTGTTGGAGGAGCAGAAAGTATAACCGGGGCATATGCTTCAAAAGTAGGAAGATTTTTTTCAATTTTAGAAAATAATATTTATGTTATGATTTTTACCTTAATATTTTCCTTGATTTTTGGGGCAGGAGCAATATTTATTTTAGCTTGGAATGCTTCTGTAATTGCAGGAGCAATAAGTATTTTTACGCATTATCGAATAAGTGAAATTCCTTTAGGATTGTCCAGATATATGATTCATGGTTTGCCTGAAATAGCTGCTTATTTTATAACTGCCTTAGCTGGAGGAATTCTTGGAGTTGGATTTATTAGAAATGGTGTTAAAAGTAAGAAATTTTTAAGAGTATTAGAAAATGTTGTAATTCTTATTTTTGTAGCTTTAATAATTCTAGTTCTTGCAGGGCTTTTAGAGGTTTATTTTACTCCTCTTCTATTTAATTAATCCCAATTAAATTTAAAAACAAACTTTTATTGAATCACTTATGGACCCTTTACTAATAACAATCATACTTGTAAGTTTTTTAACAACTCTTATAATTGTTCCAAAATGGATTGGAAGGGCACATCAAGAAGGATTAACTGGAAAAGACATGCATAAATTAGATAAACGAGAAGTTGCAGAAGCTGGAGGAATAAGTATTCTTGGGGGTTTTATTTTAGGGGTTTTTTTATATATTGCAATAAATACTTTTTATTTTCAAGACCAAACTAATGTTTTACCTATACTTGGACTTTTAGGAGTTTTATTTTTTGCTTCTTTAATAGGAATAGTAGATGATTTACTGGGTTGGAAAAGAGGTTTAAATAAAAAAGTTAGAATTTTTATGCTTGTTTTTGCAGCTGTTCCATTAATGATTTTAAATGTGGGTCAATCCACAATTATGGGAATAAACTTTGGTATATTTTTTCCATTAGTTTTAGTTCCATTAGGGGTTGTTGGAGCAACATCAACTTTTAATTTTTTAGCAGGATATAATGGTTTGGAAACAGGACAAGGGATAATTATGTTATTGGGATTATCTATAGTCACTTTTTTAACAAACCAAGCCTGGTTAAGTGTTATTGCGCTTTGCATGGTTGCCTCTTTGATTGCATTTTATACTTTTAATAAATATCCTGCAAAGATTTTTCCTGGAGATATGATGACTTACTCTATTGGTGCTTTAATTGCTTGTATTGCTATACTTGGAAATATAGAAAAAATAGCTCTTTTCTTTTTTATACCCTATATCTTAGAATTTATTTTAAAATCTAGAGGAAAATTAAAAAAAGAAAGTTTTGCAAAATTAAACAAAGATGGAAGTTTAGAGCAACCTTATAAAAAAATATATGGTTTAGAGCATTTAGCAATTAAAATCTTAAAGAAAATTAAACATAATAAAAAAGCCTATGAAAAAGAAGTTGTTTGGCTAATAAATGGATTTCAAATCTTAATAATAGCTGCTGGCCTTTTAATTTTCTTTTAATTAAATAGATTTTTAAAAGAAACTCTCCTCAGATAAAAATGGCTGAAACAATAGATTTAATGAAAAGTTTTAATGTAGCAAAGAACTTTATTACAAATAAAAAAGTTCAAAATACCATAATTATCGCTCTTTTACTTTTAATATTAGTTTTTGGTGCTTGGGTAAGAGTCCAAAATTTACCTGGTTTAAAAGATGGTACAACTGAGCAATATATTCCTTTAGCACTTGATCCTTTTTATTTTCTAAGAGTTGCTGAGACAATTGTAGATCAAGGGGAACTTCCTCAATATGATGAATTTCGTGATCCTATGATTACAGATACTGTCTGGCATCCTGAAATTCTCCCGCAAACAATTGTTTTAATCTATAAAGTAATAAAACCATTTAATTCAAATATAAGTATACAATTTGTAGATGTTATCTCTCCTGTAATATTTTTTGTCTTGGGTCTTCTGGTCTTCTTCTTTTTAATTTATTTTTTGACAAGATCTAAATTGTTAGCATTAATCAGTTCTGCTCTTCTTACAGTAATTCCCCCGTATCTTTATAGAACATTGGCAGGGTTTTCAGATCACGAAGCAATGGGAATGTTTGCTTTTTTCTTAGCACTTTTAGGATTCACTATCTCCATGAATTATTTATCAAAAAAAGAAAATAAAAATCTAACAATTTCTGGAATCTTAGGATTAATCTCCGGATTTTTAATTACTTTTACTCTTGCTAGTTGGGGAGGAGTTGCTAAATTTTTATTTATGATTGTTCCATTTAGCTTCTTTGTAATTTGGATTATTAATTTAAGAAAAGATAAAAATTTAAAAAAATATATTTTGTATTATGTTTCGCTTGTTATTGGGCTTTTCTTAGGGGCCTGGATATTGAATTTTCCTTTAGATAATTTAGTTAGAGGAAATCTTTTAAGTGCAGTGGGAATCTTTACTCTTTTTGTTTTAGGATATATTATTGTGGATTATATTATTTTAAAATTCTTTATTGAAAAAATTCCTATAAAATTTAAAAAATATCGTGGAATTTTAAGTGCAATAACAATATTGGTTTTAGGAATTATACTATATCAAATCTTTGTTGGAAATGTTCAAGAGATAATTAAGATGATTCTTGAAAGAATTATTTATCCTTTTGGAACAGAAAGAGTTGGTTTAACTGTTGCTGAAAATAAACAGCCTTATTTAACAGAGTGGATTTCTCAAATTGGAAAATTTGTCTTTTGGGTTTTTGTATTGGGATGTTTTCTTGTAGGAATTAAAATTTCACAAGGATTAAAAAGAAAAAAATTCAGATACTTGTTTAGTTTTGGATGGATTTTACTTATTTCAGGTATTTTATTTACAAGAATCTCAGCAAGTTCAATATTAAATGGGACTAACTTCTTTAGTAAAGCTGTTTTCTTAATTTGCTTTTTAGTGTTTATTATTATCACTGTATATTCCTATGTTAAATCAGATTGGAAAATTCCAATAAGATATATTATAATTGCAGCTTGGATGATTCCAATGTTAATTGCTGTGCGGGGTGCAATTAGACTTTTCTTTGCAATTGTTCCTTTTGTATCTTTTATTGCAATTTGGGGGATCTTTGATATATATAAATATTCTAGAAAAACAAAAGAAGAAATAACAAAAATGTTAATTTATCTTTTAGTAATAGTTGCTATAATTGGGATGATAATTACCATTGTTAATTTCACCAAAGCAAATGTTCAACAATCAAAATATTATACTCCTTCTGCAAGTGCAGATTGGCAGAATTCAATGAAATGGGTAAGAGAAAATACTGGTGAAAAAGATGTTTTTCTACACTGGTGGGATTATGGATATTGGGTTCAGACTTTAGGAGAGAGACCTACATTTAGTGATGGGGGGCATGTAGCAACTTCTTTTGGAGATCACTTAGTTGGAAGGTATGTTTTGACAACTCCTTATCCTGAAACTGCAAAAAGTTTTATGAAATCTAATAATATTTCTTATCTTTTGATAGACCCCACAGATATAGGAAAATATACTGCATATAGTACAATTGGAAGTGATGAAAAAGGAAACGATAGACGTTCGTGGTTATCTACAATGCTTTCAGATCCAAGTCAAACAAAAGAAACAAGAGATGGACTTATTAGATTTTACAATGGGGGAATTCCTTTAGATTTAGATGTATTTTATAATGAAAATGGAACTGAAATATTTTTACCTGAAGGAAAAGCTTATCTTGGGGGAATTCTCTTAGAGGTTGTAAATTCAGAAATTCAACAACCTCAAGGAATATTTGTGTATAATGGAAAACAATTTACTCTTCCAATAAGATATTTATATCATAACGGGAATATAATTGATTTTGAACAAGGAATAAATTCCTTAGTTTATAAGTATCTTGCAGTTTATGATAGCTCTCAAGGGCAAAAAATGGATCCTGACGGGGCTGTAATGTATTTATCAGAAAAAACCAAAGATAGTTTAGTAGCCCAAATATATTTGATGAATGACCCAGAAAACAAATATTCTGAATTGACTCTCGCACATTCTCAAGGAAATTATGAATTTAATTTCTTTTATAATGGTTTTAGGGGCCCAATAAGAATATGGGAAGTTGGAAACTTAGATAAATATGTTGAAAGAGAGGAATTTTTAAATAGGTATGGGGGGTTTGCAGAGTTAGATAATTTAACTTTTATAAAATAAAATGAAACTAAATTTAGGTTGTGGAAGAGATAGAAAAAAAGGATATATTAATGTGGATTCTTCTAAAGAAGTTAATCCTGATAAAGTTTGGAATTTAGAAAAAACACCTTTACCTTTTAAAGATAATTCTATTAATGAAATTGTTGCAGAACATGTTCTTGAACACATTACAAATTTTATTCCTTTGATGCATGATTTCAGAAGAATTTGTAAAAAAGGTGCTAAATTAAAAATAAAAACTCCTTTTTATTCTGCTTGGGGACAATTTAATGATCCCACACATGTGAGATTTTTTACTCCTTTTACTTTTAATTATTTTAGAAGAAATAATTATGAACACGAAGTAGGATGTAAAGAAGACATGTTTAAAATAAATAAGGTAAAAATAAATTATGGAATTGGAAGATCAAAAAAACTAAATTTTCTGTTTAATCCTTTGATAAATTTAAATCATGAAATATATTGT
>Ga0307928_10004669_pt1 | contig 10383 bp, 34 predicted proteins | sample AceLakmetagen232_FD_201815 | JGI IMG/M metagenome (GOLD analysis project Ga0307928, IMG submission 201815) | Saline water microbial communities from Ace Lake, Antarctica - #232 | ecosystem: Environmental > Aquatic > Non-marine Saline and Alkaline > Saline | place: Antarctica: Ace Lake...
GTAAAGTGTGCAGATTGTTATTTTGATAATCAATTATCTCCTAATATTAAACCAATCTATTGGAAATCAGAACAAATTAAAGATTTTAGATCTAAAGTAAGAAAACATAATCAACTAATAAATTTTGGTATTGATCCTGAATTAAAGGAGATTAAAAAACAATGAAAATCAAAAACTTTTTTAAGAGAAGATGGGAAACACTTATTTTAATTGTGATGACAGGATATGATTCATTTTTACATTTTTTTGAATTAGTAATGGGTTATTATCCTAATTTCTCTTACTTTAGTACAAGATTAGGATATACAACATTTTGGGCAATTTATTGGGCTATAGCTTTTTTATTAGCAATTAAAATCTTAATCAAAAAAAGAAAATGAATAAACATAAAAATATGCAATTAAAAAGTATTTGGTTTAAGCGTGGAGAACTCTCAAAATTAATTAGTGCGATTGAAGGAAATGAGAAGGAAGAAGCATTTAATATTTTATTTGAAATAAATCAGCGAGGTGACTTAAATTAATTCATTTTAAATCATAGGTAGATTTAAAAAGAGAAAAGTCTTATAATTAATATGATAAATAAAGAAAAAAACAAAGAATATCAAAAGAGATATAGAAAAAAAAATAAATCTAAAATTTTAGAAAAACAAAGAGAATTCTATAAAAATAATAAAAAAAAACACATAAAAGAAGTTAGGAAGTGGCAGGATAAAAATAAACAGAAAGTAAGAAATTATAAAAGAAAATATAAAATAAAAGAAAGAAAAACAGAAGCATATAAAGAAAAAAAGAAGATTTGGGATTATGCTTATAGAAATCTGAAACCTTTACTAATAAAAAAATATAAAAAATGTCAAAAATGTGATAGTAAAGAAAATTTAGAATTACATCATATTGAATATAAAAATAATTTGGATAATGTAATGCTTTTATGTAAATCTTGTCATTTAAAAATTCATAAATTAAATAAGATTAAAAAAAGAAAAAGGGATAAAAAAGGGAGGTTAATTTAAAATCGGAGGGGCACGCTATTTACAAGGTGGTGGAATAACTTACACACCTTCATTAAGATCATTAGAATATTTTATGTATTGGGCATTAACAGGGTGGATATTATGTTTTGGATTATCAATGTTATTCATAAGACCTCCAAATTTCATAATTCCATTATTAGCTTATCTTTTTGGAATTTGCTTTTTACTTGCAAGATATTTAATATTAGACAAAAAAGGTAAAGATGAAAGCTAAAGATTTTGTTGAGCAATTAAGAGCAATAATAGAACAACATATTATCTTAATCAAGAGCAATTCAGAATTGCTAAAAATAAATCTTGATTTAATGAAAGAGATTGAAGAACTTAAAAAAAATGGAAGAAACTAAAAGACAACGATATCTGTTGGAAGTGTTTTAAATATTAAAGGGTATGGAACACCAAATTTTAATAAATATTATGGTGTTGTTTTTGATTTAGATATCAAAAAATTGCACTCATTAAGATTTGATTACAGGTATTAAATTTTTTTTTAGATTCTCTTTTAATGCAAGAGATTAAAGAAGCATTAAGGAAAAAACAAAATGAATAAACAAGAAATAAAAAAAATTATAAATCTTTTCGCAGATAAAACAGGTTGTTCTTCACAATTTAATGGTTGCCCTTGTAATACTTGTTTTCATAGTATTGAGGGTGTGGATTTTCAACATTTATGTTGGATGTTGATTTTAGGATTAAGAGGAGATTATGAATTTAAAGAAATATATGAGGGAATTAAAGAGGGCTTAAATTAAAATGAAAAATAAAATAACACCTGAAAAAATTGAAGAAATCAAACAAGCCATAGAAGTTTATGAATTTGGTAAAAATGGTATGGGTAGATTAAATGGGACTAATGTAATTGTAAGAAACTTAAAAATACGAGGGGCTAAGGCAGTTGCAGATATTATTTTAGAATTTGAAGACAGAAAAGAAAGTTTTAATGATTTGGATTATGATTTAAAATTATTGAAGGTGGAGATATAATGGAAGTTGAAACTAAATGTTGTGGTAAAGAGATGATTAAAATTAATTGTCCAAACTATTCTAATGAAGAAAGAGAAGATGAAGTTTTAGTTTGTGGAGAATGTGGGAAGTTTTTACAAGTTTCTACAATCAGTTTAGATGATGAAGAGTTATTAAATTATATTGAAAACAATGAAGAATTACAGGACACTAAAATTCATAAAGAATTAATTAAAAATGGGGCTGAATCATAATGAAATATTATAAAGTATTAATTGGAGTTTCTGCTGAATGTGAAGATGATTTGGAAGAAGTTTTAAGTTGCATGGAAAAAGAACATCCATTTGAAAAAGAGTGGTGGTGTGAATGTGGAGATGATGAAAAATGAAAAAAATAGAACTTGGAAAATGCCCCTATTGTAAATCTACAGATTATTATCCAACTAATGATGAATGGGTAATTGAAATGCCTAATAATTATATAGTTTATTCTTGTAGATGTAATGCTTGTGGAGAATATTTTTCTGAATATTATTCTCAAGATGAAATTAAATTTGATAATGATGAAGAGGAATTTATTTATAATAATACTCTTGGGCAGGAAGATAAAGATACCATTAAAGGTTGGGCAGAAGCAGAGTTAGAAATGAAAGAAGAACAATTTACAAATAAAGAACACCATGACGATTATAAAATGAGAGTTAAAAGAATAATCAATTTAATGAGTGGGGGCTTGGAGAAAGAATGAAAAACTTTATAGTTGATTTGGGAAGTTTTAGTGTTGAAGCTGAAAATCTTGAACAAGCACAGGAAAAAGCAATTAAGATGATTAACTCAAATGAAGGTTGGGTTGAGATAGATAGAATTATCGAGGAGGATGTCGAATAATGGTAAATAAAAGTGTGTTAGTTGAAAATATTGATTTAGATTTGTTGAGAAAACAAAGAGATTGTCTTTTAAAATATCAAGAAGTAGGTAAAGAAAAATTAATTGATGGAGTTATTAATATGTTAGATGATATTTTAGATAAAGGAGAAGAAGAATAAAATGAAAAAAGAACAATTTGATAAACAATTAGGATATAATGATTTTGCTATCGGGGATGAATTTTGGATTGAAGGAATTAAATTTGAAGTTGTAGATAAAAAGAAAAATCTACCCATAAAATAAAATGGTAACTTGTAATTTATGCAGAAAAAACAAAGTCCTAGCAGATATGCAATTTCCTTTTAGATATGTATGTAAAGAATGTTGGGAAAAAATGACTATAAAAATAGATAATATAAAAGTTAATAAGGAGATGATTTATTAAAATGGAAAAATTAGAAACAAAATTAAAGACAGGAGAATTTTATTGTATTAAGAATAATAAGAATCAGTTACTAGATTTAGAAGCTTTAAATAAAAAACAATGTTATACTAAATGTGTTTGTGAGGGCGAGGATATTAATTGTAAATTTTTAGATTATCGGACAAAGGATAAGGAGGTAAACAAATGATGTTTTTATTATTTGGTTGGGGGAAACAAACTGAAAAAGATTTAGCAGAAAAAGATTTTGATATTTGTAAATTCTGTCATAAAGGTAATTTAAGATTAAAAGAAGTTACTTCTTGGGCTACACTATTTTTTATTCCAGTTATTCCATATAAGACAAGATATGTTTTATCATGTGATAATTGTAAAGCAGGTTATGAAATAAGTAAAGAATTAGCTGACGAAATGACTGATAAAATTGAAGTAGAGGATAGGGGGTATTAAAATGTTAAATTTTAAATTAACCCCTCTTGGAAAAGAAATATTACTTAAATATTGTAGTAGAAATCCTTTGTTTGAAACTTGGATAATTGATGAACCTGACGGAGAAAAAGGATTTATAGTTAGGAGAAAAAAGAAAAAAGGATTTGTCTATATTTATAATAAATTAAAATTAGGCACATTATTTGTAGTTAAAAAAGATGAAAAGATTAAAGGCATAATTTCAGATGAAGAACAGCCAGAAGATTTTTATCTTTATCCAGATACAAACTTAATCTATGAGTTGGAGATTGAAGAATTAAATAAATTGACGGATATAATGGAATTATGTCGAGACAAAACAGATGAAAAATAGATTTAGAAATGTTGGAAGGAGTAGATTATTAATTTATAGATAAATAATATTCATCTCGTCAAGAAATGAAATAATCAGAGTAAGTTTGCTTGAACTCTCTTGCTCTGATTTTTATATTAAAACAAAATGAAAAATAAATACAAAAATGCAATAATCATAGGGAGTTTTATTATCTTAATCTTAATCCTTAGTTGGATTATTGAACTTAATATAATAAGTGGATAAAATAAAATGGATAAAATAAAAATCATTTGTAGGAATATATTTTTTGATGAGAAAACAAAAGAATATTTTACCAAAGTTAAAGGAAGGATATTAAGAGATAAATCTAAAAAAGAATTAAAAAGATTAGCAAGAAATTTCGAGGAGAATTATCCCAAGTATCAAACAGAATATGAGGCGAATCAAATAACTAATCAATTAGATAAAGAAATTAGAGGAGGAATAAAATAAAATGGTTAAATTACTATTTGAATTGGATGAAATAATAATTGCAATCTCAAAAAGAGAATGTCTTATCTGTCATAAGGATTTAGATTCTGATTTAGGTAAAGATTGGACTTTACCCCTGTGCAAAGAACATAGAGATAAATATTTACTTGATGAATTGGAGGAATATTGTTAAAATGAAATTATCAAATATATTTTTTATACTTGCAGGAATTTGGACAATAGATTTTTTTATAACTATTCTTGCTTTAAATTATTTTGGACTTTATGAAATGAATATAATATCTAGTAAACTTTATACTCTTGGGGTTATTGGATATATTTTAACTTTTGTATTAAATTGTTTATTCTTATTTGGGATATCTTATATAATTCATTATATTTCTAAAAAGGAATCCAATAAATATAAGAAATTAAATATCTACCTACCTTTAAGTATTTTTGTTGTTATTGAAGTAATTGTAATAATCCATAATGGCTTATTATGTTGGAGTGTGAGATAAAATGGAGATACATCAAGTAACAATCAGCGAGGTAAAAGACTTGCTTAAAGCACAAGAACTTAAACTAACTAATCAAATGAATAAAGAAATTATAGTGAGAGTTAAGGAAGAAGTTGATAGGCAGATTGAACAGAAAGATAAAGAAATTGAAGGAGAAATTATATTATGATAGATTTACAAACCATTGCTTTAATTCTTTGTGTTTTAATATGTATTTTGATTTGGGCTATTTCAAATATAGAAGAGAAAAAAGAGGAACAAGATGAGCAAGACGTTTTAGATAAATTATGGGGGAGGATAAAATGATAAAACCAAAATATCAACAACCACATAACATAAAACTTGAAGATAGGGCTTATTTTAATTCTGCCTTAGTTGAGAAATTAATTGAAAAAGAACATCATAGACAGAAGTATCAAGCCCTGAGAAATTTTAAAGATAATTTGAAACAAGATTATTGTAACTATCTGTAAGTTACAAGATAAGTATATAAATAAAAGGGTATTTCTAAGGAAGGTGTAAAAAAAGATGGGAAAACAAAATAAGTGTTTAGAAAAAATTAGAGCAGTTATCTATAATGTTAATGAAGCAAGATTGACAAAAGTAGAAGGTTTTAATAAAATTGAAAAGATTATGGATATTCATAATAAATTAGGTGTAAAAAAAGATGGATATAAAAGATATTAATAAATTAGGTAAGAAAATTAATGAAGTTTCTTTGAAATGTCATTGTGATATTGAAATGCTTTCAAAAAAAAATCCTGAATCAATAACAATTATTAAAAGTCAAAAATCAGGGACTGAATTAATTTATTTTTCTGATTATCAAGATAGATTAAATATTTCTGAGGACATAATACATAGGAAAGAGCTGGCTTGGGCAGAGATGATTAAACTTATTGAAGAGTTTGCTGTTAAAGAACAGAATAAAAAGAAACCAAAGAAAGTGAAACATGGAAAATAAATTATTATATTTAATGCGAGTTGGGGCTTGTTGGTATATAAAAGGAAAAGGAATTTGGAAAGGACATTGTATGATCTGTGGAAAGAAAAGGAAAACAACAGCCCACCATTTATTTCCAAGAAGAATACATAAACATATTGAGAATGAGGATTTAAGAGAAATTAGGGTGCTGGTTTGTGATGATTGTCATAAAAAACTTCATCCTGAAAATAAAGTTTTTACAAAAGATGAAGCACTTAAAATATTAAGTCTGAAAAATAGTCATATGTCTGATGGGCTTTTATGGAGGGCTATGAAGATTAATAAACTTAAGGGAATTTTTCAGAGTTTGAAAATACATAGCAAAGATGTAATCCGCGATGCTGAATTAATCCTAGAGATGAATGATGATGAGTTTAAGAATTATATTAAATCTCAAAAGAAACTAAAAGAGGCAAATAAGAAAAAGATAGAAAATGAAAATAAAATTTAATAATATTATAAGGAGGTATAAAATATGGAACTAAAAGTTGGAGATAAAGTGAGAAGGATAAGGGAAGATCATAATGGAATGGTGTCAGGAGATACTGATATTGTTAATGTTGTTTATCCATCATCTGTTGATTTAGTAGGTTATGGAGTGGGTCACACTATAACAAATCTTGAAAAAATTGATAACGAAAATTCTCCAGATGTTCTAAAAGAAAACATGACAAAAAAGAAGATAATGAAAGTGTTAGCTGTGGATAAAATAACAGGAGAAGTTTTAAAAAATGAATCTGTTGTAGCTGAAAACGAACAAACAGCAATTCTAAAAGCATTTGGAGTTGATGTCGAGAAAGTATACATTAAGACAACAGAAGAAGGCGAGTTTGAGGAAGAAAAACCTGTTAAAGTTATCATGGATAAACCCGAAACAGAAAAACCCAAAAAGTAGTTAGATAAAAGACAATTAAGAGGAAATAATTATTATTTTTATTTTTCTTCTCTTGTTGTAATTATGAAATGAAAGATTGGAAGGGAAAGGTTTATAAACCCCAAACAACTAAAATATATAATGAAACATACATTTAAGTTTAAAAATGATGAAAGGAGGTTTAAAATTTAAAAATGAAAAAAATATTTTTAGGAATGCTTATATTAGGTATAATGGTGGTTGGTGTTAGTGCTGGATTGATTGTTCATTATGGTTGGTTTGAACAAGAAATTCAAGTAATTCAACCAATTTTAACAAGTGGAGATTTATCTCAAACAATCTCATGTTTATCTGGAGAAACTTGTTTAAATGAAGAAAATTATATTCAAATTTCAAATTATGCAAATTATGATATTGATGTTCAATTATCTTCAAATAGTGAACCGGGAATTGAAGTTAATTATATTAGTAAATTAAAGTTAAATAATAAAGATGCTAATTGGAAAGAAATTAATGATGAAAGAGAAGGAAATCTTGAATACAATATTGTTGGAGATGAGTTTAAATATAAATTTGAAGCAACAGGTTTGATACCAAATACAGATTATTCACTTATTTATTATGCAGATAAACCAGAGAGATTTGTTGAATGGGGAGGAAATAATCCTGGAGCTTTAATTATTGCTACAACTTCAAATAATGAAGGAAATTTAATTGTTGAAGGGAGTAAAGATTTAGGCATAAATTTACCAAGTGAATCAGATGCAAATATAGATGAATATAATTATTGTGCTTCAGATAGATACCCAAGATGTCCTGGTGCAAAAATATGGCTTGTTCTTTCAAGTGATTATGCTGAACCTGAATTAAACGGATGGAACCCAACTGAATATTTATTTGAAACAGATTTAATAAGTTATTCTAAGAATTCAAATGGAATTATAACCATTCCTGGAGATGGAGCTATAGAATTTATCCCAGAATATACTTTAAGTAATTTATTAGATACTGGAACTTATCAAATAACAATTGAGATTAATCCAGTAGTATAAACAAACATTTTATTTTTATTTTTCCTTTTTTATTTTTCAAAGGATTAGAGTGAGGAAACAAACAATGAAAAAACAAATAATAACAACAATAGCAATTATGTTAGCAATACCTTTAGTCTTTGGATTAATTGCAGGAGATACTGAAACATTTAGTTTTAGTGGAAAAGTAAGGGATTGTTATATTACAGATGGTTTAAGTAATTTATCTGATTATAAAATTGATGGATTAAATTTTACTGAATCTGAAAATAATGTAATAATATATTCAAATCCTTTGCTTGCTTCTGGAAATTTAACAATTTCATGTCTTGTTCAAGGATTTAGAGAAGAACAGAGTTCTAGTGGAGGAGGAAGTTCTTGTTCATACGATCCAGATTATGACTGGGAATGTTCTGCTTGGAGTGAATGTATAAATGAGACACAAACTAGGACTTGTAATGAAAGAAATAATTGTGGAAGTATTTATGGAAGGCCTAGTGTAGTAAATAATTGTTCTGAGGTTATTATTCTTGATGTTAATGAAACTATCATTGATGATGTTGTTATTGAAGATGAGTTATCTTGGTGGGGTAGATTTTGGAATTGGTTGAAGGGATTATTTAGTAGAGATTAATTTTGTTGTAATTTTAAAGTGGAAAATTCAGATAGAAAGGTTTATAAAGGATAAGAGCGTATAAATAAAAGGTGATTAAATGAAAAAAGAGGAAAACTTAAATCAAAAACATAACATCTTTATTCTTAAAGAAGATAAAATAGAGTTAGGTATCCTTGAGAACCCTAAAATAAATAACATCTTTTAATACTAAAATGACACAAAGTAATTGTAATCATGAATGGAAAAGTGAAGGAAACTATTTAGTTTGTTCTAAATGTAGTAAGAAAACTTTAGATTTAAAGAAAACAAATAAGGAAGGACTTCTACAAGGTATAAGGAAAGATGGGAATAAATATTCTGTTAGAGAAAATAGGATGGGTTATTTTATGCCCGGAAGATTTTTAAAGTTTGTTGAGGCTCTTAAATCTCCAAAAGCTAAACTAACTGCAGAAGTATTAATTCAATTAGGATGTCGGATAAATGAGGCAAGACATATTGAAGAAAGGGATATTGATTATGAAAGAAATACTATTAGACTAAGGATAACTAAAACAAAGGCAAAGAAAGGGGAGAAAAAAGGTAAGCCAAGAACAATCCCTATTAATTCTAAGTTTATAAAAAGATTGAAAAAGCATTTTAGTAGTAAAAAAGATGGAGAGAAAATAGGATTATTAACAACCTCTGCATTTAATCTTGCAATGAAGAAAGCCCTCGTTAAAACAAAAGAACCAGAGGGGTATATGCTTTCAGCACACAATATTAGGAAAACACATGGTAACTGGTTAAAGATTATGGGTAATTTAAGATTAATGGAAGTAGATCCTACAGAAATATGTTTAAGGTTAGGTCATGATTACAATACATTTTTAAGGGACTATGGAAGCTCAGGAGTTATGGATAATAAAGATGTAATGGTAATCCAAGAAATTTTAGGAGATTTATATAGAAGATGAAAAAAGTGTTCGCTAAGGAGCTTAGAGTGTCATATGGGACTTGTTATAAGGTAGTTAAGGCTAATTGTCCTGAGTTTATTGAAAGGAAGAAAGAACGAATTAAAATAAGTATATAGATCCTTATTAAATAAAATTCCTCTTTATTTCCCTAGAAAAAAAAATGAAATATGGATTAGGGTTCAAACGTCCGTTTTATGAGTGAGGATCTAATTCTGTTGTAATTCTATAATGAACTTTTCATATAGAAACATTTATAAAGTCTAAATTCTTAATCTGATAATAAAAGAGAGGTAAATATGGTAGAACAAGAAACTGAAACTGAAGAAATAGTTAATATAAATCCAAACAAACTTAGAGAAGCTCTTGTTGAGGAAAAAACTAATGAACAACAAAGATATAAATTTATGGATTGTAAAACCTGTAACGCTGAGACAAGATTTGTATCGTCCTTAAGCCCAAAAGGAAATTGGATCTGTTGTAGGTGTAGGAATAAAGTATTTGCTAAACCCTTTAAGGTTGATTTTAAATTAGGAGATTATAAGTTTTCAAAATGAAAAAAGAAAAAAAGAGGTTAGAAAGTTTACTATGCCCTCATCGGTATTATTGTATTGCTAAAAAACTTGAAGATAGAAAGGATGAGGATTGTACAATAAAATATGCTAAGAATGAGTGTGAAACTTATCCACATTATAAAAAATATGGGGAAGATTATAATTCCTTAGGAATTTAAACTTAAAAGAGAAAGAATAAAACATGACACAATCAAAAAGACAAAAAATAAGGGCAGAGAAAGGATGGAGACCTCATTTTATTGAGAGATTTAATAGAGAACCAACAAAATTAGAAATAGAGTTATTCAAGA
>Ga0307928_10004670_pt1 | contig 10380 bp, 11 predicted proteins | sample AceLakmetagen232_FD_201815 | JGI IMG/M metagenome (GOLD analysis project Ga0307928, IMG submission 201815) | Saline water microbial communities from Ace Lake, Antarctica - #232 | ecosystem: Environmental > Aquatic > Non-marine Saline and Alkaline > Saline | place: Antarctica: Ace Lake...
CAATAGTACCTTCTGATAGTACCTCGCAGGGCAATACTCTTACAGCCTTTATCATGGTTTTAGGCAACTCATCTAATAACTTTACCATAGTTGCTAAAGACATATGAGTTACTGTTCCTGTGGTGCCAGTAAAAGAACAATCATTCTCCCAACACTTAACTACAAAATCAAATCGTTCATCCTCAGACATACTAATTTCCTCAACTATAAATTCTAGGCTTTCTTTCCGAAGGCTTGTAAACTTCTTGCCAAACTTTCCATACCTCTTCTCGTAACTTCTCCTCCAAATTTTCAGTCTCAATCTTATTCATCCAAGTACTCATCTTCATCTCGGCATCCCAAAGATTTATTTTTTGAGTCTTATTGACAGCGGCTTTAGGACCATTTTGTACCATGCTCAAAAAATATAAATTAGAGGAGATATCATCCATGCCGTAATCGAAGAGGATGGCAAATTGTCCATCTCTAAAAGGAGGACCTACTTTATTTTTTACAGCCTTAAAATTAGTCCAAACACCTTCTATCCTATCTTTAGGATTCGTTATATGTGCCCCATGCTTCAGATGAATACGAACTGATGGATAAAACTCTTGAGCCCTTCCACCAGGAACTGACTCTCCGCCGAATATAGATCCAAACTTATCTCTTGTTTGATCAATAACCACTAAAGTTGTATTACTATATGACAAAGGCTTCAAATACTTCCGGTATCCTAAAGACAACTGCTTGGCCCGATACGCACCGTAACCCTGATCATCCATTTTCTTATCGGCCTCAATCTTAGCAGGAAGAGCAGTAATAGTATCTGTTACAATTATCTTAGGTTTCTTATCTAGTTGTGTGCACTTCTTATCCTTGAAGATAATATTAGAAAGCCAATCATCAAAAAATCCTTCAATGGTTTCCGGAAAAGCATCATCAACATCAAAATCGGATACATTCGATAACTTCTCAAAATCCAAACCATAAAAACTGGCGAATTTAGGATCTAAAGTATGCTCAATATCCCCATAATATGCTCCCATTTTAGCCCGCTGGGCGTATCCAAGAATAGATGAAGCTATCACAGATTTACAAGTACTTGACCCTCCAAAAATCTGGACGATTCTCCCAATAGGTATGCCTCCAGGAAATCTATTTGCAATAGCAAAATCTAAAACTGTGCATCCAGTCTGCAAAAAATCGGTAACATCTGGAATATTCATAATTTTTGCTGCCGCTTTAGAAGTTTTTTCAATATCAGATTCTTTTGCCACGATTTATTCCTCCCTATGATCCTCTTTGATTTCTTCTTGACTTTCTTGTCTTCGCCTTCTTGCATCCTGAATTGCTTTCTCACCCTGCTCCCAATTCGAAGTATCAAGCCCACTATCATCCTGCGAGTAGTAGTTATTAACATACAATCGAACAAGATCCCTCAAACCAGATTTCCTTTGTTCAGCGGAAACCAAAAGAGTAGACGCTTCGTTAGCTAATTTATCCGCCTGAATATAATCGCTAACAGCCTTTTGATAGCTCTCATGAACAATAACTGTAGCTACGATAGTGCCCTCAGTTGGTTTCTTATCTTCAGGTAAATCAAAGTCAGCAGGCTTTTTTCTAATCTTCAAAGAAAGCTCTGATTCAACAAAGCTAATATGTTCATAAACAATGGCTTGCTGACAGCATTCTTGTTCCAATTCAAGACGATCCAGAGGTAACTTTGTTCTGAAATCTTGAAGAGTTAATTTATCTTCATCTGTCATAATTACTCCCTTGCTCTTCGACGATTTTGAATTTCGGCTATCTTGCCCTGAACCGCCGTGGCTTGCTCGGTATCCTGATCATTCGTCTCGGGCTCCCTTCGAGATTCCCTTCGAGATTCTCTACTGGATTCCTTAGTAGCTTCTTCCTTAACTTCTGTACCAGGCTTAACTTCTTCAGAAATACGTTCACGACTTCTACCACTTCGCCGACTATCCCCGCTAGATTCCTTTTCTGAAGAAGCAGTGGATTCCTTTTCTGAAAAAGCAGTAGATTTTACTCCTTTAACTGCCACTTCCATTTCAGCAGGATTGGGTTTCAAAAGAATCTCATCAAAAGAAGGAAGATCTTCATACCAACTCTTTGGAATAGGCTCAGTTTTTGTAAGTTTAAATCCTACATAGTCAGTTCTCTTACCATCCTTCCGAACAAACTCAACATCTCTACCATCCTCGGGATCTGTCGGATCAATCTTTGCACCAGTTCTCCTATCCTCTGAATGGACACAAACTTCCTTATAAATCGTAATAGGACAATCAAACCACTTAGGTCCCTCATCCTCAGTATCCGGGGATGTAGTATCAACTACAAAAAGAAGAAACCTTCTACCGGATAGGAGTTCTTTTACTGCATCAGAATTTACATTCTGCCGACGGAGCTCCTGGATATGCTCACAAATGGGACAAACCTCTCCATACATCTTATCTAAACACAAATAGGTAGCCTTACTTGCACCTATCTGAGTATGTTGATGTATCTCTCTAGCAAACGGACCGGATGTATCCGGTGCCACTATCCGTATAAAATTATTACCTTTTGGCTTTTTGGTATCGTATCTATTAATACCCATCCGATCCAACTTAGCAGTATCAACATAATTAAAATTGACACCTCCTGTACTCATATTGGCACCAGCACTCAGTGCCTTTGCTCTTGCATCGTCCATTATTTTGTCTCCAAATTAAATGTTAATATTATCTATCTCAATTCTTTAACTCTTCCAAGTTTCAAAACAAGCTCTCGCTACGAGAGCACCTAACTGACTTTTTCCTCCATAATAGGTATTCGTCGAAAAAATCTTCAGTAAATGAGTTATATCCAAAGCATCCTCAACGGTATCATATTTCTTAAGTTTATTGTACAGAAATGTTAAAATAGATCGACGAATCCTTTCACTATCCTCATCAATAGCATCAAATGTCGTAATAATTCTCTTCCACTTTTTTCTTCTCACCTCGGGGGACATTACCATCAATTTAAGTAAATCCAGAACAGTGGCATCCCTCTCCGTCCCACTCACTATCAGTTCAAGTGCTTCATCAATATCAGTTATTCCAGCAACTTGCTCTAATGAAACTAAAGCCGCTCTTGGCGATCCGTCACAAGTATATGCTATTGCTTCTATGATATCAGAGGAAACATTCAAATCTTCCCTCTGACAAGCCCTTTTAAGAACTTCTATTATTTCATTTTCCTGCAAAAGACCAACTTCATACTCCGTACATCTATTTCGAATAGTCCTAATAAGCTTTTCTGGATCTGTTGTACAGAAAATAAAATAACAATGTGGAGGATTATCCTCTATTATCTTCAAGAAACATTCTTGGGCTCTTCCACTCAACTCATGGGATTCGTCAATAATATACGTCTTAGCATGACCCCCAAGACCTAACAAATGTGCAGTTTTGTCCAACTCCCGAACAGTATCAACTCCATTAGTATTGGCAGCATTTAGTTCAAATACTGAATCTTCATTAGACCCAAATTCATTAGCCAGAATACGAGCTATTGTAGTTTTTCCACAACCCGATGGCCCTCTCAGTAATATAGTATGAGGGCGTGAATCAGCAGGTTTTCTCAATATATTTCTAAGACCACCAACAACAATTGAGTTGCCTGTTATTTCATCTAAATCATCTGGCCGAACAGTTTGATAAAGTGACATAAATACCACCTCCTTTACTATAATTATACTATAAAATTCCTGTACTCCAGTAAATTCTACACTAAAATCTCATTTCTATAAGCCAGACATACTGTTCCAATTCTTATCTCCATATTCCCACTCAACGCTCATCGGAACGTCTCCCTGCCAATCAAATCTTTTCGAACACATAATCTTTTCACCTAAATTGATAACTTCTTCCATCTCATCAACATAGGTATCTAAAATAATAGCATCATGAATTTCTGCAACTGACAAAGTTCTATACTTCCGTTTAGTTAACTCTTTATCAATCTTATTGCCAGAATCTTGCAGTAAATGATATGCAGGACCTTGAATAGGAGTATTATACAGCTTATTTATATTTAAAGGACCTGGACGCCTTGCTCCAGTAACCATCTCAACATATCCAGTTTTTTGATAATCATGAATAGTTTTGAGCTGCCACTCTTTGATATAAGAATATTCTTCCCAAAATCTATTCTGAACCTCTATAACGAAATCAGTAGCAAGTCCCAGTGAACGAGCAATCGAAGCTGGCACCGCTCCATAAATACTTGGAAAAAAGAATCTATTTTTTGACTTATTCCTCAATGCCTTATACTTCACTGATTTATCGTATTCCTGTCCCTCTCTACTAAAAATCCTACTTGCCCACATCCAATGGATATTGATACCATCTTGAATTTGCTTTGTAAGCACAGGATCTTTTGAAATCATTGCAGCAACACAGATTTCTGCACCCGAGTAATCTGGTTCAAGAAAAATATGACCTTGCCTTGGAACAATACACCTTCTAAATGTTTTCTGCCGTAAATTATGTTTAAAAACATTCTGTATATTTGGACCATCAGCCGAAGATCTATAAGACCGAGCAATATTAAGATTGAACGATGGATGAACTCGCCAACTAGGATCAACAAGTCGACGGTACTCAATAGCTCTTTCTAATACTTTTATATTACTTCGATATGCAGTTACATTTCCTAAAATCCTCCGAACTTGAGGGTCATCTGACGTACTAAGTATTTCTGCAAACACCTCCTTAGTTGTACGGCCCTTGCCAGTAGAAGTTTGGCGGTTCTTTGTAAGAGGTACTCCACAAATACCATAAAGCACTTTACCAATTTGTGCCGGTGAATTTATATCAAATGGTTTTTCTTTATTAACTTCAAGTTCATTATATTCTATAACAGCATTAGAACCTACAACAGCTGCCTTACTCTCTTCTACTTCCTTTTTGAAATCATCTTCAATATCCTTCAAAACCTTTTCATCTATCTGAATGCCATGATACTTATAATTAGCAAGTGTAATCAAACACTGAATAAAAAAGTCATTGAATTTCTTTAAATTTCCCTCTAACAAAGATATCTGTCTTTTATATGACATTATTGTATACCGAGAATCCCAACAGTTATAATCACATACTTTCTCAACAGGCTGATTAAATATATCCTTCACGTCAACCATATTCTTATACTCGTGCCCTGTCATCTCAAAGGCCTGATAAGCTAATCCCGTTGTCCTTGCATTACAGTTAATCACATGAGCAGTTACCATTGTATCATGGATGAAATTGTTCATTGGCTGCCCAAAAAGATTACGCCCCCACAGTTCTTCCATATAATAATTCTGACAAATCTTAGGTGTGCCACTTTTCAAAAATTCCCTCCAAACATCTGAAATTTTTGTATGCTCCTTCTCAGTAAATATGCTACCAATACCAAGAGGAATAAAATCAGCATAATTGATGTCATCAGTAAATGATATTGAAGCCGTCTTTGCATCTTTCCGAAAAGAATCATATGTATTGGCTTCATAATCAAAAGATACCGGCTTATCATAATCACAGTATCGCTCTATTGCAGCAATTGCCTCATCAACATTAGTAATACATCTATTTCCTTCTGAAGTGAGGGGTTGAGGAAGAGGTTCATCAAGATAGCTTACTATATTAGCCATATCATAAGAAAAAATTATCTCATCATCAGGCACATCTTCTTTATTCTTTCTATGAAGGAAAAAGGAAGGATGATATGCACAACCAACCCAGCAGTTATACTTATGATAAGGAAAAACTTTACCATGCAACACACTGGCTATTGGAGGACGGCCAAAAACTGAGGATTTTAAAACAGCCTGTATAGCTGGAGTTCCGAGACAGATAATTAGTTTGGGCTGAACTTCCTGGATATCCTTTTCAAGATTAGGCAAACAACATTTAATCTGTTCTTTTGTTGGATCTTTATCCTTTCCTTTTGCATCTTTACCCGGATAGCATCGAACAGTATTAGCTCTCTCACAATCTATATCCAAATCAATGCCTGAGTAATCACAGTTCTTACTAAGAAGTCTGCCCGAAGGACCGATGAAATTCCGCCCACCTCTATCCTCTACTCCTCCCGGACATTGGCCAACAAACAGAATCTTCTTTCTTCCTTCTCCAAACCTTTCTATCTTAGGACTTCGACACTTATCACAGAGACCGCAGGTACTACAATCGTAAACTTTCTTGGGACGCTTTTTCTTAGTTGAACCTCCTCGTTTTCTTGTAAATCTTTCGGGATGTTCCTTTTGAAAAGTTTCCCATTCACTCATGAAAAATGTAGGCTGTTTCGACATCTTCTACTTACCCCTCAACAACACTTCATTATTTTTGATTGAACTATCAACATACCATAACTCCTTATCTCAAAAATGAAATGAAGTTACCGAGCGTTTGCATGGTTTAGAATCCTTAAAATACCACTTGGTACACGATTGTACGCCCTTCCTACCAAGAACTTCACCCTTGATCTGAAAAATACTTCCGCCACTCTTAATAAACTTCAAGTCCTCTGCTTCAGACAATGGCTCGGATAGCACTTGATAACTGCTGCCTCGTACGTACAAAAATTTAATTCCATCCATATTAACTCACCTTTCCCAACCACATCAAATAAAAGCAAAGCCCAGGACAGGAATGGTGTTCCCTGAGTGTACACGTCATCATGTGGTTCTTTGCTTCTAAAGATTTCGTTTTTATCATTTTCCCGCCCGCATCAAATACTGCAGCTTATCCGCCTCAAACAAAATCAAACCCCCATCGAAATATCTAAAACTCGAACATCTATTTGATATCTCTTTCAAAAAAGTAGGATTAATCGAAAAACTTATCTCCGAACTCTCATCCATTTTCACATCTATATGCTCAACAAGATTGGATTTCTCAGGCATTTTAGAAGTAAGAGTACAAATTCCCTCTTTGATCTCAATCAACATTTCTCGATCAAGTGGATTCATATCTTTGAGCAAGGCCAGGTGTCTATCAATAACCACTGCTAACTTTTCTCCAAACTCTATCTGCTCATAATCTGCCTTATCAGGAAAGTATTGTAAGAGATCCGGATAATCACCTTGCAATAGACAGGTGGAGATATAAGTTCCATCATCCAAAATTGCAACAAAACTTTCATCCTCTAGACATCCTAGTTTAGAAATCTTATTTTGGTTCTTCTTTAACAAATCAATAAACTTAAGGGGCATCGAACACGTAAGTCCGGAATCACCACTTAAATCCCACTTTACGACCCTATATCGATCGGTACTAAAAATAGTATCTCTATTAATCTGAACACCGCACTTCGGCCCCGCTGTAGCATCTTTAGAAACTCCAAATCTACAAAAACCGAGCCCCTCTACTACATCATCTATCAATTTTGGATCAACAAGTATCATACCTTTATCCATTGTATATAGTGATTGAAACTTCGGTGGAGCCAGTATAGAAAATTTCCCTTCAAGTTTAGTAGTCCTTATCTGTAACTCATCATCTTTAACCGCCAAATCAATCTCTTCTATATCAAGAGAGGTTAAAAGACTAAGAACTTCTCTAGGAATTGAACACTTAAGACCTGTATCCATCGGAAACATCGAGTCAGCTATCAAAACTCCATCAAAGGTCTGAACATGATCTCCGTCAATCTGATAATACTGAAACTCTGGCACAAGTATATTGATCCCAAGAGCTGGGGACAATCTTCCAAGAACTTCTACAAATTTAGCTCGATTAACTTTCATTTTCTACCCTTTCTCTCATATCTGTATTCCAAATTCTTTTATATTCTTCTAAAGCATTTTCTACCATAGATGGACAGAATATCTGGTATGCTTTACTTTCATGCACCTTCATATCACACAGTGGACAAGCCCCCAGCCCACTACTATAATAGCCCCAGTTAATCTTTTTCACACCACACTTCACACATCTACCAGATATCGCCCAGTATAATTTTCTCAACAATAAACGTATTTTTCTTATCATCTACATGCCCTAAAAAAGTCGATTATCACTTTTAAGTTTCGAATGTTTGTAAATACACTCATCCTTTAGCATGTTCTCAAAGTAAATAACATTTGCTTTTCCTCTCTCAACATTATCTGTTTTAAGTTTTTCTTTATCAAGCCCTACCAAGTTGAGATACTCTTCTATTCTCTCAATTATCTGAGAAGGAAAAGCAATAGTATAGTGTGGATTCTTAGATGCCTTAACCATCGAAATATCAGATACAGATATAACAAAAGGTGTCAAGCAATAGTCAAACCTTTTATTCACCACATCATATTTTGGCACCATAATATTTCCGTATGCTGCATGCTTTAACCAGGTTGTACTATCTACACTATAAAATCGAAAGCGCTTTATCAGATTAACTGAAGTTACAGCAAATCCATGTACTTTCACTTCTGGATTAGTTTCAGCAATATACTCAAATGCCTTATTTCCTAATGATGTAACAAATTGTTGAAGTGTAATTCCCCCGGCTACTCCGCCTATACCGACATATTCGTAATTATCTACGTACTTTCTCCACCATTTGAAATCTTCTCCATAATGGAATACGGGAATGGGCCGAAGCCCATTACTCTCCATATACTTCTGATTCTCCCAGGACTCTTCTGCGTTGTAGATGATATCTAAATTAACATACCCAACTAACTGACTCTTGTACTTATGAATAAACTCAATATACTCATCTAAATATTTTCTCACATCTGCATTCTGATTAAATGACCAATCTGCAAAAAATTGCACTGCTCCACTCGACTTGGATGCGTAGTTGATTCTCTGATTAACCGTAAGCTTATTGGCAAACTCTTCTCTTGTAAATGTCTGGCTATCTTTCTTATCAGTCTTGACGGTATCTCCTGTACCAATAAGACCTACTTGAGCATTCAAAAGAGAGTGAGCACCTGAATCGAGAAAGATCTTTATATCCGGATTAGTATCAAGGAGCTTTGCTATTGCATCCTTCTTCCAAAAAGTTTCCAAAGTTGTAGCTCGACCTTGTCTCACAAAGTCTAATCCAAAATTTGCATTTCCGGTAAGCAAATTTGCTGAATGTATATATGAGGTTGACATATAATCCTTTCTTATACTGCCTAATTGCTATTAGTAGGACTGTGTCTCTTCAAAGACCTCCACTAATTAGTAGTAGTCAGTTAGGACTTCTACTATTATCTGTGAATCAGAAATTTTTAATTCACGCATTAACTTGCTAACAACCTTGTGACATTCTACACACAGTGTTACTCCATTTGCAACATTATATCTTTCATCCAAAAATTTAGCCCAAGATTTTATATGATGAGCGTTAAGTTTCCCTCCCCACCGTTTGCAAATTTGACAGGTGTAGTTATCTCTCTCAAATACATCTTTTCTCCATCTACCATAATCGGCATTACATCCTTGATAAGGTCTATCATCACACTTCCGTCCTATTTTATCCCATCTCTTAGTATGAGTTTCTGATCTCTTCCTTAATTCAATCTCAGCTCTATCTCCATAAATCTCTTCGTAAGTCTTGCCTCTTTTACTTTCAATAAGTTTTATCATAGCAGCTTGTTGTAGAAAAGATCGAATTTTATGTTTGGGTGAATTCCTGTTACCTTCTTTACGTTTCTTCTTTTCTTCTTCAGCCCGATCTCCATAGAGTTCTTCATATGTTTTTCCTTTTCTCTCTTTGTTCGTTCTAATAGATCCTTCCCTACATGAAGATGAAAGTGGTTTCCCTTTCTTATCTTCAATCCAACATTTACGAGAATGATACTTACGAGTACTGCTCGTAGGGCACTCAAAAGTTTCATTACATTTCTCATAAGCACAAGTTCTTGTTTCTCTTGGAAGCGTCCTACCAATTCGTTTATTTACAGCAGACATTATAACTGAATGTCTTTTTCTATATTCCTCGGCTTTTTGTGGATCTTTAGGAAGAGGCATCTTCTAATCCTCTACATCCTACCCAATCAATATCAATTTCATACTCAACTGGATCAATCAAACCATTCTCTTTAAATGCAGAAATCCTCTCTAAATCCGTTCCACATTTGCCGCAATGCTTCTCTTCTCCTTTATAACAACTCCAAGTCAATTCTAAAGGAGCACCTATTTCAAAACCCAACTTTACAATCTCGGTTTTAGTGAAATGTGTAAAAGGAGCTTGCAGGACAACCTTTTTATCTGTTCCACGTTTGATTGCTTCCTTACAACTCTTGATAAAACCAGGACGACAATCTGAGTAGAGTTCATGGTCGCCGGCATGGTTCGCAATTGCTATTATATTAAATCCTCTACTTTCAGCAAATCCAGCAGCAAGAGCCAACATAATTCCATTTCGAAATGGAACAACCGTTGACTTCATATTTTCAGC
>Ga0307928_10004671_pt1 | contig 10378 bp, 25 predicted proteins | sample AceLakmetagen232_FD_201815 | JGI IMG/M metagenome (GOLD analysis project Ga0307928, IMG submission 201815) | Saline water microbial communities from Ace Lake, Antarctica - #232 | ecosystem: Environmental > Aquatic > Non-marine Saline and Alkaline > Saline | place: Antarctica: Ace Lake...
GAATGGAGCAACTTTATAAGTTGAGAAGCCTCTGCTAACGCAAGCTGCAATGTCTGTCAGTTAAATAAAATTCTGACCTCCATTCCTCAATCCTTATAATACCCCCATGCTCTGTAACCGCCTGTAACCCTGACCCGTTCCCTCTTTAGCTTACCTTTATGGAATAACCTTTCAAGCCTGTCAGAAGCAGCCCTATGAGTAACACCTGTCTGCTTTGATAGCATCGCAGCCGTGACGTGCTTAGTGGGGTCAAAGTCGGGGTAGTCAAACTCTGATACCAACTCCTGAAGTAACTCTGATTCCGCGGGTGTGATTTTCATTAGAACTCCCCTATCTTTGTATTTTCTACCTCAATAAATTCCTTGTATAGTTTGCTGCCACCGTTAGCGGTTACATCTACATAGATCATTCCTATTGTTGATAGATCCTCAAGCGATGCGACTTTGTAAACAAAATGAGTAGGTAGTTGCCAGCACGGAGTGGTACAACCGAACATGGTTTTTTGCCTGCCAAAATAATGCGCCTCATTGTAAACATGTTTATGGGATGTGATCATATATTCAGGTATTGGCTTGCCTTCATCTAGGCACTTGAAATAGTAGGATTTTAGCGCATATTGAATACTATTCTCGGTTGTCCAAGCTCTTGAGCCCCTACCGAAGCCATGATGTGTGATCCTGAAATAGACACCATTCACCCTGCGTTTTAGGATTTGCCAGTAGTATCTGCCATCTCTTAATATTTCCGATGTGTCCTTTCTGTATGGCACTACACCATCAATGTCTCTGCCGAGTTCGTTAATATGTTCGCCCCGTTCATGTGCGGTTGTCCCTCTTACAAGATAGATTTTATCTCCATGTTTGTCATTATAGCCCACATGATTTAACCATTCATCTAATAAACTTTCAGACATAGCCAACTGCTGAGACTTTATTGTTGTAATAAGCTGTGGTGTGGCATGGTGGTCGCCGTCAATAGGTTCACCATTGACCACCAGCACCAATCTTTTCCTCTCTTTATGTTCATTCAAACACTCGTTTACTTTTGTGGCTGAATGAATCCATTCTCTGTGAATAATTCTTTGTCCAGGACTGGCTCGGTGTGATCCACCTTCCATCTTTGACCATTTCAGCGGGCATAGCGCAACGGTGCTACCCACCTGCATGTCTGATATGACTGCGACTACTGTGTCTTTGTTAGGCATTGATTCTCCTCGATTATGTATACATGGTGTAACCATTTTCAACAAATGTTGAAAGGGGCTGAAATAGTGAAAAGATGATAGACTATCATTTCGTATAACCTAAGTTGTGGTATACACGAAACGCCCACTATTATACTGGTTCCATTGCTACCAGTACCCACCACATGCCAAGAATAAATAACATTTCTCCAGCCAGCACAAACGCAAGCATCGCCATGCATACTATCCCTATCAACATTCCTAACCAGATCATCATTCACACTCCTTCAGCTCTTGAATATCCAGGTATTCGCCTATTTTATTAGCCGCCTCTATTGCAGAATAACAAACATAAATTTTATACATATGTTCATGAAAATCTATAAACGCCTTCTGCTCTTTTGTTAATCGCCCCTTGCCAAATTTCATTTCCACATACGCACCCGACCACCCGCCAGCAGGATAAGGAATACAAACATCGGGGATTCCCCGCTTAACACCCTCCGCCTTTAACTTCACCGCAGTAGCTGGGTGACGCTTGCCCCCGTTTGGAATAGCGAAAATCCATTTCAGGACTGGGTACTTATTCTCATAAAGCGCAAGTATGTTGAATAGTGCAACCTGCTCGTCGTGTTCCATCACATGTCCCTTTCTTCTAAGGTGTCAAAACAACTCTCATCCGAATAGTTTTCGTCAAACTTTAGCCCGCAATCTTTACAAACATAATAATCCTCACTGGTGTTTAAGTTATCCTCTATGCTCTCACTCCCGCACTCAGGGCATTGGATAATAAACTCACGCTCTGGTGGGTTAGGGTCTCTCTCGGTGACATCATTTTTCATCACTCACTCCTTTCTCTTTTGGCGATCCACAACCCTAGCAGTACCAACGGAACGACTACGCCAAAGAACACAATCGCCACCGAACCAACCGCCTGCCAAATCGAGTTGTTATAAAGAAACAAATCACTCAATTCATTCATCATTCACTCTCCTTTGCCCACGCTGCCAATGTCGCTGCGATGGATTCGTCACTGTTAAAGCGGCGAAACATTGGATTGAATTCAGGATTGACCACAATCTCCTGTGTGATACCCATATCATCGAGGGAATTGGGGTCAGGGATAGTGGGGAAATTGTCATAATCTCCACGCGACATCCTCAGTATTTTATCTGTACTTATGCCGTCCGGCTTCCACGGGATTGCCCCTCTTGCTCTGCGATAGTCATGCTTCTTGTAATTCTCCTTCGGCAGCGTGGGCTTGCCATAAATGTAGTACAGCGTCACACCTGCCACGCCTGCGACAACACCGGCTAAGAATATTATAAACTGTTTCATGCGTCCTCACTTTCAGTCCATCGCTTATGAATTTCTTTAATCTCATCGTCCGTCAATATCCTGTCAAAACACTGTATTTTTATTACCTCATTCATTACCCAGGGCGGTAATGGCTTAATTACGCAGGGACAATTAACATTTGCTGCCCACCAACCGCTGCCATTTGCCCAAACCCATCCACACTCAGAGTTATTTCTTACCTTCATGCGTCCTCCTCACTTTCTTTATGCTGACTATCTTCTTCTGCCATCCCACGAAGTAAGGTGAGCGTATGGGCATCAAGTTCATTGTACGCCAACCTTATTGCCTCATTTAGCGTATGGCATATAAACATTTCAACCAAAGTCGCATTTTTTCTATTCTCATACCTAGTGCTTAATTCTATTCTCCCTTTATTTTCAGCGGTATCGACTCCCTCAATAGTTGTTATCAGTTTAATCATTCTTCACTTCCTTTCCTAATGTAACGATTAGTAATTACAATCATTCTTTTTGAGAGTAGATAACACCTTCCGCGGGGTATTGTCCTGACACGAAAAGAATTATCTCAATCCATCCTTATATTCCTTTGTGAATAACAGGATCATAACTATCACAAATAACAACAATCCGGCGAACCATTGATTATCACATACCCAGTATACCAGCCCGAGCAGAAGGGTGTGGATTAGTTGTAGCATGCGTCCTCGGTTTCTGCTGGTAAAGGGTACGGGGCAGAATATATTTTTATTTTCACGTTTTTAATTCCAATAAAACTTAACCTGCGGGTTATGCAGTTAAAACAAAGCAATCCTCCACCCTTATTAACTGAAGGGTTTATTAATTCCCAAATATCGTCAGGAAGGTTAACATCAGCCCACGCATCACAACTATATTCAAGTCCACAATCATAGCAGGCGTGTTGGAGGGTGCCATCAAATTCGGGATATTTCCATTTTCTCATCACTCACTTCCTTTCATCTCTCGATACACGCTCTCCAGTTTCATCAACTTACCCTTCGTCTTAGACTGTAATCCTGGCTGCCCATTCTCTATCCTGCTGATCGTTATTTCTGCCACGCCAAGATGCTTTGCCATCTGAGCCTGTGTCATGTTCAGGATCCCGCGCAACTCAAGCATGCTTTCTGCGATCTCAAAGGGGAGTAGGTTCATGACACATAATCGCTAATGGCGGCGATCAGTTCCTTTGCGGATCATCCATAATTACTTTGTCCAGTCCTCAAAACCGTTAGAGGGGTTCTGGTATTCTCCAAATGCAGGGAATCCTGGAACCTTGACCAACTTCAATGCCCGGTTGCCATCGGACTCGCGCATCTTGTCAAATATCAGATTGACCACGTTTTCGTCTTGCTCATCCTGAGACAATATGGCGATTGAGTCAGCATCGTAACTGACCTTGTGACTACCCGACAAGTGGCTCATGCGTGGTGAACTGCCATACCCTTGTTTGTTAAGCGATTGTATAACCAGCCCGGCCAAGTCCAGGTCTTTGCAAATCCCGTGCATTTGCCGGCTCAAGTATTCGCTTTTCTCGTTGCGATCCTTACCAACGTTATCCACTAGAAGATCCATGTAATCAACAATAAACCACTCGATATTCTCCTGTTGTTTTAGTCTGGATAAGTCCGCCCGCAGTTGCAAGGTTGACCAGTCTGTTGCATCGCTAATATAAATTGGTAACGGTTCAATTTCCTCAACGCCCTTGATAACCCTATCCCATCGGTTATTCATATCAACGCCTGATTGTAAATTGTAGGTTGGTATATTTGTGATTGCAGATAAACGCCGTCTAACCATCGCTTTGCCTGACATCTCAAGCGCATATACCGCACCGGGAATACCGTTGACTGCCATACCACACCCAAGCTGAAAAGCAAGTAACGACTTACCGGTCCCAGGTTGTCCAGCAAGGATAAGCTCTTCACCCTTCTGTAATCCGTGGGTGATCTTATCAAAATCCTTCATACCTGTTTCAAGCCCGTGGATTACTTTTGGATTCTCGGATCGTTCGCTAATCTCATCATAAAGCTCTTTCACAAATTGCAGGATAGATACCGCACCACCTTTCGGTTTTGCAGATTGCACCAACGCCGTAACTGCCTGGCTTATAGCATCCGTGATATTGCTATCCTCTTTGTGTGCTGCTGTTGCCAGCTTGCCGCAGGTGTCAATCACGTGGCGCCTAATAGCAGTATCACGAATGATACGCTCATAAGCCCCGTGGTTGTAACTATTCGGACACTCACTGACAAGCTCCAATAAATAGCCTTGCCCGCCAACGTCTGCTAATTTCCCTTTGCGCTCTAAGTATTCCATCAATACCACTGCATCAAGATCACGGCTTCCGATAGTCCGAATTGCCCGGTAAATTATCTGATGCCCGGTATCGTAAAAGCTCTCAGGCTCAAGCGCAACCTGGTTCATGATGTTTGGGTTAATGAGTATTGCACCTAATAATGCCCGTTCACTTTCTTTCGCTTCAGGGGTGTATTGTTCTATCATTGGTTGCTCTCCATTTCATGCGCCCATTCAATATTCCCCTTCTTATCGTTATCGTTTACTTTTTTCACCAAACGAATTGCCCACTCCGCAACTCCAGAAGGGCGCTTTACTGCATATTCGGATTTTTTCTGTTCCTTGATTGCCGTTCTGAATATCTCAGGCGTTACCCCCACATCAATAAATCGATCACAAGTTTTCTTAAATTCTGTAAATCCAGAGATTAATAATCCCGTTTCGCTCTCCCAAACGCTTTGATAATCAGCAGAATCAGAACGGGCATCCGGTATCTCTATCTTATCTGTATCTATCTCTGACTCTATCTCTGACTCTGTATCTATAATATTACTTGAATGTTTCTGCAACGTTTCATCTTGTTTGGCTCTCCAATCCTTGACACGTTGCGATGAATTATCACTCTTGAATTGCCTACCGTCCCAGTTCTTTATTTCATAAGTAAGGGCAACATTATTGCCCACTGTAAGCATATCCAATTCTATGAAGTGATCAATGACAATCTTCAGCACATCCTCATCAAGCCCCGTTTCGTCAATCAGGTCATCTAATGAGTATGGGATTTTATCGGATATCGTAAGTCGCCCCCGTTCCCCTGAGTCGTTAGCAAGGGCAAGCAAACATATCCACACGCCAACGATCAGGGCTTTACTTTCACCCGTGACCCTGCATATCCGCTTTATCTTTTGATCATCAAGTATTTCGCTGTAAACTCTGAACCAGGGCATCTTTGCCATTAGAGTTCCTTATTGACTTGTTCCCCCACTATACCCGTTCCGGGGAATTGCTCTATCCATGTTTTTCGTACCTTGATTAATGTGGGTGCAATCTCTTTTAATCTATAATAATCATTTAACGCCTGCGGAAGATTGTTAATCGTGTAATATCTTCCACGCTTACCGATATGCGAATCTTTCATAACAAAGTCAATGCCATAATCCTCTTTCAATTCCTTTGCGATCCTCATGGGATTGTTCTTAAAGAAAAGCCCTCTTGTTCCTGGCAGACTATTCATTATATCATCTTGTGAAAACCAGGCTTTTTGGGGATGCTCTATAAACAATCTTAATAAAACTTCCCGAATGATCGTTATTGTTCTACCTGATAGAAAATAACTTTTAGTCATTTTACCCCCTTCAATGACTCTTTATATTCATTCAGTTCTGCAATAGTGGCGTTGATTTTATTGATTGTGAAATTCGCCTGCTCTGGAGTGAACAATTCTTCCCTGACAAATAGCGGGCCAAGCAAGATGTGTTTCCTTGTGCTGTTGATCGATCCATAAAACTTGCGTACAAATGGACTCATTCCCTGAACCATTGCGTTCTCTTCTTTGGGAATGAATACAAATGTCTTTGGGAATTGGTCAATCATCACCTTCCTGAAGCGTGCATTGTGAAGAACATCCTCCCATGTGGCATTTTTACCGACTGCCATATTCAGGACGGCCTCTTTTAGTTCTGGGGTTTCGGCGTGCTTGTAGGCTTCTGCAAGGGCACGGGCTTGATCTCGGTTATATTTTTTAGTGTAAACCTGATAAAACACCTCGTTCTTTGCCTCCATATCTTCCCCTAATGCCCTGTGTATTTCCGCAATAATTTTAACATACCCATCTATGGATTTAAGGTTTGTGCCGGCACAAACACCCTTGCCAAACTCTCTTTTACTGAGTAGTAATTGACTTAACGTCCCAGTTGGGACTGTGGATTTCCTTCCGATTTCCGACAAGCTCATTCCAGAATCTATTAGTCGTTCCGCCCAGGTTGCCTTCTCCATTGCCGTCAAGTCCTCTTTAGCAAGGTTCTCAATACCCGCCTGAATGAGGTTTTCCTTTTCGTCTTTGCTTACGACTATGGCTTCGATCTCATCCCAGCCTGCGTTATAGGCTGCTTTGTAACGGCGGTGACCGTATACGATCTCATAGCTATCACTTCCGTTTTGGCTTACTTTGATTGGTTCAACCTGACCTGCTTCCATCAATGACCATGTAAGGTCTTGTAAACTTTTAGCATCGTACTCTTTACGCAGTTCATTGTTTGCAACTTTAATTTGATCTAATCTAATCTTCATTACTACTCCTATTCATTATAACAAAACACCCGCCTTCCTGATAATCAATATGGAGGCTTAGACCATAGGTGGAAAGCGGGTGTTCTGTATGGATTATCATCCTATTTCTAAGCCTGACACCATTCTACTCCCGTTCCCCGCCGTTGTCAAGGGGGTCACCTTTCGTTGGCAGCAACCCGCCCTCATTCGCAAGACTCAAGTATTCCATACCGCACATCAAGGTGTGGTCCATTAGGAACGTGACTAACCTTTCCTCGTAGGCATCGCCCCATGTGGAATACCTATATCCCCAATACTTTGCCAGCATGAACGCTTCGCCACACTTCAAACAGCGAATGTATAGTCTATCGTTTGCCATTATGAACTCCCATTCCCTAACAAAAACCCGCGCTGACCACCACACTGCGAACAGTGTCGATTGCTGAACGGGTTTACAGATCCACACCACACGCACAACCATTCATCCTCAATAAGATGTAAACCCATTGTGTTCCCAGGAGGGCCATCTCCCCGCATCAGCTTGATGAAATAATCCATAACTAAGTAATCGCTGGGAATTATGGTTATGTCAATTTTCGGGTATGTATTTTGGCTAGGACTCTCAATGCTCATATTGCTAATAAGCGCACCGTTTAGTTTCGCGTTAGGCATCCGCATCATTTGTGCCATTAGCTATATACCTCCAGCGGCATAAAGGCTATAAGTTCATCTTCTAGATAAATCTTATCAAGCGGATCCCAGTAGAAGGCCTGCTCTTTTGGCACCCATAACATAACGCTTTGAGATTGCATACCGTTATTATGGACAACCAAATATTGCATTGGCTCAATATCAGTCGGTTTATTTTCAGGGTATTGCTTCCAATCATCCGCCGCGTAAGATTTAATATACAAAACATTGTTCATGTTTATTGTATACTGCTTTCCATCGCCGCCATTTATTCCAAGGATATTTTTTTGATCAGGGCCGAAATGCCGATCCGGATGTTTGTAGTTTTTAATAATTAACATTTCTTTATTTATAAAGTTAATATTAATATTCATTCTGTATACCTCCAGCGGATCACGTCAATATCCCAATCGGTGCCGTTCTGCAACTTGCCATCCAGGAACATGGTAACCCTGGTATCATCCCAGTTGAACATGTACTCGATTTCAACACCATCGGTTGGCTTTGTTTTAAAGCTATTCCATTCAGTTGTCATTATTCAAACCCTATCATATCCTCAACATCAAGCTGGAGGAAGTTCGCAATCTTTTCCAGGGTAGCAATCTCAATCCTGTCAATTGATGCGACCCCTTCCTCACTTGCCCAGCGCTTGGCGGTGTTGAGGGATATGCGCGCCCCGTAGTGCAATTCGTTGAAGTCAATCCCCACGTCATGTAATATTTCTGGGACATAGATGATAAGCTTTTTCATAACTGCTCCTTTATAATGATTGATCTGATATCAGTATAGCAAATTAAATGCAGGTTGTCAAGTGTCAAATTTGCTACTTGACAAGTGGTGGAAAATAGTATATACTATATACAGATAAGAAAACAAAGGAGAAAATGAGATGACAGCAGCAGAGGAAAAATATCACAATCATCAATGTGAAGCAATAAAGTCGCTTCTAGCGATAGGCATGAAAATTGAGGATACGCCCAGTAGAATAAATTGGGGTCGTGTTGGGTCAATGTCACAGCTTTGTATTCAACTGAAAGAAATTGAGGATCAATCATATCATACAGGCGAGTATGCAAGTTAATCAAAAACACCCTATATAATCTAAGGTGGGGACGCAGGAAATCTTGTATAATATAGTTAGAAATCAAGAGACAAAAGGAGAAACACAAATGAACGCAATAAAAGCCCTCTCAATCTTAAGGCACCAATCAGATAAGCACCCCAGCACTTTGACCTCAAGACAGTTGACGGTCAAATACAATAATCGCTTTGATTGCTTACACGACTGGCACGAAGCCTCAAGCATTTTAGACCAAGCACATTCCGGCGGTCTTATTTCAGTAACCGGAATCGACTCATCTGGAATGACAATCTATAAGTGGTAGCCTACTCCCCCCAGCCCCGCCGGTGGCATATAATAACCGGCAAGGAGAATGTAATGAGTATAGATAGTCAAAAGTCAAAAGAATATTGGGATGATCAGGAACGTCAAGACGAAGCACAAAAGGCACAAAAGGCGACTAAGTTTAGTGATGAGGAAATCAAAGGGTGGATTGAGGATGGAAAAATAGAACCCGACGCAGCAGAAGCTAATGCTTTTACAACTACCGCCCAAGCCATGATCGCATACAACAACATGATCGATGAAAGGTGGGCGAAATGAGTGAGTTGGAATCGAGAGAGCTAAGAAAATTAAAGCTGGCAATACTGCATAGACTTTCAAACGAATTTTTCACTGATGAAGATGATGCCACTCTCAGAGTAAGTAATCAGATAGACTTCTTATCAGACTGTATCGCAGTTATGTTTCATGCGAAGGTCTGGTCTGAAGAAGCAGGAACATACCAGCACCCTCAAAATTGGTGGAATATGCTGAAGGCGCAATTGTTCCCTTACTGGCTGAAAAGACTGATGCCCGTAAAATATAAGACCGTCACCTTTTCGTGTTTGTATCCGTTATGGAAGCCAGCACTAGAGGATGAGCCAAACAAGATGCTTATAACGATTGAAAGTAGGATATAATGGATACTAAGGGTATTCAATTCCAAGACTCTGGATCTGACAGAATAAACAAGAGGGAAATTGATCGCCGACTGAATGATTTATTTCAGGACTTAGTGTTACTTTGGTATGAAAACCAGAATGATAAAATAGTTTTCTCGATCAGCTTTACTGATGATTTTGGAAAATCTTGGCAATATGATAAAGACAATATTAAAGCATTTCCCCGGACGTATCTCAATCTTAGAATGGACGTGACGTTTGCGGAACGGATGGAATTTCTCTATTACGAAAGTGAATTACCAAAATATGGGGATATGCCATTGGTGAATTTGTCGGGATCAGCACTTCAGGAAATTTGGAGAAGAATCAAAAGACTATTCAGAAAGGAATCGCAATGACAAAGAAAGTAGTCCTGGCATTTGACGGTGACAAGCTGATTGTTGATCCCGACTTCTGCACACATGAGAAAGCCTACACCACAACAGACGAGGGAGATGGGGTATTATTATATTGCCCCATGTGCAAGTCCACGCTTGATGGTGACGGTAATATCGTTATCAGGGGTGATGAACCAATTCAATATTAGAAAAGGAGAAATGAA
>Ga0307928_10004672_pt1 | contig 10375 bp, 13 predicted proteins | sample AceLakmetagen232_FD_201815 | JGI IMG/M metagenome (GOLD analysis project Ga0307928, IMG submission 201815) | Saline water microbial communities from Ace Lake, Antarctica - #232 | ecosystem: Environmental > Aquatic > Non-marine Saline and Alkaline > Saline | place: Antarctica: Ace Lake...
AAGTCTTGGTCTCCTGTTCCCTCTGTATTTTCTAAAGTTAAATCGTTTGTCGTATCTTTCCTAACAACATAAAGCACTTGCCCATCTACTCCCCCAGTTAGTCCGCCTAAAACTACATCTCCTGCTGTTGTTGTAACCCAAAGCGTATTGATACTTGAAACATCTGTGTTGTCTGCTGAAGCTGTTATCGTCGCTGAATTGCTTGAGATTCTTCCTTCTGTATCAAAATCCGCACTTCCTTTTTGATTGATAGAGCCTGTTGAGGTGATTTCTGTATAATTTGTAGTTCCACTCCCTATTTTTGTTTGATAAATAAAAGTTTCTCCTCCATCTTTATTCAAATAGGTGTCCCCATTCAATCCACTTACAGCATTTCCAATCTCAATATCTGTAATACTCGCTGGGATTATTTCAGTAATACTAACATTACTAATAGCATACCACTCACCAAAATCTCCACCATCATAAGCATCAAATGAAAAATTATTATTTACTGAACCACACACTACATCATGGCTTTTACTTCCCGTGCTTGTTATAGAAACTGGCGTCCCTCTTAATGAAAAAATCAAAAAACCTGCACCAACATAAAAAGTATCAACATCAAATGTTACTCTATATGTTTTTCCTGGAGTTGTTTTTGCACTTACATCTTGATAAGCATTATAAGTTCCCGCATCCCCGCGTCCATAGAAATTAATATTATGATAACTATAAGCCCAAGTCTCTAATGTCCAACCAGTAGCATTCCCATTAAAATCCCCATTTGTTAATACCTCAGCCCCATAACTTAACGCAGAATATATCCCAGTCAAATCATCAGAGTATAATATCCCATCAACATAGAAGTCATCCCCTGTAATTGAACCAGTAGTTGTTAAACTTCCTACACTCAATTCTCCACTAATCTCACTTGCGCCAGTTACTATAAATTTTCCATCCCTACCATTAGCTCCACCAGTTCCAACAGACCCAAGAATTATACTATAATCTCCTCCATCTCCGTTGTCTACTGGAGGCCCCGAAGTTCCATCTCCCCCATCCCCAGTAGTGTAAGAATATCCTCCTCCTTTCCCAATTAAGGAATCTCCTCCAACCCCACCAACCGCAGTTATTACAGTAGGAGCATGGGCAGCTGCTACTTGTGTTGATGTCCTTCCAGTGATTGAGACTTCTCCGGGGGATGTTGTAAATCCTCCAGCAGTGATAGTCCCACTTGTAGTATCACTGGCATTGTTTAATAAATAATCAGAGTGGGCTTGAGTGTTGTCTGCTATATGTGTATTCCAGTTTCCGACATCAGCGTCTACGATTGTATTAGTTCCGAGGTCTATTGTATTAAGATATGCAGTTGCCCAATGGTCTGTAGACTTCCCCAAATCAACATCTCCCAAAGGTGTAGCAGGGGAAAAATCATTAGAATATTGACTAAAAGTAACTCTAGTTCCAAAAACATCAGCCCCCGTTAATTGTACACCTTCGTTTCCTTCAATTTTTATAAAATTATTTATACTATTTCCATCAATGAATCCCTGTGTAAATTTCAAATCATTAGCACCCAAATCAACATCAGCCGTAGCTCCGGTATATGGGACGAGTAAAGCGTCGGCAGTATCAACATAAACTTTGTTAACAATATCATTATCAGCAGAAGGGACTGCGGGTATTTGCCCCGTCGCTGCTTTTATGTTTCCCTTGATCTCTACACTATTGTCGAAGATGTCGTTTAGTCCATCAGCACGTCCACTCATAATTAATCAACGAATATCTAATATAAAAATCTTTCTAAGCTAGAATTTGTGTTAAGACTACTTGCTTTGGTTCATGGACTTCTGTAACTCCATATTCACACGCCTTAATCTCATCACCCATAAACTTATCTGTCTTCGTATCTGTTGCTAGAGGCATTAAGGATTTCCATGTTGCACAAGATTTTGGGACTACAAATAAAGCATAACTAACTGGGATTACATCCGCTGTAATGATACTTACACCAGCCGGGCTCCCAATCTCTCCATTAAACGCTTTTTGTCCACTAGTAGTCGCCTGTGCCCCTTTCTCGTATATGTAATGCAAGACGTATGGCTCTGCGTCTGGGTTAATAACCATAACAAACTTAGAAGCATTATCATAATAACTCTTAACGTTTGCTTTCATAAACGCTAGATCCTTAATTATTGCTGCACTTGTTTCATCCCAGTAACCTCCATAAAGAGTTCCACTTTGAATACCTGAATCAGTAGAAAGTATCGAATAAATCTCATTGTCTACTGCCTTTGCCACTCCCTCAGCAATTCTCTTAATAGTTCTGTTTCGAGTATCAATGTTCTTGGCAATAATATCTTCATGATCTATCTTTCCACTCAAACCATATTTCTCAATCCTAGAACTTATTTGTTCCCAACTAATAACAGCATCTGGGAAGTCTGCTCCTCTTGGAATACCTTTGATTGCGTTTCCTGATTGTCCGGTTGGCACCGTAGTTGTCTCCCTAAAAAAGTAATTCTTCCAGGAACCTGAACTAACAACAGAAACTAATTGCTTCATCTTATAAGAATAAATCGCTAATTGCTTAATCGCGTTATCGTATGTCGTTGCCCTTAATGTGTCTTCTCCTACTTCTTCAAATGCCATTAATCAACATCCTCCTTAGATTTCTTTTTCTTAGGTGTATGTGTTTCTGCCGCCCTTGCTTGAGCCTCTGCTCTATCCTTTACTCCATCTTCTGGGCTCATGGGAATACCTCAACATTAATTGTCTCACCTTGTACTGCGGTTTCTCTTGCAATTCCAATAATTATTGCTAAACTTGAACTCATGTCTGCTAAGGTTGCTTCAACAATCATATTTCCTGGGGCTGCCGTTTTAACATATCTATTGATTACTATTGCCTGACTAGCATATAATTCATACATCCCACCTTTATCAGCAGTTACGGAAGTCTCAGTATTGAAATCACTATCAGAAGCACCATTGACTTCAGCATGAGCGAAACCACAAAAAGGATCCCCCGTTCCAGCAGAAGCCGACGCTGTGCTTGGGTCAGCATTTTTCAAATAAGTTCCCTTTGGAATATTCGTAGAGGTTGCACAAGTGTATCTCCTAGAAACCAAAATCTTCGTATCTCGCTTTACTGCCTCATTAGCCATAAACTTATTCGGTAAGCCGATTATTTAAAGGTTTGGGTTTTGGAGCAATTCTTTTATTTGTCTAAGAAGTCTTAATTTTTCCTTTTCTGCATCAATCTGCCACTCTTTAATCTCTAACAGCCTTGATAAAAATGGAATTTTCATAAGAACTCATAGGTGTAGTCTCCTGCCACTCCATACTTATCATTCCTAATCCCTATCAAATGAAGACTAACTCCCGGTATTATACAATTTCCCGAACCTCTTTCAAATTCTTCTGTCGAGAATGTTGGTGGGATTTCTTTTGCTTCTTTTAGGATCTTCTTAGGGATTTTCTTGCATCCAAATACTTTCCTCATTCCGAAGTGTCTTGCGTATAATCCAAATTTCCCGAATCCATATTGTTCGTTTGCCGTAATTCCAAAGAAAGAGCATACTTCCGCTAAGGCTTCCTTTGGGAAAACATATTCATAGGCTCCCAGAACACTTGGCCTTAATGCTCCTTGAACTAAAATAATTTCTTCTTTCCCAGTCTTGTTATTCATCCTTCTAAATTTCCAATAGGCCGCTTGGGCGTGGGCTTTCCACATTTCAACTTGTTCAAATTTCCCTCTCGGGTATAGATACATTTCCATCTTACTTCATAACCTTTTTTACTTTCTTCTCAAATCTTTTGATAAATGCTTTTGCGTATTTCTTATTTAGAATTTCGTAGTCCTTCTTGCTTCTTGGTTTTGGAGTGTAACCATCAAGAAATCCAGCTTTATACATTTCGATGAATGCGTTTGCAGAATCAACCGCTTCCTTCTTCTTACCTAAAAGCATCGACAATCTCCTGTGCTTCTTCTGCACCCTTTTTTTCTATTTCTTCTTTAGGAGTTAATTGAGGATTCCCGGCCATTGTCCTGCCTCCCAGATTTGCCTTTGCTTTAAGTTCCTCTCCTCGTAATAATTCTTTTTCAACTTTATCATTTGCTTCTTTAAGTTCTTCATAGTTTTTATTAACTTTTTCCACAGTAGAAGGATCTTCTTTAGATTTCTCCACAGCGTTATTATCTTCCGTTCCTGCTGTGTCAGTCTGGTTTGTTTGTTCATCGGACATAAAAATATAGCGTAATAGTCTTTATAAATCTTCCCCTTTTAATCTGGATTGCAATAGTTCTTCCGCTTCTTCATATTTCTTATCCCTTATAAGTTGGAAGTATTGAGAGTCTAGTGCTTGTTCCTCTAGACCTCTTTGTGTTGATGCTTCATCTCCTTCTCTACGTTCTCTTGCGAAGTCTGATTCTCCAGTTTCTTCTTCTAGGTTTTGGATCTCTTGAACTTTCGCTGCGGATTCTGCTAATACTTGAACTCCTTCAGCTACTCCATTTACCTTATTCTTTATTCCCGGTATTGCTGCGAATGGACTCCATAACATAACTTCCTCCCATTTTGAATTGTCAGATAATTCTGCTGCTGATTCTAAATGTTCTTCAACCAGCGCCCAATCTTCAGGAGTTTTTGCATTTTCTATCAAATCTCTTAATGGGATTAAGATTGCTTCTGGTGCTTCTGCGTTTCCCCATCTTCCTAAGAATACTGAACTTGCCCATGCTCCATATAAGGCCATTGCTTTTGGACTAAAAGCTTTCGCAAGAAAACCTTTGCTTAATGTAGTTGTTTTTGAATTAATAGTCATTTGTCCGACTTTGCTTACTGTTGGTGTTGTAGTCCCCACTGGATTTAAAACATATTTTCCGAGGATTCCTCCGAGTTCGCTTCTAGCGGTAGAGACTATTTGATTAACTGCCGCGTCTCCTCCAGCTATTGCGTCCGCCCCGCCTGCTACTGCTCCCAGATTTATTCCTAATGCTGGGGAACCTGTAAGAACTGTTCCCGGTTCTCTTGGGGCAAATTCTCCACTAGGTAATACTTCCTGCGGTTCTGTTCCTGTTATAAATCCGGCTGCCTTTTGTGCTATTTGAAATGCTTTAGTATTTCTAAATCCTTCTTTTACTCCTAATACATCTGAACTTTTTTGTCCGGGTTGGGTTTTAACTCCTTTTTTATCTAAGACTATTTCTGAACCCTGTCTTGTTGTAGGTAGTCCTTGTTCAATATTTTTCTGTTTGATTGAAGCCTTTGTTCTCTCACGTTGAGTTTTTCTTTTTTTAAATTCTTTAGCGGCTTCCTTTGGATCATTCCTTCCACTCGCCCTATCTTCTTTGTCCTTTCTCGCCAATACTTCTGCTGTTGTTCCTCGTTTCTTTTGTGCCATTAGAATTTATCCTCTATTGCTTTAGTTAATTTATTTAGTGCTGTGGTTACGCCTTTCTGCCATCTGTATCTTTCGATTATTAGTGACGCTGTCCATATTCCTAAGATTCCATACTGCATTAAGTTTTCTTCTATCATTGTCCTTGTCCTGCGGTAGTCTCGCTTGGATTTATTGATTGGTCTCCATCCTTTGCATTATCACTTAACAATTCATTCTCTAACGATGCTGGGAACTCTAACTCTATTACTAGATTTAATTGACTTAACACTTGTTCCTCGATAAACAGCTGTTCTTCTTCTATATTCTGCTGGAAGGCGAGATATGCTATCTTTGCGGAAGCTTCCGTAAACTCGCCACTTCCCCCTAGAATTATTTTAGGAACTCCAACAGCTTCATAAAAGAAGTTTCCCTGTGTTTCAATCCATGCCTTAGGGTCGAGGGTTGCGTTTGGTGCTACTGATATTAATTCGGATTCCGCAACATCCATTGGTTCATAAATGTTTTGTGATTTTGTTTGTGTTATTGCATCCATCTTTGCTTTGTAGGCTGCGATTTCTGTTGGGTCGTCTGTCTTTAGTCTGAACTTCCATCGAGGGAATACGTTATTATGCATTACTGTTTTATAATCTTCAATCGCTTCATTACGCGCTAGGATAATATTCTCTACTGATTTGATAACAGAGACTCCGTGGATTTGGTCTGCTACTCTGTTTCTCGGTAAGTGGAAAATCGTCTCTGGTTTAAATGGCACTACACTTTTCTTTCCAACAAGATTTTTAATCCTATTCATAATTCCTTTATTTACAAATTTCCCTATCTGCTCATATCTCTTGAGCATCCCATTCTCCCCGACTACTATTGTTATTGTTGCTGGGTCTAGCGGTTTGAGATTAATTAGGTTGCCTTCATCGTCTTTGACGATTTCCATAAAAGAATCTCCTCCTACATAGTAGGTTCTTATTGCGTTCTCTAAGATTGTGTTGAATGTGTCCATCCCATTTCCTTTGATTGTGTCGAGAAGCATAGTTGTTATTTCATCCGCCTTAAATCCTTTTCCGATTGTCCATGTTGCCTTTGCGTTTATGGTTGCGTTAATCTCTGGGATTGCTACAAAATAGCCATACCATTTCGACCAGTTATTATTTGTGTAGTTTGTCTCTCCGTTCCCTGTTGCCCCGTCTGTGTTCGCAGTGTCTACCTCAAAATTATCAATTACATTATCGCTACTTCCTGCCGTCATGCTATCTATTTTTGATTCTGCCATTATATATCGAGTGTTATTTGTAAATCTTTAATTCCCATTTGCTCTTTCCATACGCCAACAGCGAAGCCATCTGCTAACATCTGCTCTCCAATATCAAAACCTTTATGTTTCACTTGTCCGAGTAATCTTCCAAACTTCCCAACTCGGTTTTTCTTATCTATGATAACTTCTACCATTGCGTTCTCTATTAATCCTTTGAGGTGATCACGACTTCTTAATCCCCCGCCCTCGTTGGTTTCTGCCGCCATGATGTTTGAGAATCTTATCGGGAAAGAGAAGTCTCTAAAGTCTGTCTCTACTCTTATCGTATCACCGTCGCTGACCTTTACTACTCTAGCGTCGAAGTCTTCGGTTATCTGTTGGTGTGGGCTATCGAAGTAATAGAGATTCATCTGGTTGTTAGTCAGCTCTGGGTATTTTTTAAAGTCATGCATTTTATCTTATTCTGATTATAAATTTAAATCTTGGTGTGTAAGTTATTCTTGCTCCATAGATGTTTGAGTCTGAATGAGAGCAAGAGAAAACATAAGTATATGTATCGTTGTCTATAGTTTCGTTGGAGATTGTTGTATCTTCCGTATTATTATTTGCTGTTGCCATTGTTGATACTGCCCCCCCGGAGAGAGTTTTTCTTTTTAATAGCCATGTAGGTGTTGCAGAGCTTCCATAGAGCACTGCGCCCGTTACTTTGCTTCCGTTTGGGATTTGGATTGTTGCGACTGCTTCCCCTGCGTCTCCGGATAATAAAGTTCCCGAAGCGTCCCAGCTTACTGTCGCGCTTGTGTTTGATAATTCTGTAAATGAGGCTCCTGCTACAGTCAAATAATCTGTATTCAAATCTGGCACAGCCACACCATTATAAGCGCTTCTCGAATCGTTTATTGTTGAACCATCACAAAGGTTGAAGCCATCGGGGACATTACTGTAAGTATCATCAAATTCTATAATTCCCCCAATAGTTATATCTCCTGCGCTTCTACTTTCTTTCTCGACTAACGTCGTGCCTGTCAATAATTGGTCTGCCATTATTTAATGAACGTTACTGTCTCCTGTGATTTAAGTAAGCCTATGCATTGGATAAATCTCGCCCAACACGTATTCATAATGTTCTCTTGTTCTCGCTGTGATCCATAACCCGAAGCATCATACATCGAACCATAGAAGCCAACGAAGTTAGAGACTGTTTCAGATAATAAATATTTCTTCCCTGCTTTTAAAGCTGCGAAGGCAGCGGCATCAACCGCGAAGACTTGTCGGCATAAGTCGTTTATGAAGCTCTGGCATTGTAAGCATAGTTCGTTAATCCTGTCTTCATCAACATTCGTGCTATCGTAACCATTCCCCATCTTGAAAACACATTCCGCTGATGTCGCATATATTCCTGTGTGAGCCATGATTATCCCATGAATACCAATTTTAAAAACGTTCCTATTATTGCTGTTGTCCAACAATTCATAAAAGCCCTAATCTTTTTCTCTCCAATCATCAAATCTTCTTCTTTTCTCCAACCATAGCAAAGACAATTAAGCCATGTGTCCATCAACAGAACGCCATGATGTTTAAACTTTCGTCTTTTGAGGCTAATTCGGCCGCTCGCATAATTCCCTCTACAATGTGGGTGTTCTTGCCTGAAATCTTAACTTTCCATAATCCATGAGCATCTTGAATCTTATCCCATCTTACGCTTCTGAATGATGCTTTGATGTCATCTCGATTGAAAAGGTGAAGTTCTCCTCGCTCTCCCATCGCCCTCATGTTGTCGTGCATATCTTCATTGAATAATCTTTGCTTCCCGTCTTCTTGGTCGATTGAAATCTGTCTGTTGTTCATCGCCACGATTTTTCTTTTGATGTCGCTTACTAGTTGGAGGTGATCATAAACCGAAACTCCTAGCGTCCCTGAACCTGCGTCTATTCCTGATTTTGTGCAATTATGCTTTCTTGTGTATTCTATTATTAGGTTTTCGTTTTCTGTTGTCAAGAGCATTTTTCTTACATAGTGGTCGATTTGAGTGATGTTCTTCTTGTGGATTTTCTTTACTATTTCTGCCGTAAATGAATCTCCTCCCATTCTCGCGAGGTCGAAACCTCCATAATTCTTCCCTTTTTCTGACATTATTTGTTTCTCGTCTACATGGCACACCTTATTAATCCACTCGTCGCTGTAGAATTGCCTTTTATCTAGTGCTGCGATTGCGAGATACTCTTGCGCGTAAACCATTTCTGATTTATCCTCTTTTTCCTCAGCCAAAAATTCAATAAGTCCATCGTGTTTTTCTTGGTTCCAGCTTTCACATATTGGTCTTTTCCTCGAGACTGTTTCGGTGTCCATCTCCCACACTCTGAATCTTGCCTTTGGGTCTTTGTCGATAATTGCTTTTTTATAATTCTTCCAAAAGTAGCCATCTTGTCCGTCAAATGTTCCAAACATCCAAATTCGTCCGTTTGTGGTTGCTAGGATTGGTGTCGCTGCGTCAAAGAAAAGGTCGGGCTGGAATGGTGCCTCATCAACCATTAAGACTTGTCCTTCGAAGCCTCGTGAGGATCTTCCTGTATCTCCAACTGGTTTCGCTAGAAGGATTCTTCGGTTTTTGTTAACTTTTAGGACTAGTTTGTTTAGTGTTGGTTTGTCTTTTCCACGCCCTACAAGTTCCGGGCATGTTTCTTGTGCATATTGTGTCGCAAATGCTATTAAAAGCTGTGCTTGGTCGATGGTGAGGCTCGCACAGACTATCTGTGATGTTGGATGGGGGTTGTGATGTGTTTTTAGCCATTCTACTGCTTTCTGTGCGAATAAGTGTGTTGCTCCAATTCGTCTTCCTTTTGCTAGGAGGATATGGTGTTCTTCATCCGCCATGATTTCCTTCTGCCAATCATCAAGTTTTATTTTCATGGCATTCCTCGCATAGTGTTTGTAGTTTATCTGGATCGCATAATAATGATTCGAGAATCATATCAATAATTTCATCCCAATTATTAATCCCTTCTTTATGATGAACTTGGACTTTGACAACATGGTCTTTTTTCTTAGATTGTTTTATCCCGCAATCTTGACATGTGTAACAATCTCTTTTTAGTGCTTCGCTTCGTTCTGCGCTTTTCAACCACATTTGCCGGAGCATTCCTTTTATTCTTGCCCTAGAAGTTCTTGTTGGAGCCATGTAATTATGATGTAATTGGGGTTTATAATATTTTAGGATTTTGTCAGTGGGGTTAACAAAACAAAAACAACAAAGCACCCAACAATCGCATAACACAACACTACATCACTAAGCAAGTCGGGGCGAGTCGGGACGAGCCCAATAGATTAGGCCGTAAGGCTTATAATGACCCGAAGGGCGGGAGTGTGTAACCTCCCGTGTGTGAGCTTGCGAGCACATCTTATATGACTTATTGCCGTAGTTTCCCCATGTATTTACATAAATATGGATGTAATCCCAAAAGAAATAGATTAGATATGTTTATATCTGAGTTGGCTAACGCTATGCTTAGCCAAAGTGAATGGATTATTTAAGGCTTTCTATTTGGGAGGCCACTTGTTCACACCGTTAACACTGTTAACACAACCTTTATTAACCAAAACCCCTTTAGTAATCTGTTATGTGCAAGGTAAGGGAGGTCACTGATCGAGACGAATAACCAAGTAAGATCACACGAAAACGACGCGCTGTATAGCTCCCCTCGCTGTTTAGTAAAATAAGCATCACCTGAAACTATATGCACAA
>Ga0307928_10004673_pt1 | contig 10375 bp, 11 predicted proteins | sample AceLakmetagen232_FD_201815 | JGI IMG/M metagenome (GOLD analysis project Ga0307928, IMG submission 201815) | Saline water microbial communities from Ace Lake, Antarctica - #232 | ecosystem: Environmental > Aquatic > Non-marine Saline and Alkaline > Saline | place: Antarctica: Ace Lake...
TAAAAATCCGTGTCCTAAAATGGTAAACATAGCTTTCCAGTCTTTCATTTCTACATGCCATTTAAGTCGGGGCTGATTTCTTGTGGTTGCTTCTAATGATTTATAAAATACTAGGTCCCAGTTTGTACTTCTTGAAGAAACCCATTTTGCTTGATGCTGTCTTCCGTGATTTCCTTTGATGGCGTGGATTTCCACTTCCTTGAAATTCTTTAAGCAGAAAAGAATAAACTTCGTAAACTCGGGAACACCTACAGAGAATATTTGCTCCATTATAGGAATAGCCATAAAATCTACTGCTTGAGCCGGATAGACTGCCTCACAATCTACCATATCTCCGTTAAAAACTATCACTAATTTTTTTATCTGTCGTTGACTTCTAAGAGCAGAAATAATGCTCATCATTGATTTTTCAAGAAATCTCAATCTTTTAACAAAGACTTTAGGGTTATAAGAAATAGTCTGCTTTCCTATATGTGTATCCGAAATTAAAATCAATGCTACTTCAGAGCTGTGTTTTGTTTTGGGTATGAAAAGTGTAGGCGCTTCTATCGCCGGCATTATAGCAATAGAGTCTTTGATAGATTTTACAATCCTATCAGCTATATCCAGTTTCTTATCTTGAGCTAATATCCTTCTTTTCAAAAGGCGAATCTTCGCTTCAAGTTTTTTATCACTCAACTAAATCACCTTCCTCCTGCGTTCTATTTTTCATAGAATCACCTCAGTTTTTAAAGAGCTATAATTCGCTCAAGATTAAAGACAACTTTCCTTTAATCTTCAAAGAACTATTTAAATCCATCTTCTATAAAATAATCCTTTAACCAAGAAACATCATTCGCTACTTCGCCTCCCTCATTTTTTTAGGAAGAGAGATATAATCATTTTTAACAGGCACATAATATGTCTTATTGTAAATTTCTATAGACTCAAGCCCTTTGTTTGACTGGTGTATTGTTAGAATCATACCCCCTATTGCTGGAAAATATCCTTTGGTCTTTAGATAAGTTGTTTGAGACTGAAAGCATTTAAGCTGAAATCCTTCTACATTTCTATATGCTTCCAAGTAAGCTGGTTGATGATAGTGCCCTAATAACAATATGTGCGGTTTTTGTTCTGGTGCAAACTGTTCAATTATCTTCTGCATTTTATAGCTTCTCGCATAAGCAATTCCACCAGAGCCGTGCATCAGATAAATTACAATTTTTCCAAAGGTTATATAAGCTCCAGTATATCCCAGATATTCTATATCGCTTCTTTCGTCTGCAAAATGTTGTAAAATGTCAAAGCCTGATTCCTTGTAAAAAGAGTAATCGTGGCTTCCACCGATAACATATGTTTTTATGCCCTCAATCTTAGGATAGTTGTTAACAATGTAATCCAGTTGGGTTTCAACTCCAAACATAAACATTTCATAGAGTTGCCCCCTATAAAGTTTTCCATTGCCTTCCACCACATCGCCTCCGTGTAAAATAGCATCTACTTTAAAATGTTTGCAAAGCCTGTAAAAGTCCAGTAAGTGCTGGTGTTGTTGATGTTTAGACCCATAATGAGTATCTGATATTATACCCAACTTATAAGTCTTGACTCTTTTGTCATATTTATATTCTGCATCTTGTTTTAATTTCTGCTTATAGGCTATATAACCCCTCTTTGATACTTCTTCAAGCAGTTGCCTGTCTTTTACTTTTTCAATATTATATTGAGATTTAAGATTACTTTGGGGTGTATTTCTTTTAAGACTTATTCGATTGGCTTTAGTTTTGATGGACTCTTTGGTCCTGTTAGGTATAGCTTTTTGAAGCTCTTCCCAAGTGCCAGACTTCCATAGTTTTTTTAAAGAGTCAGCTTCTTGTTTAGTCCAATATTTAGTCATAGAAATATCACCTTATTTATATCTTCCCATTGTGTTCTATTTTTCATAGAACCACCTCGTAAGTTTTAAAAAAACCATATTTCGTTCTTTGAACTAAGTTCTTTTAAACCCAGAGGCAAAAAACAAAAGTTTATTTAAAAATACCCTAGATATTTAATATTACAAGTAAGTTGGGTAATATGAAACTAATGTATCTACCTGATGTGCAGTACTAGTGAAAGTGAGTGTTATACTATTTGTACTTGGCTGAAATTCAGGAAAAACACCCGAAAAATCTGAATTTGTTGAACCAATTTTGACTGTTTTTGCATCACAATCTATTATGAGAACATTTCCTGCATTAAATGACTGAGATACTGATATTGAATTTGTCGTTCCATCTGCTGTTTGATTTTGAAATTGAATTTTAGTTAAAGTAGTTTCTGAATCAACTGTGAACTGAAGAGTTGGTGAAGGGTTTGCAGAGCCTGTCATAACTATCGAATTTGTATAAGTAGAAGCAGTAACATTATTATATGAAGAAGATACAGAAGCTGTTGCTTTTCCAAATGGTTGGCAGACAAAAGTAATTCTATATGGACACGAAGATATATGATAAAAATCGTCAGGCATTTCAATTTCTCGAACAGTCGCTACATATCTTATAGTTGATCCGCCGTATGCAATATCTAAATTCTTACTTTTTGGTTTAAGAAATTTTTTCATTTCATCAATCTTAGTTCGCAAAGCAGCATTTGTGCTGCAAACAAGCATTCCCTCAATCTCAATTGTTTTTTGGGTATGATATATATTTACAATTTTAAAACCATCTGATCTTGCAATATTCTCAAGATCAATTGTCCGTTCAGGCAAGTTTTTATAATGAATAATTTTTGTTTTCCAATTCGTGTCTTGCAATAAATATGAATTAAATGTTACATTATAAGCCATTGTTATTATTTTTTATTTATTAAAAGTTATCTTGCACCCAATTTTCTAAGCTCATTATTTCGAGCTAATACCTTTTCCAAAACTCTGCCCATTTCTTGTAAATCTTCAGATTTTCGGATAATTGGATTATTTATATTTATAGTTATTGGTGCTAATTCACCAAGTTGATTTGAAGGAATCACCCGTTCGCCACCATGTAAAATAGCAGGCACTCTTTCATTAGGAAAGCCGGGTACAATGCCACCGAGTTGATAAGAACGAAAGCCCTTCATAAAATTTTGAAATGCACCATACATCGCATCAGATAAAACTTGTATTCCTTCAATTCCTTGCATTCCAAATTTCTGTATGTCTTGTGAACTTAATGGTTTTTCTATTCCCGGAACATAACTAGGACCCGAAACAGGACCATACGGTGCACTCATTGCTTCTCCCATAAATTGTCCAATACTTTCCCAAATACCTTTTTGTTTTTTTACTTTTTCTGTATTTTTATCAGATTCTTCACCAAGTTTTATAAGTTTATCTACCATTTCATCAAGAGTAGTATTTGTACTTTCCAAAGTATCATTAACATTTGCTTGTTGATTGTCTATTCCTGCTATTTGTTCTTCAGTTAAACCTAGTTTAGCTACTTGTTCATCTAGTTGAGCAATTCTTTCTTCATGAGTTCTTTTCATTTTTTCAAATTCATCTAAAAACGCGAAATTTCTCCACTGTTGATATTCTTCTTTATGTTTTTTTCTCAACTCGTATTCAACATTTAACTCGTCAATAATACTATTCTTTTTTTCTTTTGTTGATTCTTTGTGATCTGCAACGTCTTCATCGTAATCTCTTTGTTTTCTTTTTTTATCTTTAGCATATTCTTTATTTTCATCTTCAATTGCTTCCCTTAAATCTCTTAATTTTTCTTGATCTGCTCGTATACCCAGAGATTCTTCACATTCTAAATCTCTAGTCAAATCATCTATTCTATCTTTATGAGCTTCTTCCATGTCTGCCATTGATTCTGCATAATCTCTAGTTCTTCTATCTAAATATTTCTTTTCATCGGTTTCTAATTTTAATAAGTCAGCTTTAAGTTTATCAATAGTTTGAGAGTGTTTTCTAGCCAGTTCCATCAAACTTTCTTCATAATCTCTATTTTCTTTAGCTAACTGACTAGTAAACTTAGCATAGCTTTCAAGAGATGCAGCACTTGCTTTTGCAGCAACATCAGGCAATGTTTTAAATACATCACTTATTAAAGCTATGTTTCTTTTCAAACTATTAGTCCACTTATCCCACTTTCCTGTAATTTTTAAAATCATAATTGCAAGACCTCCTAATGCTACAACTAATGCAAGAATCACAGCAGTTGCTTTAACACCCGCAATTATCATAGGCAAAAGTGCACTCCATTTAAGAGCAGTAAACCCAAGTATTAACATCGGTAACAATGCACCAGCCATTGCTATAGCTGCTGTAAAAGTAGTTAACATAACTAGTCCCACTTGGAGAGCAGCTGCGACTTCTTTATTTTTTGAAATAAAGTCAGTAAACTTTGTTACTAAATTAGTTATATTTTCTGCTAATGTACCTATTACTGGCAATAATGCTTCACCCATCCTTATTTTAAAAATTTCTATGTTAGCAGACAATCTATCTAATGTGCCACTGAAAGTATTCATAGCGAAATTTGCACCACCCGTGAAGCGTTTAGATTCACTAACTAACTTATTATAAACTGCCATATGACGGTCCAGCTCATTAAATTGATTAGTTGTTTTTCCTATAACAGCTTCATAGTCCTTATAAGTTTGAGTTAATTTTTGGTTGATACCAACTGCATCAATGTTTCTTTCATTTAAGACTCTAAAACCAAAAGACATTTTTTCCATAGCACTTCCTGTTGTATACATTTCTTCATGTAAAAAAACAGCAGTATCTAAAGTACCTTTCATTAAAGTATCCACTTGATCTAAATTTAAACCACTTGCTAATAAATTCTGAACAGTCATTGCAGCTTCTGAAATTGACATTAACCCTGTTTGAGCATATTTTGTTGCAAGACCAGTAGCATCTTCCATGCTCTGTCCAGTAGTTTTAGCCATTACATTCAATCCTAACATTCCTCTTTCATATTCTTTATATGAATCTACAAAACTTTTAGTGGCTAACATCATTGCACCAGATGTTGCACCTACTACTAAACTTAAATATCTAAACTGGTTACCCAGTCCTCCAAGTCCATTCACTACTTCTTCATGACCCTCTGTCATTTTTTTGCTAGATTTCTGGGAAGCTGTTCCTAATTCTTCAGTAGCTTTTTTAGCTTTATCAGTTCCTGCAGAGTTGTAGTCACTACTTACATGTATTGTTATATCGTTACTTGCCATACTTGCTTGACATATTTTTTAATTTATTAGAGTTATGGGTTTGAAATTGTTGTTCTATATTCATAATCGCAATAATTTCTTCATATTTTGTTTGGGGCAAAGAATTGACTTCTTCTACTGTCCACCCAAATTTTTTACATATTAAATAATCCATCAAAGATTTGGACTTTACTTTTTTCGAGATGAAGGATTCGACAACTTTCTTGAGTTCATTTTTTTTTTATTTTGACCTGCTATAATCAACTCTGAAATTTTAGATATTAAAAAAGTCATATCCCCAGAAGGGAAACGACTTAATATTTCTTGAGTTACTTTTACAGGATTGTCTTTTTCATCAACAAAATTCCACTCTTTGATTAAATATTTAAGAGTGATTAATCCTGCTTCATATGGGTTTTTAGCATACTGAAGTTCAGCATTTTGATATGCTAAAAGTTGGTCCCATAAAATAATTTTGCTTCCTTTATAAGAAGGTAATGAAACTTCAAAAGTTTTTCGAATATCCTTTAATACTGGATTTTTCATAGTATTATTAGATGGACATTAAAACTGTCTCTTTAAAAATTATACTGGCTCGTATTTAGTTGAATCAGATTCTTTATTTGTAATTAGAATTTCTAAAGACTGTGTTGTATTTGTATCATACTGAGCAACATATGTCGGATTTTCAGTTAAAAATCCTGCAATAGCTGTATCAATCGGTCTTTCTCTTAAATGAATTCGAGGAAGCCCAATGAAAATTTGTTCAGTTGTACTATCAACTGTCGCACCTTTAAACTGAATAATCATTGCTCTTTTATCCAATCCTTCATAAATATCTCTCTCAGTCGTATCTTCAAAAAACAAAGTATAATCCCCCTCAATTTCTACTTGTCCCATACTTACTGATTCTACATCTTCATCTCCACTAACATGCTGTATTTCAGCATTGTTATTGTATCTAAAAGAAAGTGCTGAAAGTTTAGTTGCAGTAGCAGTGTTTGCTAATACAGCAGCTTTAAGAGTTGTATAAGTCGAGTTAGTTGTAGTAGTAAAATACAAGTTGTAATCTTTAAATCCCAAAATAGTTTCACCAGTAATTGATTTTGTACCTGTTTTAGTAGTAGGAAATTTTGAAAGCACCGATGCTGAAAGCGTTGCCAATCCATCAGAAACACCTATTTCAAAAGTGTTAATAACTCCATTAGTGAATACTCTACTTGCAATGCCATTGTCATAAATCAATGTCATAGTTTTCGGTGCATTAGTAGATTTTACACTAATAGTATGAGTATATGCTTGAGTTGTTGCTGCAGTAGTACTAACAGCTCCTAAAGCAGGAACAATAAGATATGGTGCATTCATCGCATCTAAAAGCATTTCAACATCTCCTTCTCCTCTTTTAGGTCCTGCAATTGCACCGCCTACTCTTTCACGAATGCCTCTTGCGGCTTCATCTTCTAATATTTCCTGAGTTCCATGTAAAGTACATGTCAAAAATGGTATCCATTTACTAGCAGTAACTGAAGTTCCAGGTGTTCTTTCAATTCCGATACCTAAAGAACCTTCTCTTCCAATTTTAATTGCCATAATTTTGTTTACTTTTTGTCATTAATTCGACCTTTGTTATTTTTATTTTTTTGTGTCCATATTTCAAACAGCGGACGTAATTCAATAATGAGAGTGCTAAATTCATTATCTGCATAGCACTTCGTTTCCAACTCAATATATGTTGGATGAATTTTGTATTTATATAAGAGAGAATGACATCTTGGACATCTAAACTCTCTCAAATTAGCAGTAGAAGAACGATGATTCATAATCTTTTTTTATCTTGTAATTATTCGAACAACTGTAAGTCGTGCCCACGATTCTAATGTAACTGCTTGTTCAGAACGAACTCTTACACTATAATCAATTGAACTGACATTTTCTACATACCAGTTCGTGTCAATTTTCATATCGTTTCTTAATGCATATAGTATAGTATTCTCTTTTAAAGCTCCAGTAGTTTTTTTCTCTTCCATTAAAGTAGTTAAAAACTTCATTCCAACCATTTCTTTCTTAACTTTATTTAATTCAGTCAATGCATTTATAATTAAATAGACATCTATTGTATATCTATATTCATCTCGTGCAGTATCAGCAACATTAATATCTGTCCTTATCGGTACAATTGATACACAAGGCAATGAACTCATCTGTATCAATTTAGGATCATCTAAAAAATATAATTTAATCTTATTGCCCAAAGCAGACTGGACTTTTGCTCTAATTTTTAAAAGTGAGTCATACATAGTTATTTGATATATGGACGAAGTATTCGTTTAATCCACCCTATATATAATGATATTGCAAGATTTTGTCGCACTTCATCAAATCGGAGCATTATTCTTTGAGGTATTCTTGATGTTCCAAGTTGATGAAATTTGAAGTATGGAGTTGGATTGAAAACTGTGAGCAAACCAGTTGGAATATAACCCGGTGTCATATGAGCTAAACTTCTTGTCCTGACTTGATAGCTAAAACTACCTTTCATTCTTCCTGTTTTAACTAATGGAATTGGAGGAAACCCCTGTTTAACCTTTTTAACTATTGTTACTGGTCTAAGTTTAGGCCATGCTTTTCCAAATTCACGACCGCCAGAAGCAAACTGCTCTTGAATATCTGGCATAAAAATTAAAGCATATTCCTTTAAAACCTCACGGGGATTCATCAAAGATGCTTCAATTTTTGAAAAATTTCTTAATACTTTGTCTATTCCTTCAATTTCAATACTTATATTCATCTATTTATCTTAAAATCAATTCTTGAAATTGTAAACTTTTCTTACAGAATTTTTGATCAGTTATACTGTTTATGAAGTTGGATTGTCTGGATCTTTCATTTTAAAGTGTTCGTCACCAACGTTGAACATTTCACCTTCATCTTCTTGATTATACACATTTGAACTTGAAGCCTTAATTGTTGATGTTTTAGCCAATAAATCTCCACTGTCATCTCTTAAAGTTATTAATCCATCTCGTATTTTTTTAAGTAAGCTTTCAGCCCTGTCAATTTTTCTTTGACCTGTTTTGCTAATATTTATATCTGCTTCCATCCCGAATTCTTTAGCTAACAGTAAACCCGCTGCTAACAATCTAGTTATCTGCTCAAATATTTTTGGAGAAGAACTGAAGGGCAAAGAATACACAGTAGCGACTGAACTTTCAGCCTGATTTTCAGCTTCATTACGGTAATCTGAAATAATGCCGTCTGGAATATAATAGTTTTCTTCCATTCCTGCTTCTAATTTAATTTTATATAATGAAGTGTAATGTTCTGATTCACCTGCTTTAGTAGCAATTGCATCAGTAGTTGCTGTTTCTGTTGATGTTGTTGAATTGTAATATGTCGCTTTATACCATGATGTACTCAGTCCATTTGTATCTTCAAACATCGTTCCATTCGGGCTATCTGCTTCTATATCAACAGGTGAGCCTTCAGCTAATAAATGACTATATGTACCTGATTCAGATGTTGCTCGATAAAACTTTCTTTGATTGTAAAGAATCTTAGTAATAGGTTCATTGGTAGAATGAGCATGTTTAGTAGCTGAACTAATAGTAATTGATTTTAAATCAGCCGAAACTGATGAAACTTGTTTTAATTCTGCTGTTTCATGTCCATTATAACCTAAAACGAGATAATTATTTTCTTCAAATCCTTGATTATTATCTACTGAAAGTTCAGTCTGGTTGATGTCTTCATCACCAGAAAAATATGTTTTTTCAGTAAGTACGAAGTCTTCAGTTGACGCGATTAAAATTTGCATGTTAATTGAAAATTTTTATTTTATTAATGTTTGTCTTGAACCGATTGTATCTACTTCAAAATGAAAATCAAATTCTAGTATTGTTGGGCTTTGTGCATTTGTTGTTCCTACCCAAGTATCTCCAACAGAATCTCTCCATAATCTACATACTAATATTGAAGAAATAGTTTTATCTGTTCCGTCAACAACAACTTCTGGTGTCATTAAATGGGCATCATTTGTAGATTGACAAGCGTCTGATAAATCTGCTGTTGCACTAGAAGCAAAAGTTCCATCTATATGTGCCCAAGAATAATCAAGTTTCCAAACAACAATTGCTGTTCCTTCTGCAATTCCTCTATCACCAGGTGTCCAATGTAAATGGGCTTTAATATCAGTTCCTTCTTTATAAGAATGTGGCATTTGACAAGTAAAGAAAACTTCATCATTCTCTTTAAACTTATATACTTTAAATTCTGTACCCGAACCACCCGGTTGCCAAGTTTGTATAGAAGGGTCAGAAGTACCAGCAAACTGGAATGCACCTGGAACAATTCTTAAATCGTCCCATACTACTGCATTTCCATTAAATTCTAGTGTTCCGTCTAATTCTATTTTAGAATAATTACCTCCGTCGTAGTCGCCTAAAAAAACGTTCCCATTACTGTCTACAACAATTCTTTTGACAGGGGCAGAGTCATCATTCGCAAAAACTCTATGAGATAATGAATGGTCTGGACTATTTAATGTATTTGAACTAGTTGGTTGTTGGATTGCCATATTATTTTGATAAAAGAGTTGTTTTACCTTTTTTAGTTGTTAATAATGTTTTTTGTTTTTTTGTCAATAACATTGCCTTATGACCTTTAGTAAGCAATATTGCTTTATGTGGCAATGGTGTTGTTGCAAATATATTTGAAATTATTTCAGCGAATGATATCGAATCTTTAAGCGGTAATTCGAATTCTCTGATTAATGTATCAATCAATTCAAAAGTATCACACACTTTAATTCGAATATCTTTAGAAAGTGTTTCAGCTAATGGTAATTTTTCTGAAATAACTAACTCACTGCTCTTAGCTTTTTTAAAATCTTCAGTCAATACTAAGAAATCTGTTTCTGATAATATATAATGTTTTTGGACAATTTCAGAAAGTAAAATCAATTCATCCACAGATACTGTCCAAACTTTTCCTAGTTCAATTACTTCATTTAGGGTAACAATATCTGTGAAATGTTTTTTGATTGTTGAAAATGTATTTAATGAATCTATTAAATCAAATACATCAAATTTTTGAAGTCTAATATTTTTATTTAATGAATCAGCGAAAGTCAAAGAATCAGATGGTTTCAATTCTAATGTTCTTGTTAATATATCTGAAAAACTTAGAGTGTCAGCAATATTCACGCTTCTCAATC
>Ga0307928_10004674_pt1 | contig 10372 bp, 5 predicted proteins | sample AceLakmetagen232_FD_201815 | JGI IMG/M metagenome (GOLD analysis project Ga0307928, IMG submission 201815) | Saline water microbial communities from Ace Lake, Antarctica - #232 | ecosystem: Environmental > Aquatic > Non-marine Saline and Alkaline > Saline | place: Antarctica: Ace Lake...
TTTACCAAACAAACTTTCCCCAGAGTTAGCTGAGGAGATAGGACTTCATTTAGGAGATGGAACTTTGTCAAAAAACAAAAATTATTTCTCGGTAAGAGGAGGATATGCAGAAGAAGACTATTACACCAATTACATTCTCCCTTTATACAAAAACATTTACAACATTAATCCACCTTTGCTTAAGAGAAGCTTAGCTTGTGGTTTTGAAATAAGTTCGAAGGGGATAAAAGAGTTTAAAAGTAAGGTACTTGGAATTACTACAGGAGTAAAAACTTATGTAATTGAAGTACCAAGTTGCATTATTGAGAGCAAAGACAAAAAAATCTACAACGCCTTTCTACGGGGTCTTATTGACACAGATGGGTGTTATTACTACAATGAAAAAAAACAATACCCTGTAATCTCGCTGGGATTAAAATCAATACCCTTACTTAAAAAAGTTAATGAAATACTTAAATTACTAGGCTATAAACCATATTTTCACAAAAAGTCGTATCAAATACAAATAAATGGTTTTCCACAATTCAAAAAGTGGACCGATGAAATTGGAAGCAGTAGTCCAAAGAACAAAAAAAGAATTGCAAATATTAAAAGCAAACTCCCGTGGTCTAGTTTGGATAGGATTCTAGCTTGCGGAGCTAGCGGCTCGGGTTCAAATCCCGGCGGGGGTATTTAACATAATATACAAGGGGATCCACTAGACTATTAAGGCATAAAAAAATAGTAGCAATTAAGTTTAATAATCTGGGTTACGTTAGTTTTTCATGTTTCTAAGAGTTGGAATAGAAGATATTAAAGTTTCTCTAAAAGATACTGGAACAATCTTGATGTATGCAGGCCTAGCTTTTTTTGTTCCAATCATAATGAGTATTCTTTTTGACAAAGATCCACAAACACTCCTTGCATATGCAGGCAGTGCACTAATGCTTTTAATGCTTGGATATGGAATGAGAACTCTAATCACTACAAAAAAAGAAACAGAAATCAAACATGCAATGCTTTCCATTGTACTCATTTGGTTACTATTTTGTTTCTTTGCATCCCTTCCTTTTGTTTTCATTATGGACGTAGGTTTACTTGATGCTTTTTTTGAAACAATGAGTACCCTAACAACAACTGGACTCTCTGTTATGACACCTTTACTTGATTCAATGCCACTCTCACTTATTTTTTGGAGAACATTTTTAGGATGGATTGGGGGAATAGGAATTGTACTAATGGCTTTTATTGGATTAATGGCAACTTATTCAAAAACTTCAAAACTATTAATGGCAGAAGGACGAGGAAGTCAATTAAAAGAAAACTTGCGAAGAAGCGCAAAAAAAATTGCTTACATTTATATTATTCTAACAATCTTTGGAATTATTTTACTATTACTTGCTGGACAAACCCCTTGGGAAGCAACTAACTATTCAATGAGTGCAATTAGCACTAATGGAATGGACATTAGTGCAACCGGACTTGCAAGTGTTAACAATGAATGGGCTCCCGTAGGACTTCACAATTACTGGGTTGACCTTGCACTAATTGTAATAATGATACTTGGAGCAATGAGTTTTGCACTCCATTATGCATGGATGAAAAAAAGAGATTTTCGTGTTGTTGCACGCGACCCAGAATTTCGTGCACTCATTTTTGTTGGAGCAATCGGAGCACTCATAGTTGGAATTAAACTTGGAGCAATGGAAGGATTATTCCACGCATTCTCAGCACTTACTTGCGGAGGTTTCGCGTTTATTTCTCCACTTGATGTTCTAAAATGGGATGATTTTGTAAAAATAATTCTTATTCCTTTAATGATAATTGGTGGAGCTGCTGGAAGTACTGCAGGAGGAATTAAACTTTCAAGATTTTTGATTTTTGTAAAAAGTTTGTACTGGAAAATAAAAAGTTCTGTGTTACCAGAAAAAGCTTACTTTAGAAAAAAATATAATGGAGAAAATGTTACAGAAAAACAAATCAAAGACATTAGTTTATTCATACTCCTTTGGTTTGTATTTTTATTAGTTGGAACAATTGTTTTAGCAGCATATGGAAATGACTTAGGCAGTTCATTCTTTGAAGTATCTAGTGCTCAGAGTAATGCTGGAATTTCAACAGGAATAACTCATGCTGCAATGCCCTGGGGGATTGAAATAATGTTAATCATTAATATGTTTGTTGGAAGACTTGAAATAATTCCACTTCTCGCCTCAATTGGAATTCTGCTCTCCATAAAAGATCGGAAGCGAAAAAGATGAATAAACTATTCTTAGTACTAACTACATTAATACTAATTTGTCTTTTTTCCACAACAACTTTCGCAATGGTTTTTCCAAATAAAACTTGGACGTATAGTACACCTCAAGCACAAGGGATGGACCCAAACATTTTAGCAGAAATGGATAGTATGATGGAAGCAGATGCTGCACAAGGAATATTAATACGTAATGGATACATAATCAAAGAATGGGATTACCAAGGATATCATTCAGATTCTCAGTCCATGTCAAAATCAATTAATAGTTTACTTCTTGGAATAGCAATAGATAAAGGATTAATTGCATCACTTGATTCAAAAGTAATAGATTATTATCCCCCTGCTGTTAGTGGCCATGAATATGCTTCACAAATAACTTTTAGACATTTAATTTCAATGACTTCTGGAATAGCCCCGAACGAGCAGGCATTTCCAAGTGATCCAACAACAGATGTTGCCCCTAACACAAGATATGTTTATACAAACGATCAACAGGTAAGAGTTGCACAAGCATTAACATATTTATATGATAAAGATTTGATGGATGTTTTGCAAGAAAATGTTTTAGATAAAATTGGTGCAAACATAGAACACTGGTGGACAAATGGAAATATACAAGCTAGTGATGGAAGAAACCTTGTTTTGAGACTGGGTTTTGCTGGAATAGGATGGACCCCAAAAAATCTTGCAAGAATAGGCCACCTTTATGTAAATAAAGGTAATTGGAATGGACAACAAATAGTTTCAGAAGAATACATTAATCAATCCTTCACAAGAGTCCCTTTTCAAATAGGACCTATGGAACTAGCTGACCCTGAATGGGATAATGTTACTGCTGCATGGTCTCCCCCATATGCAGAACATATAGCTGCCTTAGGAGGACTTGGGTATGGTCTTGCATGGTGGAATAATGGACCAGGATGGCACATGCACGGACATGGAATGCAATTTACATATGTTTGGCCTGACGAAAATATTGTACTTGTTAAAATGAATTTTTATTCATGCTGTCACAAATATGACCAATCTTTTTTTGCTCCAATTTTAATGCAAGCAGTTCAAGGAAATCCGAACCCAAGCAACCTTGCAGGAACATGGAATTGTACTTCACATACTGACCAAACAGGAAATACTACTCAATCCACCATTGTTCTAACTTCAAATGGTTCTTCTGCAATTGGACAAGCAACAAGTTCTTCAGGAAATACTTATGATGTGATTGCAAAAATAAATGGGGATATAAGAACAGACACTTGGTCTAACCTAGGGTACTGGTCCACTGGAGTGGGACAATTATCAGCAGACAACACAAGTTATATTTCATACTGGCATGCTTCAAATGAAAGTACTGGAACAGACACTTGTACAAAAATACTAACAAACAGCGCAGTATTTGTTTCACAAATTGTTCCAACAACACTCGCTCCTGGAGAAACAACAGAAGTATCAATAACAATGAAAAACAATGGAACAACTATTTGGACGACTGACAAATTTAAATTAGGTTCACAAAATCCACAAGATAATTCTAATTGGGGATTACTCCGAGTTTCATTAAACAACAATGAAACAATAACTCAAAATGAAGAAAAAACTTTTACATTTAATATTACAGCCCCAAGCACAACAGGAACATATAATTTTCAGTGGAAAATGTTAGAACCTGGAATTGCTTGGTTTGGAGGAACAAGTACAAATGTTCAAATTCAGGTTACTGCCCAAACAGAACCTGCAATATGCACTCAATACCCAAATGATAGATTTACAAACACAGAATTTACACAACATCTTGCCGAATGGAGAAACGGAAACCACTCATTAATCGAAATAATTCGCAGAGCAAAACTATTCAAATACTGCTAAAACTAACTTTTATAAACAACAAAAACACTTCTAAAATAAATGAACAAACAAATAATACTAATCTGCGGAGCAGCACTTTTACTAACTAGAAATATCACAGCTAAACATAAATTACACTCCCAAAACTTCAGCAACATGCCCACAAAACGGAACCGAAACCTCAAAAACACCCTTTGAATGTACAGGCACACCCAAATCCCACAAAACTGTACAACCCAACCCCCCATCTATTACCAAACAACAGAAAGAGTTTCTGACACTCAACACTTATACAAACCAATGGCAACAAGGAAACCTAACACTACTACAAATACTATAAAAAGCAAAACGATAAAAATATTGTAATTAATCAAAATCTGGTCTTGTTTTATACTGAACAAATTTCCCACATTTGTTCATTTGAAATGAACATTTATAAATTGTTTGTTTCATTAATTAGATATGGATGAATTAAACTTGGAAGCTGTTATACTAGATCAAACAAGCATGATTAAAGAGATTGATTTAGGCTACCCAAGAGATGCCATAAAAAGTGCAGAGCAAATTCTTAAAGCAAAAGCAAATATTGTAGTAACTGGACATAGGCGAGCAGGAAAATCAACCTTTCTCTTACAACTAATGAATCTACATTTTAAAAACTCTTTTTACTATATTAATTTTGGAGACGAACGGCTAATAGATTTTGAAACAAAAGACTTCCAAAAACTATACGAAATTTTATTAAAACATTTCGGTCAAAAAAAAGTTTTCCTCTTTGATGAAATACAAGGCAAAAAAGGATGGGATCGTTTTGTTGCAAGAATGTACGAAACAGGAAATAGATTCTTTATTACAGGCTCAAATGCATTCTTGCTAAGCAAAGAAATATCAACATACTTAACAGGAAGACATCTTGATATTGAAATATACCCATTTTCATTTAAAGAATATACAAAATACAAAAATTTCGAGGAAGATGTATTAATAACAAAAGGAAAAGCAAAAGCATTAAAATTGTTTGACGAGTACATAATATTTGGCGGATTTCCTGAAGTAGTGACTTCAAAAAGCACACAAATACTTTCAACAATTTATGAAGACATACTCAATAAAGACATTCTTGGAAGATATGATGTAGACGAAATGGCAATAAAAAAAATAGCATTATTTCTCATATCAAATTTTGGCAACGAAATATCATATAACTCAATAAAAAACTCTTTTAACCTAGGAAGCACTAACACAGCAAAAAAATACGTTTCATTCATTACAAACACATACCTAATTTCTGAGTTACCCAAATTCAGTTACTCAACCAAAGAACAACCATACTCAAAAAAAGTATACTGCATTGACACTGGAATGATAAACAAAATGGCTTTCACAGCAACAGAAAACAAAGGACGATTACTAGAAAATTTAGTACACACAGAACTAAAAAGAAGAAAAAAACAATTCTTTTATTGGAAATCCGCCACAGGAAAAGAAGTAGACTTCTTAATAATCGAAAAAGGAAAACCACTCGAAGCAATACAAGTCTGTTACTCACTAAACAACCAAAACACAACCCGCGAAATAACCCCTTTAAACGAAGCAATAAAAGAGCTAAAAATAAATAAAACCACCATATTAACTTACAACCAAGAAAAAACAATAAAAGAAAAAAACCAAACAATACAAGTAGTCCCCGCATGGAAATGGCTCCTAGAATAAAAAAACTAAAACGCAGGCTATTTAAATAACAAAAACCTTTCTAAATTAAATGAACAAACAAATAACCCTAATTTGCGGAGCAGCACTTTTACTAATTCTGTTAATTGGATGTACACAACCAGCCACTTGTGGAAACGGAATATGTGAAGATGAAGAAACACAAGAAAATTGTTCAATCCAAAACGGAGGCGACTGCCCTCCAATAGAATTATGCGGAAACGAACTTTGCGACAAAGGAGAAACAATAAAAAATTGCCCAACTGATTGTTCAAAAGAACCAACTGAATGCACAGATGAATGTGGAAATGGAACATGCGACTATATAATGTGTAAAAAACTACCATGCCCATGTCTTGAAACAATAGACACTTGCCCACAAGATTGTGAAAGCACAACTCCCACATGTGGAGATGGAACATGCACACGAGAAGAAGGAATAAAAGTTTGTCCAGAAGATTGTCTTGCTCCAATTCGACCCCCTCAAAGTCCAGTAATAAAATCAGTTTCACTTGAAACGAAAACTCCAATAATTTTTAATGGAAGAACTACTCAAACTCAACAAACGGTCGGAGACCTTTGGTTTAGTACTTGGGCTGACAATAATAATTTGTATATGTCTTGGGGAGATGGAGGTGGTTTTGAAAATTTAGATCCAACCGATGTTGGAATTGCAGAAGTAAATGGAAGTGTTTCTAATTTTGTTGGAACAAACGTATTTTTTGACCCCCAAATTTCCCCACCTGAATGTGCTGGAATAAATTGTAAAGTTCCTATTGAACAAAAACCACCTTGTTGTCTTGTGAATGATGACAAACCATCAAGTCTTCTTTATGTAAACAATAAATTATATGGACAATTTCACTCTCCACTTGGAGACCCAGCTGTTGGATACTTAGCTGATTCAAACGATTATGGAATAACTTGGGAAAGACATAAAGATAATTCTCCTTGGACTGCAAAATTTATTGACCCAAGAGATAAAGAACGAACAGGCTCAAATTTTAGAAATATGTTTTTTATAAACATGGGAAAAAATTATGAACTAAATACAGATGGATATGTCTATGCATACGGAATCGGAAAAGAATGGGGTTGGGAAGGAAGCGTATATCTTGCACGTGTAAAAAAAGAAGAAATAATAGATTATACTAAATATGATTATTTTTCAGGAAAAACTGGTGACAATCCAACTTGGTCAACAAGAGAAGAAAATGCTGTCCCCTTACAATCAGATTTATTTATTGATCAACAATTTTCTGCAATTTATCATCCTGGAATTAATAGATACTTAATTATGAATCAATATTTAATTTATGATGCTCCAAACCCATGGGGGCCTTGGACTACCGCAGGACAATGGGTAAAAAATGAATGGTTTGGTTACATGCCAGGAATAATAAGTAAAGATTTAGGACAAAATTCATTTTGGTTCACTATTTCTGGACAACCAGGAGACCTTCAAGATGTTTCATACAAATTAAATCTTGGAAAAATAACAATGGAACTAGAAGACTCTCCACCAACCCCAAAAGAGTTTTGCGGAGATGGAATTTGTAATGAAAACCGAGATACTTGTCTATTAGATTGTAATTACTTTACAGAACCAAACTTTTGCGGAACTACAATACCTCAAAGCCCAGTAATAACTTCAGTTAGTCTTGAATCAACTATCCCAACATATGTAACAAATTATTCAGAAGGGGATATTTGGAGAATAACAGAGGCAAAAGATGGAACAACATACACTGCTTGGGGAGACGGAGGCGGATTCTCAAATAGTCCTTTTGCAATCCCGCACGATATTAAAACACACCCAGGATTTTATTACACAGGAGTTGGAAAACTAACTGGGACTTTTCCAAACAATTTAACTGGAGAAAACTTATATGTTGGAGATACTTGGGTTGGTCCAAGCGATGACAAACCTTATTCTTTACTAGCAATCGAAGATACTTTATACATAACCATGTGTAAAATTAATGAAGGTGCTTTTTGTTATCTTGGTTATTCAACCAATGGCGGAAATACTTTCACAATGAATAAAGATACAGCAGATCAAACCTCTCCCTTTGAATTTATTAATATGGGACAAAATTATGAACTAAATACAGACGGATATGTTTATGTTTCAACAGTTAGTATTGGAGATCAAATTAGAGGTGCGTTGTATCTTGGAAGAGTTCCCGCAAAACAAATTTTAGATGTTTCTGCTTATGAATATTATTCAAGTGAAAATCCAATCAATCCAACCTGGAGTTCTAATTCTTCTAATGCAAAACCAATCCTCCCAGCAGGCGGAGTATACAATGTAATGAATGGAATAACTTATCATCCTGAATTAGACAGATTTATTTTAATGACTGAAGTAAATGTTTATGACTCACCTAACCCCTGGGGACCATGGACTTGTGGCGGAACATGGCTAACAGAAGAAACTAGTGAAAACTGGCAAGGGGGATATTACCCTTATATTATTCCAAAAGAAACAAATGAAAATAGTTTTTATTTTACTCTTGCAGGACAAGGAGACACTCAAGGAGATTATATGAAATATAGATTTAACCTTGGAAAAATCATAATGGATCTAACTGACTCTACTAATATCTGTGGGGATAACAAATGTGATGAAAAAGAAGCAGCAAGTGGAAGCTGTCCACAAGACTGTCCTAAATAATTTTAACAAAACTAACATTTTTATACAACAAAAACACTTCTAAATTAAATGAACAAACAAATAATACTCTTGTGCGGAGCAGCACTTTTACTAATTCTGTTAATTGGATGCACTAACCCGGATCCAACAATTGATTGTGGAAAAGGAACATATGATCAAGAAACTGATTCTTGTATATTTGACCTTAGCATATTTTGTCCAGAAGAAAGTACCTATAATGAACTAAAAGAAATTTGTGAAATAAAACCACTCACAGGAATCACTTGTGAAGAAGGAACTTATAATGAACAAACAGAATTATGTGAAATTGTATTAGACCCGACTATTTTATGTCCAGACGGAAATTTAACAGAAATGAATGGAGAATTAACTTGTGTTATTAAACCAGCTTTGCTAATACAATATTGTCCAAATCAAGTTTGTGATGAAAAAGAAAAAGCATTTGGGATTTGTCCACAAGACTGTGCAAGCCCTCCAGAAAATTTATACTGTCCAGATGGAGAATGTGATGAAAAAGAATTAGCAGACGGAAGTTGTCCACAAGATTGTGGAATCATCCCGCCAGAAACACACTTGGAATGTTCCAATAATTCTTGTATTGAGGTTAGTGGAACAGGAACAAATACTTGTACAACAAATACCGATTGTAAACCTACTGATTTGTCAAACATCCCTTATTCTTTTGATGCAATTCATTTTGAAATAGATCCTCATCCAAAAACAGAACCTGAAAAAAAATGGGCTGATATGGCAGGAATGGTTGAACTTGCAAATCAATATAATGCGCCTTTAACAATCATGTTTTGGCCAGGAACTGTAGAATATGCATTATCTTCGCCAGAAAGGTTGAACCAAGTAAGAGAATGGCAAGCACAAGGGCATGAAATGGGTATGCACAACCAAGGTAATTTTGGACTTGATGACTATTGCATAGAAGAGTCTGCATGTTATAAAGAAAGTGATAATGAAAAATATCTCGAACTTGTTGGAGATTATGAACTTAAATCAGGGACTATTGGAGAGACTCCTAGTTGGTTATTACCCTCATTCAAATATTTCGCAGGGGGAAGATTTGATGGGAGGACTGCATTAATATTAAAATATAAACTTACAAATGATCAGGAAGTTTATAGAACACATATACGTGCTGGCTACTTTGAAGAATATCCAACAGGTGGAACTCAAATTAAAATTGAAACTTATAATACATTAAATTCAAACGAAATTTATGGTGCAGTAAATCATGGCGAAGGTACCAATATGAACGGCCCCAATGGTTATGATGAATTTATCGCATGGCTTGAATTTTTATATGAAAAAGATCCAACCGGACAAAAAAGAATGACTCTAACTGACTTAATGGAAAATTATGTAATTCCAAATAACAGGTATATAACTTGGAATCAAATACAAACCGATGCAACCCCAGAAATAGAAGAATGTTCTGTATTTTTAGATACTACTTTAGCAATTCCTGATTGGTACCCAGAAACTAAATTATTTGATTTTGGTAGATGTCTTGACACAAAAACTTATTGTAAGCATGAACAAAATTGGTGCGAATCTATGGGTAGTCGGGGGATAATTTATTTACCACGTGGTTGTGAAGATGTTGCTATTGAAAATTTTGAAGACTTTGATTATTGTATAACTCCAGCATCAACTTGTGGAGATGATACTTGTAGCGCAAAAGAATTAGAAAGTGGAGAATGTCCAGCAGACTGCTCAACTACACCTGAAAATATTTATTGTCCAAATGGAGAATGTGATGAAAAAGAAGCAGCAGACGGAAGCTGTCCACAAGATTGTCCTAACTAATTTTTAACAAAACTAACATTTTTATAGAACAAAAACCTTTTTCAAACAGATGAACAAACAAATCATACTAATTTGCGGAGCAGCAC
>Ga0307928_10004677_pt1 | contig 10371 bp, 10 predicted proteins | sample AceLakmetagen232_FD_201815 | JGI IMG/M metagenome (GOLD analysis project Ga0307928, IMG submission 201815) | Saline water microbial communities from Ace Lake, Antarctica - #232 | ecosystem: Environmental > Aquatic > Non-marine Saline and Alkaline > Saline | place: Antarctica: Ace Lake...
AACTCTTCATTCTCCTTCTTCATCTTCTCCGCAAATGCTACTGCATCTTTGGATGTCCTCTTCTTCTGTGCGAATGCATGTCTTCGCTTCTTTTCGAGTTCATCTACCTCTTCCCCACCTTCAGCTTCAGGCAAGTCTTCATCAGCATCTGCTCTCATTTGGGCTAGGATTTCTTCATCACTGAGGTTGTGATTTTCTGCATTCATGTGTGTTACCTCTCGTATTTTGTCTACATTAGCCTGTAGATGGCTTTCACTGCGGATTAGAATACAATACGGACCATGTGTCAAACATATTCTTCAACTTCATCTGGCACTCTTTCATTACCAGACACCTTCTTCGACACACGTTCCTCTTCACTCTTTTCAAATTTGTTTATATCATTCAACCTCTCTTCCAACGTTCTTGATCTATACAGTATGCTTTCCCACACTTTCAATGCACCCCGACACTCAGCCCTGTACTCATCAACAGCTTCCTTTGAAAGCACTTGAAGTTTCTTCATGAGATCCACAGTTGATTCACCAAGAATGCTGTTGAAATTGTCAATCTTAGGCTTTGCCATCCGACACACAATCTGTCCAGTGCGACTATTTTCAAATGAAGACCACTCAGCCAATTCTTCTCTCAACGCATTAGCCGCACTACGTCCACTTTCTTTAAACAAGGCTTCCCTGTCCATAGAACTGTTGACTGCCCTTGGGTCTACGTTCGTACCTCCGAGTACTGGCATTACTGATTACCTCCCTCTGGTAACTGTTGCGGTGCTATCTCTACCTGACCCCCTCCACGTCCATCTCTTATTCCACTGGACAACTGCTTGAGACTGTCCATGAGTCCTTCTGCTGGCATGTCTCTCATCTCCTCAGTCGTAGGGATGAGTTGAGTGATACCAGAAAGTTCAACTTCCTGTGCGGCCTTGTTCATCCACCGAAGGAAATACACCTTGAACAATTCAGGATTGAACTGAGCAAGCTTGTCTAACATAGGCATGAAGATTTGAAGAAGCTTCAAGAACCTGTCAGCACGTATCTGTGGGTTGAGCATAGACGCTGATGCCTGACTCACCCACGTGATGTTACGCTCAAGATCTGTGAGTGTGATCTTGTTGGTGGATTCTTTTGGTACTTCATCCCCCTCAACAATCAAACCGTTGAAAGCAGATTCAATTTCACCACCACTCTGATCTTTAACGTACACAGCTATCTCATACATAGACTTCCACACGAAGTTGGCCATGTCATTCCACCCACTGTCATTCCAATCTTCAACCATGACTTCAAGTCCTATGTTGGACTCCTGAAGTAGCATGGCAGTCTTGGCGGCAGGGGCACGTGGATCGTTGCCTTGCTGTCTGCCTTGTGTCAACGATGTCACACTTGTCCTGTTGGCAGATCTCGACTGTATGAGGGGGAGCAGAACATTTAGCAGTGACATGTTAGGAGGTTTCGAGTCCATGAACTTTACATCGTTCACGTCCATGGCATAGCCAATCTTCCCCGGTCCATATCCATTGTAGAACGGGAACATCCCACCAGCGTCTGGGTGCTTGGCTATCATCGGGTTGAACGTGGACAATGCGGCAGAATCCAAGAATAGGTCCACTGCATTTGATTCAAGGTAATCATCCTGAATCAATCTGGCACCATACCCAAATCCATAGTAACTCTTGGGCGCATAACCATACTTGAAGTGGAACCAGTTTTTATGTTCTGTGAAGTGGGGGTACGTCACTGCTCTGAGGATCTTGCCCCCCTCTGGTGAGTAGTCAAACACACACCACTTAGGGATGACACCCTTCGGATCACTCTTTGTCTTATATCCGTACTTACACGTCACACGATAGATGGCAAAGATGTTGTCATAAGGTTGTGCATTGGGTACAGCTTCCAACCTGTCATCTTCATCCTGATGTTGATAGCACAACTCGCTGTTGACATCGTATGCCTTCAACTGTTCCATGGCACCAGCGGCCTGATCACTGTCACTGTTGGCAACACTTGTAAGATTCTTTTTTGTCTCACGTGCATCAATGATTTCATCAACAGCTTTCTTGTCATACCAATTGACTTCATCTGACTTGAGAAGTCTGAGGTCAGACTCTGTAAGATACATCCTACGTCCCCTGAACTTTACGTCCTCATCCTCATATACGCCCTCTGGTATCAAATGGTCAGACTTGTCAACATGGAAGACCTGTAAGCCATTCTCTGTGACCACATCTTCTTCGATCAACACACGTGCTATGCCATTAACTTGGATGTCCTCTATGGCCAACTCATACCTTGACTTGTCTATGATCTTGTCCTCATCCAAGGCAAGTTCTTCGATGTCACTGTATGTCTTGATCGTTCTCTGAGGAACCTTCTCGAAGAGTGTGTCAGCTTCCATGATCATAGAACCATCAAGCAAGAACTCGAACATGGCCCTGTAACCCATGGTCTTCTTTATCTTGAGTGCCTTCATGAACACAGTATGCAATGCCCACTGAGATCTATGAATGAAATCAATGTCATTGTTCGCCCCACTAACTTTTGTATCCGCAACGAACAATGGATCTGCTTTGAAGATAGAACGTCTAAGTCTGTCCATCCCCTCAAGCATCTTCTCTGTAATGAGACCAGAAGAATAGTTGGCACCTATGCCCATGTCCGGGTAGAACTTCTCAATGTACTCCATCATGTACACAGCACGATACGTAGCCCACTCCCTACGCTTCTTCCTCAATGCTCTCACACAACTACGAAGGTCTTTATTAAACCATGCCGCAATCCCTTCCTTCTCATTATCTGATAAGTCCAGCTTAGGGAAATAATCTTCAAACAAGATTTCCTTCATACCAGACTTCTCACCTGAACCTTGGAGTCCTTCTTGGGGGGGTATGTTCACTTCAAGGTTGGCTTCAGGTTCCAATTCCATTGCCGGAGGTTGTGGTGACAGACCCATTCCAACCCCATCCCCCATTCCAGTTTCAATTCCTGTTGTCGGATCTATAGGCATTACAAATATCTCCCTAATGATGATCTACTTTTACTACTTGCCATTGTTCCTGCTACATCAGTGATGTCTGAGGGGAGGTAGACGTTCTCCTCTTTTGACTCAGACAAGTCTGGTGTGATTCTCATTATCTTGGATGCTACAGAGGCTACCATTACCCTGTCATCGTTATGACCACTTGCGGCCTCAAGTTTTCCCTTCTTGTCTATGAAGAACATCATCTCTTCCAGTGTGTCCAAGCTGTGAATCAAGCAATCGCCATTCTTAAAGTCAAGTTTCAACTGACCGCACACATCGTGCTTGTTGCCAGAAGTTGTCTTCCACCCATCCTCTTTCTTAACTGAATTGTTCGTCACAATCTCTGTGTGGTATAAATGTTTGCTGTACCCAGATTGCTTCAAGTATCCCCAAAGCAATCCACCACATGTATTGTTCATCTCCGGGGCTATTATTGCCTTGTTATAAATCTTGGCTATCCTGACTGCGAACATGGCAGTGATCTCTTCATCAAACAAGCCACCCCACTCAAGAACCAACTCTCGGAGTCTTGGTTCATATACATGGATGATACTGTTGTCGCTTGTGTACTCACCTGTAGACTTGCCTTCAGCCACATCTACCACTACCAAATACTTTTTACCCTTGAGTGGAGGCTTGTACATCGTAGCGGCACCATCCTCTGCCTTGGCTTCGTTGTCCTTAACCCAACTTACGTTGCCATCATTCTCAACAAATTTGACCATGTTTGGTATGGAACAATCATCTTCCAGCCTCTGAAGTGCGGCACGTATCCCTCGTGGGTTGTGTTTGATCCTGAGTGCTACTTCTGGGAACTTCGGTGCTGTGAGTTCCATTCCCTTCACCTTCCACATGCGGAAGAATTTGATGTCATCTATCCTACGCTGAATGATTGCTGTGTTGAAGAAGTTGGAACCAGTGATGAGGAACGGCTCACGTGAGTTGAGGGGGAAGTCCTGCTTAAATCTCTGCTCACTGCCAAGAGTCTCAATCTGTCTGCGTCTGAACTTGATGTGGCCAAGTCTCATGTTGGGATATGTGGCCATCAACTCTTTCTCTCGCTTATTGAGTTCAATGACTTCACTTACATGAACATCATCTTCACAGTCAGCCATGTCCAACCATGTGATGAAACAAAACTCCCACACAGACTTGCCAGCTTCTGAGTCTTCACAATCCTTGGCAAACTTGTTGATACCAAATGCCGTGGATTCTTTGATGATAAAAGCATAACCAGATCGTGGGATTGAGTTAAGAAGAGATGACTCAGATTCAAGTGCAGATCTCCACTTAGAATTTTCACTCATGTGGCAAACAGAGATGGTGCCTGATGTTCCGGGGTTGGCATTCTCTCCTGTGTCCTGCTCGACCAATGAACCGTTGGACAACTTTACACCACTCTTGTTGCGGGGCATTGGAACTGCACGTGGTGGATAATGTTCTGAGTTCTCATCTCCTTCACCACACGTGTCATGCTTCTGAAAAGTCTTAATCATCTCTACGATGTTTGTTGTATGAGAACTTACATCAGCAATAGCAAAGGCACTGAGGTTATCGAAGAATCTCATGTGCCAATAATCGAAAGCGGCACACAGAGTAGAGATACCTGCCTTCCTGTGCTTGAGGATGATCATCTGAACTCTGGTGTACTTCTTGCCAACATAGTGGGCACAAATCTTATCAGCTATCTGAAGCTGAACAGAACTCAGAGTAAACCGAATCACACCACCTGTGAGTAAATCTTCATCACCACCAAGTTCTCTTTCACCAGGAGTAATTCGACCATACTCTTCCATGAAATAAATAGGATGGATCTTAGAAATCTCATATTCAACCCTTGGTGTACTCCAACCTTTCGCCCTATCAGTGAGGAGGAGTTGTCGAACCTTCTCATCCAAAGCGGCAAGGTTGGGGTACACCTCTGAATTGAACTGTTGCATCTATTTGGCCTTCGCATTGGGGAGTGTGGTCTTGCTTCCACCAGCACTTTCTTTAATCTTCATAGCTTTCTTCTTACCTTTTTTCTTGGGCATGACTATCTCCTTTACTTCATGTAGAGTCCCTTCTGCGAGGGACATGGTTTTGGTTTTGCACTGGATCTATATTGCATGAGGAACAAACTTCCAAACTTCGTACCCTGATAGATACGAACAAGATCCTGCCAAATGTCAGTCTCTTTGATGTCTGTGAACACGATATAACATCCATCATCAAACGCATTCTCTTCCCTCATAAGCCAGAACATGTGAATCTGGTCGGGGATGATACTGGATATATGAACGAACTTCAAGTACTTACCTGCTGAGTCCACAATGTCACTATCATCAACAACTTCGTATATATCACCAAGCTCAATACTCACAGCCCCGGCAAGCGTAGCTAATGTTTTCATGTGTTGTTCAGTCATGCCTACACCCCTCTATGTATTTTGTTGCATCATCATTGGGATCATACTTCTGAAATATGGTCAAGCCATGCTCCGTAAGAATTGGAATAACTCTGAGTCTACCCATGTGAAGGAGGGACCGCATCTTCTCAGGGACACCACCAAACTCTGGCATGTCCAACCTGCCAAGATCATGAACACAGATCACACACCCCGGTGTGGCACATTCATAGAACCTCTCAAGTTCTGCATATCTTGTGGCAAGTTCTGTGTCCAACCACATGAAATCAAACATGGTATCCTTTGAGTCAAAGTCTTCAACTTTTCCACACAGCAATCTAATACGTGCGTAGTGTTGAAGTTTCTCCCATGCCAATTTAGCTACAGTCCCATCATGCTCTATGGTAACAAGTTCACCCTTGTGGTTGTCTTCCAGTGCCAACCCTATGAACCTCGCTGAGATCCCAAGATTGGTTCCAGTCTCCAAGACATGCTCCGGTCTGAAACACCGTATGAGACTGTACAATAACATGCCCTCTTCGATGGCTATACCAGAAGGATTAGACCCATCACTGTTCTTTCTATCACTCTGAAGGAACTCATGATAGTTGCCCACACCATACGGTATGGTACTTAACCCTTTATCCCTCTCCATGATTCTCTCTACTACACCTTTCATCTTACCTCCTACATTAACCGATTCAAAAAGTCTCTCACCCTACACGCTTCCAAGTCCCACTGGAATAAGCCAAGAGATGCATTGTAACATGCCTGTGAATACTCATTCAACCTGTCAAGATCGTCAGTCATGTACTTGATAATGTTGACAAGACTATCAGAATCCCAATCACACTCTAAACATGTAAGGTGGGGAATAAGATACTTCCCTGCTGTCCTGTACCTGTGGAACTTTCGGGGGACCACAACCAACCGACCACATGCAATTGACTGAAGCATGCTGAAACCATATCCATCATACGTCTTCATGTGAATAGTCAATGCCGCACGTTTATACTCGACTGGCAATTGCACTTCAGGCTTACACCCCATACTACACCTGATACCATAGTCGTTGAAAATGACCTCAGACATCTTGTCTCTTGCTTCTTCCCAAATCCCATAAGGACTAACAGGTTCCATCATCTGGTCTAATGAAGGGGGGTGCCCACAGTGTGGACAGATGCCACCGTATGGCCCTGAGTGGAAGTCCCACCTCCATGGGCCAATCATGGTAGGCCAACAATTGATGAAGCTGTTGATGGTGTGTAGAGACTCCTCAGTGATAGGTTGGAACCCTCCACCCATGTACTGCCTCCCTATTTCCTGTGAGTACAGAATCTTGTTGATGTTGTCAGGAGCTATGTCGTAGGTAGGTTCATCTGTTGCCATGAGGTTTGGAATGAAGTCATAATCAAACCTTACTCCATCATTGCCTGTCATGAAGACCATCTTAATCTTGTCTCCATGGGGATGCTTGGCTTTGAACGCTCTAAACAACTCTTGTGTCTCTGTGCGTGTACACAAGAATATGTCCCAATCAATTTCCATGAACTCGTCCATGTCATCTATGATATTGTTCCATGCCATGTTTTCATCAAGTCCTTCAGATGGATACCCACCAAGACCTATGAGCCAACTTGGAATGCAGGGAAGTAGTACACCTTCCTGAAGACCTCCTGCTACCAAGTTCCTAACAAAGTTTCCACCGGGAAAATAAAGTTCATGCCCTAGCCTCCATTGAAGAACTAACGCTAATCCTCTGGCACACCCTGCGTGGTGAAAATCACTTAGTATGTTCATGTATGTACCTCTCCATTTTTCTTAAATCTTCATCACCTTTGTACTCTGCCTGATCGCCCTCTGGAAACTTAGTCATGAAGTCAATGGCTTTGAGGCCAGTCGATGTCATGAGGAGATTCCACAATCTTACGTCCGACTTCCAATCAAGGGAGTCGTATGCACTCCACATCTGACTAACCCACCACTTCTTCTCAGGCCATACAGGTTTGAATTGCATCAGGTTGTGAACGTTCACTCCTTGAATGGCAAACTTTCCATTGATGAGCCAACCATTGAGTGCTTGAGATATTTCAAACTTAGTGTTGCCTTCATGTGGTATGCCAATAAATGCATCAAGATCCCCTCTATTAGTATTTACATTTGTGTGCAACTTAACGCATCTATTCCCCCCAAGATGTGACTCCACAAAACCTAATATATTTCCATACAATGTGGCCTCTATTGAATCGTGAATAGCGTCCCCCCCACATGCATTCTCACTGTGACTTGGCACTTCCGTTATCATCTGCTTACACATCAACAACAACGCATCAAACACTGACATGACATGGCCCAACTCAACGTGATGAAGTACAGACAATGCTAATATCTTGTCAAAGCATTCAACACACCCATACCACTTATAAATATCAGAAGGAGACAATCTGTGATTGCAAATCACAATATTGTACAGACCTTCACGTCTGCATACCTCCTTCTGAATTTCACACGATACGGAGTCGGACTCAAACGAAATGACAAGACTGTCAGGAAATCTCCTCGCTATCTCTGTAGAGAAATATCCTTGAGCAGATCCAACATCAAGAATCACATCATGAGGGTTGATGTGAGGTATGATAAGTCTCCCCCGACCTTCACAATCCCTCACACCCTTGGCAATCAACTCACCCTGACACCAGATGTCCTGATACACTTCATCAAGTTGATCTATAAGTTCTTTCATATCCCCATCTCCTCAAAAAATGTCATCCACTTCTTGGCCTGATGCTTGGAGTTGAAATGCTCTCTCGCATAATCATAACCTTTAGTGCCCATGGCTTGTGCCAACGGTAAGTTGCTGATGACTTCACCTATGCCTCTGAGGGCACTAGATACACCAGTCACCAAAGGAATAGGGAAACCCTCATCAGCTATCCCACACCCATTGTCATACGCTATGACAGGGCAACCACATGCCATAGCTTCAATCAAGGTGAGCGTGTACGGAGCAGGTTGAGTTCCTATAACGAAGTAACATCTTGCATTACGATACAAATTGAACATGGCTATAGGTTCCAGAAGACCAAGACCATTGGGAACCATCTCTGAAGTTTCCCTGCCAGTGATGACAAGAGGAAGATCAGTCTCACCCAACGCTTGAGACAACCACAGACCACAACCCTCACCACGTTCAATGATGGAGTTACATGCCATGTAACAGATGGGAAGTTTACCAGTCCATGGTATCTGATCGTAATCCTCAAAGGCTTTACCAAATCGAATCATCCTGATCTTATCTTCTTCCACACCAAGTTCACGGTATCTTGTGTAATCCGTTATACTGTATGCAACGATATATGCATTCTTAAAGATCTTCGTCACGTTGGTCACATACCTATGTTGATCCATGCATCCCTGACCGAAGGCATTAATAACCACAGGTTGATCGTGTCTACGTGCTTTACATATATCTTCAAATGCTGTGTGGAAGTTTTCAATCTGATGAAGGAGGAACACATCTGCCTCTCTCACACCATCCTCAAAATTGTGTTCCCTGTCAGTTACGCCTTCCAACTTTGGACGCTGAACACTACCAACATCAAAGTTCCCTGCAACAGCACAACCCATGCGAAGAAACATCAGTGCCTGATCATATTCCAACGTAGAGTGGCACGACTTAATAAACACTTTCGGTTTGTCTCTCATGATATTACGTCCTCAACTTTCTCTAATATGTCTTCTGGTTTGATGTTGCTCAACACAGCACAGTACTTTGATCCATCTTCCCAATTGGTAGCCTTGGTACACTTCTCAAGTGGTAGAGTAAAGGTATGGTTATGGCATGCGGCAAACTCACACACATCAGGCTTAAAGATGGGATGATGGTTCGCATAATACTTGGCCCTATCATTTGGGTGGAACGGTCCCCACAAAGAAACCGTAGGTACACCCTCGAAGCAAGCGGCCAAATGCATGACAGAAGAATCAGGTGCCACCACTACGTTGGCACTCTCAAGGATCGGTATGAGATCCCTGAAACTCTTTGTCTCATTCACAAGGTCCACTACCCTGTCCATCTGACCCATCTGCCCCATGACAGCTTCCTTGTCACTCTCACGTCCAACGATAAACACTTCCCAATCAGTGTACCTGTCCAAGAACATCCTGATAAACTCTGCACCCTGTGAAGGGGGGTAGCATCTGTTCTTGTTGGCAGGAGCTAAATGGTAGACCAAGTAAGGTTTGTTCAAGTCCATCTTCCTGTCAGTTGCGAACTTGTAATCCTCTGGCCTTGGTATGACGTGTGGTCTTTTCCATCTGTCAGGAATGTTTGGCATTCCAATGACATTGAAGAAATCGTCATAGCAACAGTTCTGATCGAACTCACCGTTGTTTTCCAACATCCCCTCATAGAAGATGTGGTAATCATATGCTCTTGCAACATCAAACGGTATTGGTATGGGGATAGCAGCACCACCAATGAATGGGTTGTATCTCCATAGAGGTTCCATGTTGCCATCACAATAGAAATGGATTGTCACATCAGGGTATTTACCCTTGAGGTATCTGACCACAGAGGAAATCATAAGTTGATCTCCGTATGCTGTATGACGATACACTACCACCTTCTTGCCATTCAAGTCCTGACCACCATACCGTTTCTCGTATGGGTTGAATGAACTGACATCCCACTGAGTTGATGGGGTACTCTGAACCAAGAACATAGCTTCGTAGTCTGACACAATGTATCGGACAAACGGTTTGTAATAATAACTGTCACACTCTACTGGTCGGTTTGCTGTTATGACTTTCATTTTTCCTCCTCTATGTCTATGACCTTACCTTCTTTCCTGTCCACTCCAAATCTGTTCGCCACATTATCCTCCTTGGCTTTCAATTGTTTCTTGCTGGCCGATGCACCGGCTCTACCTTCAGCAGAAGCATCTATCTGGATCTTCCTTCTGCGTGAT
>Ga0307928_10004682_pt1 | contig 10362 bp, 13 predicted proteins | sample AceLakmetagen232_FD_201815 | JGI IMG/M metagenome (GOLD analysis project Ga0307928, IMG submission 201815) | Saline water microbial communities from Ace Lake, Antarctica - #232 | ecosystem: Environmental > Aquatic > Non-marine Saline and Alkaline > Saline | place: Antarctica: Ace Lake...
ATAAGCGTTATAGCAAACCCTAGTCATAAACTAGTGGTGTGGTTGGCTTGGGATATAGGTGAAAACATTAATTCCCTTCTACAATTAAAAAAAGATGATTTCAACAGACAGGTGGACAAAGATACAAATATTGCTGAGTATATTGTAAACTTAAGAGAAGAAACATTAAAGAGAACAAGAAGGGCAAGAAGTGAAATAACAAATTTTCCAGAAACGGTTGAATTGCTTGACATTGTGCTACCTAAATTAAAAAAAGATGATCCCCTCTTTAAATTCGAATATAGAAATGCAAAGAAATTTCTTGATAGGGCTGTGAAAATAACAGGAGTAAAGTGTAAACCTAAAGGTGAAAATGTAACTTGGAAAGATCTTAGAAGTTCTATGAGTTGTGACTTGCTTAAAAAAGGTTGGAATTGTGATGAAGTAAACAGCAGACTAGGACACAGACCGAGTAGTAGAGAAATTGATAGATATATTAATTTTCTTGCTTTGGATAGACACAAACCTAAGCAAAAAATTTATCAAAATAAAATAGACTCGGTTCAAGGAGAACTAGAAAAGGCAAAAGAGAGGGAGAAACTAAGTAATATGCGACTTGAAAGTTTACAAAAAGATATGGGGAAAATACAAAAACAATTTGAGATTATTGCAAAGACTATAATTAAAAAGAAGAAACCAACTATCAAAGAAGTTAAAAATGCTATTGAGGCTAAGAAAAAATGAAAATAAATAAATATCATAGGTTTGTATTTAAGTATTTACTTCAACACGGGAAAGCTAAATCTTTTTATGAAATAGCAAAAGCCGATAAGAATATAAATAATGATAATTTATATGCGAACGCTTTAAATGACTTAAATGAAAATAACGATATAATTAAGACAAAAGAAGGTTATATGTTTGCTGAAAAACATACCTTGTTTAGAGAATCTATGTGGCAAAAAGTATTCTTACAAAAAGATAAATTAATCGATATTGTTATAGGTAATAAAAAAATGACTTTTAAAGAATGGACAGAGCAATTTAAAGATTTGGCTGCTTTAATAATGGCAGATAATATACTCCAAAAATCGCCTTATGCAAAAAAGATTATGGATAAAATACATAAAAAACTCTAAAAAAATAGGCTTAATTTTTAATAGGAAATTACTCTTCTTCTATATAAAGGAATAACTACATATAGTCATTTATGTTAAAAACAATTCAAATATCAACGGAAGCGTATTCTTATCTGTTAGATGAAAAATCTAAGTCAGTAAAAGCTATTGGGAAAAGTCCAACATATTCTTTTATTATAATCAAGGCATTAAAAGGGGATTTAAATGGAACTCTGTGATTATCCTCTTGTTATTCTTGAGAGAGTTCTTGAGATTCTTAAAAATGAGGCGGAAGATGAAGAAAAAATGTTTGATTTGTGATGAATTAATTTTTCGTAAAAATCGGCTTTATTGTAGCCCTTCTCATAAACAAAAAGAGAGGGGGAAAAATGAACATAGCATTAGATGAAAAATTTTCTATTCAAAGCGATAAAAAAAATTATATTCTTGTTGAAAAATTTAAAAATCGTGATATTCATTTTGGTTATTATTCTTCGCTTTCTCATTTATTTTCAGATTATTTTAATCTAAAAATTAGGCTATCTAAATCAAAGAGCCTTACTGAACTATTAAAATATGTAGAAAACCTCTCTAACACGCTCAAACAAGCTCAAACAATGTTTAAAATTGAGGTTATTGTAAAAAAATAACAATTAAAAAATGGGGGGAAAAATAGGAAGGTGATGCAAAACGGAAACAGGAGAAAAAAGAAAATTCTGCAAATTATTAATTTATGAAAACTTTTATCAAGGGCAAGAAGGATCACCCAGGCGATTATATGGGCTAGTGATTAAAGAAGATCCTGATTTTATAACATTTAAAACAAAAAATAAGGAATATCAGGTTTCTAAAAAAACTATACTAAGTCTCGAAGATACAAATATAGAATTTGAGGGTGCTTGAGAATGGGGTTAGAAATTCCTGAGCAATTAAAGAGAGAAGATATAATTTCTGAATTTATTATATTATGTAACAAAGAAAATATATCTTCTTTTGCAGAAGATAGGGGATATAATATAAATGTCTTAAAAGATCTAAAAATTGGGAAATGTTCTATTGATGTTATGAACTTCTTAATGAATAAATATGATAAACAAGATATAAAAGACGCTGGTTTAATTGACGGATCTTCATTTAAATTTTTAAATAGAATTATAATTCCTTATTCGAAGGATTACTTTGCAGGCAGGAGAGAACACAAAAGAGAAGATGATAAATATAAAAATTTGTTTTTGAAGGGACTCAAAAAGGAACTCTATTTTGTAAAGGGGGACAATAAAAAATGTATTATATTAGAGGGTGAAACTTCTTTAATAAGTGCAAAACATTTATTCCCTGAATATAATATTTGCTCTATCGGAGGATCAACAAGTTACAATCTATTAAAAAATTTAAAAAATCATTTTGATGGTAATGAAGTTTTGATATGTTTTGATAATGATGAAGCAGGGGATAAATGTTATAATGAATCTTTAAAAATTATTGGTTGTGATTATAATCTAAAAAAAATAAATATTCCAAAAGAATATAACGATATAGACGAATTACATAAAGAGAAAGGCAAAGAAGCAATCAAAGATATAAAATTCTCTGATGTTGTATATTCTCCTGGAAAACCCAATAAAACAGAAAAGATAAACTCAATTAAAAAAGGTGTAAAAAAAGGTTTTAGAAATGAGTCCGCCTTTGATTTAGCGAAAGAGTATAATAAAAAAGGTAATGATTTAAGAGAAGCTAAATTATTAATGGTCGAATGGAATTTAAAGAACGAACCCCCATTATCGCAAACGGAATTAAATTCAGTTATCGAAAGTGCATATAAAAAAACTAAAAAAGAACTAGAAGACGATACAATATTCACAAGTCTTTATATCAATAAAGAGAAAAATTTATTTGCTGAACAAGTTTATAACGGGAAAATTTCTATGTTTTGCATTTACAATACAGGAACAGAAGAGATAAAATATTCTGATAATATTATTGAAGGGGACAAAACATATAAACCTATTGAGGGGGAAGAGGTAGAAAAGAAAGCAATATTCTTATCTAGCGAAGCAAAAGATTATGGGACAGATAAAGAACTAGATAAAGATATTTTAGATTTTATTAAAAAATGGCTAGATGTTTCCGAAGAGACTTTAATGTTTGCTAAGTGGAATATAAAAAGATCCTGGGTATATGAGAGGTTTAATTCTATAAATTATTTAAGAGCATTGGGGCAGTTTGGAGAGGGAAAAAGTAGATACCTAAACACATTAGGGTATTTGCATTACAAAGCTATTAGAACTTCTGGGGCAACAACACCCGCCCCCGTATTTAGAATTATAGATAAGTGGCGAGGGACTTTAATTATGGACGAGGCAGACTTTAAAAAATCAGACGAGAGCCAAGATATGATAAAGATAATAAATTTAGGGTTTGAAAAAGGAAACCAAATTATGCGATGCGAACAAAACGATGCAAACAAAGTAAATTTCTTTGATCCTTACTGCCCTAAGATATTAGCAACAAGACGAGAGTTTGAAGATAAGGCAACAGAAAGCAGGTGTATAACTGAAGTTATGAAGGGGACAACAAGAGAGGATATTCCCGTAAACTTAGACGACGATTTTTTTATTGAAGCGGAAGGATTGAGAAACAAATTGTTAATGTGGAGGTTTAAAAATTATTATAAAATTGATCTAAAAAGAAAGATTGATATTGATATGAATGAGATTGAACCCAGGATCAGACAAATGGTTAGTTCTCTAATTCCTTTATTCAACACAAAAGAAGAGATAAAAATATTTATAAAGTTTGTAAATGAAAAGCAAGAAGAAGTTTACGATCAAAGACGAAATTCTTATGAAGGGCAAGTAGTGAACGGTATTTATGAATTAATCAAAGAAGGAGAATTAAAAATAAGTTCCCAGGATATTATTGAAAAGGGGGATATAAAAAATAAGGCTGGGTTATTAGTTAAGCCAAGAAGTATAACAACCGCTTTAAGAACTTTAGGTTTTGGAAAAAACAAGTCAATTAGGATTGGGGATAAAATAAAAAGAGTTATTCCATTGGATCAAGAAATGATAATAAAATTGTTCAAAAAGTATGATTTAGATTGTAACGGTGTTACGGTTGTTACGGTCGTAACGGAGACCTCGCTCAAAGACGATTTTAAAGAAAAACCCCCTTTAATCATTAATAATAATAAATTATTCCGTCCTACTAAGAACCGTAACAACCGTAACACCGTAACAGAAAAAACAGATCCTAAATTATGGCTTTGTAACAAATTAAAGGATAAAAAAACCATAGAAACCCAGGCACTTTTTGATAACTTTCCCAAAGAAGATAAGAAGTATTTGGAAGAAATAATCCAGCGTTTAAAAGATATGATGGTAATCTTTGAACCAACGCCAGGACACTTAAAATCATTAGAATAAAGAGAAACAAAAACTAAGGGCATAGCCCTGGAGACAAGAAAACAATGAAACAAGCATATACATTAGCCGAGAAATTGTGTATGAATTGGAACAGAGTAGCGGTGTTAAGCAGATTGAGATCAAACGAAAGCATAAGACAAGCCCCGCTCAACAAAGATGAATTTGATTATAGGGTGGCGGTTCAAAACAAGTATGCAGGAAGCGGGGAGTTTGATGACGACCTGTTTATACTGCCCACCAAACCAGACACCTACTTAGATCCAAGAAAGCTGGCTAGGGTAATTAGGAACCACGCAATCAATCAAATATTTTAAAAACAACACCACAAAAAACAACAAAAACAAACGATAAAAACCATATAAGGGAATGAGAATGTATATATAACCCCTAATTAATAAAAGGCCGAGATGGAAGGCCGGATTATATATATACCTACAATGTAGAGAGAAAGGAAATGGAAACAACCAACAGAACAAGAATTATAAATCATAATACACTATATAGATATTATATTTTATCTATAAGGGGGGCTTAGTTAAAATGATTGGCTTTATCTCTGATATAAACTATAATACCTCTAAAGAGAAGGGGGTTGAAGATAACACAAACAAGCCAACCGATAACTCTAATACCTCTAAAGAGAAAGGGGTTGGAGTTAAGGGCAAGGAGTCAAGGGATAACTCTAATACCTCTAAAGAGGAGGGGAACAATAACAAAACAAAATAATAATGGAGGGAATTAAATGGCGAAACAAACCAAAGAAAAGAGAACAACAACGATATATGTTTCACGATCTATATTAGATCAAGCAAACGAGTTAAAGATTAATGTATCGAAGACTTGTGAAGGTATTTTATTGGAGAGGTTAGGCGAAGCCAAAGGCTTATCATCAAAAGTAAAAGCTGAAGAGATCTATAATATATGTTCAAAATGTGAAGAGAATAAAGGCTGGGAAAATATAATATGTGTTAAGGATAATTATGGGGATCTTAAATTTATACCTGTTTGTAGAGAGTGCCTTAACGAAAAAGAAGAAGGCGACGAACTAACTTTTAAGCAGCGATTAGATCAAAAAAAAATGGTGTTTCTCACAGCAAAATATTTAATAAAGGACAATGTGAACGACCGATTAAAGAGGCATTTAGAAGATGGATAAAATCACACAAGGGTTTTTATTACTTATGTCTTGTGTTGCTCTTATGAGTGCGGGTTTTATTTTATCGTATAGTTGGTTATCTAAAAATTGGTCAAAGTTTTTTAAATCTCCCGAACTTCGTTTTTCAACAGTTACAAATCAAAAGGGAATGGAAAAAATATTCTCAATTCTCCCTTCTTTGTCTGTAGCAGAAAAAGAACTTGTGATCCAGCAGATATTTACTAGACCAATCTTGATAGCAAAAGGCTTGGATCGTGATGGAAGAACCTGGCTAGAAGCAGTTAGCCCTTTAGTAGTTGATGACACAAACTTTAATTTCCATTTCAATGACACAAACAGAAAACCAGGGAGACACATAGGATAAAAATGAAAGTAGCAATATATGTAAGAGTATCGACGGATAAACAAGAAGTAATGAACCAGCTAGTTCAACTAAGAGAGTTCTCACATAAAAATAACTATGAAATATTTAATGAATATATTGACATAATATCGGGCAAAGAAAACTCTAGGCCTGCTTATGATTTGATGTTTTTACACGCACATAAAAAATACTTTGATGTTGTTTTATTTTGGGATCTCTCAAGGTTCAGTAGATCAGGAACCCTTTTCACATTACAGAAAATAAAGGAATTAGAAAACCTGGGGATTGATTGGGAAAGTTACCAGGAACCTTATTTTAAATCAGTTGGACAGTTTAAAGATGTTGTATTAAGCGTTATTTCAACAGTTGCACAAATGGAAAGGGAGAAAATAAGCGAGAGAACAAAGGCAGGTTTAAGACACGCAAAGAATGTAGGGAAGAGGGGCAAGGATAAAAGAAACAGGAAAGCTAGATCAGATAGAGGATTAAAAAGGGGGGTAGCAAAAACTAACCTTTCCTATATAAAAGAAGCAAGAATTAATAACGGAGGTTTTTAATTCAGGTCATAAAATGGGTATGTATTACTTTTGTGATATTGTTTATAAGACTTACCCAAAAACACTAAAAAATTGTGTTACATTTGCAGTAAAAAACTTGAAACGGAGATCAAAAGAATGAAAGCAGATAGCCAGAAGGCAGTAATTGGGAGGAGGTATAAGAAACATTATTCTAAATATGCAAAGGAAAGGCAAGGAACAAGAGGGGACATTGTGGAACCAGTTCCACAATGTGAATTAGCAAGAGCAAGAGATAAAGCTAAAGGTCAATTACACCGCGGTTACACGATGTTACCCCTAAGACACCAACACTTAAAGATATAGGCATAGAGAAAACGGAGGTCAAAAGAATGAAAAGAACAAAACTAAAAACTAAAAAAACCCTAGTAGAGTTAGTAGTCAAGGCAACAAAATCAAAAGGCAAAAAGAGTTTAGGCGAAGCATTGGACGAGCAGGGGTTCAAGCCCGTAAATGATTTTCATTCAAGAATGGAAAATTTAAGAAATGCAAAGCCTCCTTTCATTTAATTAGGGGTGTAATGTCAACAGAATATAGAAAAAATTAAATATTTCAACAACAAACAGAGTTAATATGTTAATAAAAAAACAATATAAGGAGGAATAAAAATGGTATATATGGGAAGAATAGGCAGAGTTTCAGAACCTGGAGTGCAAAGCTCTGGAGGGAGTAGTCCAAGCAGTTCAAGTTCTAAATTATATTATTACAACCCAAAAACAAATAGTTATTCTACACAAAAAATTGCAGGACAAACAGGAGTTACTAAGGGGAATATAGGGAAGAGTGCTGCAACACCGAGTAAACCCTCTTCAACACCAAGTAAAAAGCTCTATTTCAACCCACAGACAGGGACTTATAGCACTCAAAAGATAGCAGGTCAGCCCGCAGTAACAAAGCAACAAGCAAAGCAATTATCAACCCAAACACAACAGATAGAATCACAACAGGGGATAAGAGAAGTTGGAGGGTTCAATACTCCCCAAGCCGATACTCTGGGGTTATCTTCAAGTAATTTTCAATCAGGACAAGCACAATTTAAAGGCAGGAGTGAACTAAGTATATCCTCTTTTGGTTCTCCTACTTTCATTAGGCAAAAGCAAGGTATGAGTTCATTATCTACCCCTACTATTTCAGCAGGATCTATATCCCCCCCAAAGTTTCAGACAGGGGGGGCAAAGTTCACAACCAGGGATAATATCGCAGGGAGTGGAATAACAACTTTTGATAGCCCAACATTTATTTCAGAAGGAGAACCGAGGGGATCAAGCGTTTTTTTAACGGAGCCATTGGTCAGGCGTATTGTTGAAAAAACTACCCCTACATTTCTTAAATTAAAAACCCGTTTTTATAACTTACCAAGAGGGAAAAAATTTAAAGCGAGTTTTGAAAAAGATTATATTGATATACAATCAATGTCAGCTAGACATAAAGCACTAGAAAAGGCAGGCGTTATCGACGCAAAAGGGACACTAGGCACCTCAACAGCGTTTAAATCAAGATCAGATAAAATTGCTGATTTTGATTTTAAGGTCAAGGGTGTATTTACTGATGTATTAGCAAAAGCAACAACAAGATTAAAGAAAACAAGCCAAGAAGATATAATAACTGTTGGAAGTTTAGCAGGAGATACCGCAGCTATAGTTTACCCAACGACTAGGATTTTAAGTATTGGGGGGGATGTAGCAAGAGGGAGTAAGTTTATATCCTCACTACCTACAGGTTTAAAGGGTGCTGCAAAGCTAGGAACTTATATTGGAGAAATGGAAGCATTTAGAAAAATAGCTTTAGATGTTTTGGATTACAAACAAACAGAATTAGGAAGGCAATATACTGATTTTGTGGGTTATTTACAAGCTGAAAGTTTTGCTAACATTGAAGGCGGGGGAATAATGAAAACACTAGCAGGAACAAAGAAGAAAATAACCGCAGGGAAATATATGAAAACTAGATTATACCCTGGTTTTGTTGAGGGTAGTGTGGGTTATAATGTTCTTATGGATTCTGAAGGGGGGCAAATTGATGTAAAATCTATTGGAATCCCTTTTACAAAAGCGTCTTTCCCTATCCCTGAGTTCAGTCTGGGCGGTGGTTTATTCCCAGGCAAAACAGAGAAAGGAACATTCAAAACAGGGAGAATATTAGATACTCTATTAGTTGGGGGGACAGGTTCTATAATGGCAGCGAGTTTTGCAGGTTTAGAATATGTAGCAAGAGGTAGCAAAATAGGAAAGCCCGCAGTAAGCACAGTTGGATATTTAGCAGATCCTATGGAATTACCAGGAGACATTTATACAAAGCTGGGAGGTGTATCAAAGCGATCTACCACAAAGATACCCTCTATAAGTTTTATTGGAGAGGGTATAAATTCACAAACAGATATTAAAACAAAGACAAAAACAGATATTAAAACAGGATCTAAAATTAAAACAAAGGCTGGAACTCTACCATTTGCACCAGCTAAAACAGACTTCACACCCCTAACAAAGGTTCCAACAACTTCAGTCAGGGAGAAAACAAAAGGGACAATAGGCACAGGGGCAAATATCCCTTCAACAGTTCCTGCTATGGTTCCTGCAACGGTTCCGACAAATATCCCTGCTATGGTTCCTGCAACAGTTCCTGCTATGGTTCCTGCAACGGTTCCGACAAATATCCCTTCTTTAGCGTCCTCAACAATCCCCGTTACAAATTTTGTTTTTACACCAAATCTTTTTATACCAGCCAAACTCCCTGGAGGGGGGGGAGGGTTCGGAGGAAGATATAAACCTAAGTCTAGGTCTTATAGGGCAACAAAATACGCCCCTTCTGTTGTGGGAATGGTTACGGGTTCTAAGAGAACTAAGGGCTTAATGACAGGGCTGGGGGTTCGAGGTATAGAAACAGCTAAAAAGCAGAAGAAAGCAAAAAAGAAGAAAGATAGTCTATTAGGATTGTATAAAACGCCTGTATTTGCCTTCTAAGGGTATGTACTTTTTTGGTCATTTACCCGCAGGGTCATCAACCCTTTTAGTACATATAAAGGAAACATTTATATAGATTGTTGTATTCTATTTCTAAGGGTTAGAATGAAAGAAAAAATTAAGTATGAAAATGCAAAAGAGAAGCTATTAAATGATGAATCTATCTGCAAAGAAAATCGGTTATTTTTTGCTGAATTTTTTGAAAAAGAAGAATACAAACTTAAGCGAATGAATGGCTTAAGAACAATGGACAAAGGAACTTATAAAACCGTTTATTATTATATAACTAAATTTAGAAGTGTAAATAAATGGTTCAAAAACAAACCCTGGAAAGATATAACTAAGAGTGATTTTAAGAAGTTCTATGATGACTTTGAAGATGGAAAAATATTAAAGGAATGTGGCAAACCTTATGAAGAAAGAAAGGGTTTTTATTCTAAAATTTTTAGAAGCAAACCTTTTGAAATGTTAGGCAAAACTCAAATGGTTGCAGAAGTGATGGAGTTCCACCAAAACAAACAAAAAGAAGATGTTAGGTTTATTGATGAAATAGAATTTAGAAAAATAATAAGCGTTATAGCAAACCCTAGTCATAAACTAGTGGTGTGGTTGGCTTGGGATATAGGTGAAAACATTAATTCCCTTCTACAATTAAAAAAAGATGATTTCAACAGACAGGTGGACAAAGATACAACTATTGCTGAGTATATTGTAAACTTAAGAGAAGAAACATTAAAGAGAACAAGAAGGGCAAGAAGTGAAATAACAAATTTTCCAGAAACGGT
>Ga0307928_10004685_pt1 | contig 10360 bp, 8 predicted proteins | sample AceLakmetagen232_FD_201815 | JGI IMG/M metagenome (GOLD analysis project Ga0307928, IMG submission 201815) | Saline water microbial communities from Ace Lake, Antarctica - #232 | ecosystem: Environmental > Aquatic > Non-marine Saline and Alkaline > Saline | place: Antarctica: Ace Lake...
TTTAGGGACACACAGCAGCAGATGCTAGAGGTGCTGTTGACTTTGAGTGCCCGGCTGGGGGCCGATCATTAGGTTATTGACTTTGGGTGCGTGGCACGCCATTGTAGCGGTTAAATACAGGAGGAGTATGAAAAAGCACGGTTTATATTGGTTAAAGGCTGGGTTCGGCTGGCTTATGGTCTCACTGTTCTTGGTGTTTGTCGCCGGGTGTGCAGCCCCCGGGCACTACCATGGTGCCGCTATTGACCTGGACTTTCGAACACCTGAGCAGATTGCTGCCCAGATACTTGTAGACAACGAGGCACGTGACGCCGAGTCCACAGAGGTCGTCCCTAGCTCAAGCTCGTGGCTGCCGGCATTGGATTTCCTGCGTATAGTAGAAGGCCGTATTCAATTCCTCGTGATAGACATCGATCGCAGTGAGTTACCGGAAACGCCATAACATCGTCTAATGCTTTAGACAAAGGGGAGACCTCAGATGAAAATAGATGTGATTGATCTCGTACGCGGATTGCTGCGCGGGCATCCCATAGCGAAGGCCGCGGATGTACTTGAGGCCGCACAGTCGGCACTTAAGCCCGAGAAAGAAGGTCCGTTGGAAGGCCGGCAGGATCTTGAAACCCGTATTGAAACCGGCAGGGTTGAAAACGGTAAGCCCGAGGCTACTGATATTCATACGTCGGATACCACGAAGCTGGATCCCACGGATGCCGACGAGGCTGTTGCGGCCATGGCCGGGGCCTTGGCACCCGAGACGGATCCCGTGACACAAAAGTCGGACACCAAACCGTCGGAAGACCAATCGAGTGTGGTACTCACGTCACGTACACGCGCGGGTGCCGCGGCATTGCCTAAAATAGGTGCGGCGTCCGAGGCTATTGTCAAGCTGGTTGATAAGATGGCGGCGTGGGATACCCACGTTGTAGACCTCCGTCAGTTTATTTCCGAGCTCGGTACCTGGTATGACAAAGAGGCTGGGTATGACCAGCCGGGTACACGTACGGGTACGGGTCCCGCCAGTGGTAGTTATCAAGAGGCACTGGGTCTGATTGGCCGCCGTCAGGCGGCAGGCGAGGCCTGTCCGGTGGCAGATGCCGTGGCTCCCGCGTTGGCAGCGGCCGTAACACGTACCGGTGAGGGCCCGCGGCCTGGAAGTCAGCGGGTGGCACAGGGCCTGCCCGGTGTACGCCAAGAGGCGGGTGAGGTGTGTCCCGCTGTGTCTGAGGCCGAAGAGGATGATGAGGATAGCAAGAAAAAGACTGACGACGAGAAAAAAACTGCTGGGTATGACCAGCCGGGTACGCGTACAGGCACGGGTCCCGCCAAAGGTAGTTATCGCGAAGCACAGGGCCTAGGTGGTCGCCGTCAGGCGGCGGGTGAGGTCTGTCCGGTCAAGCCCGGTGATAAAAAGGATAAAGAGGATGACTCGAAGGACAAGGCCAAGGCCAAGGACAAGAAAGAGGCTGGGATCGCAACCTCTGTCAAGCTTGCTACGGCTCTGGAGTCGGTACGGCGTAAGCGCATGGTACGCCAGGCAGTTAAGACCGCAAAGGCCAGGCTAGGAAGCGGCAAGCGCTTTAAGAGCCTGGAAGCCAAGCTTGATAAGCAACCGGGTGTAAAAGATCCGGGGGCACTCGCGGCATCGATTGGTCGCAAGAAGCTGGGCAACAAGAAGTTTCAGTCGCTGTCCAAGAAGGGTGCGCGACCAGAAGCACCGGCGGCATCTGAGGCGTTCACGAAGCTAATAGCGGCAAGTAAACTAACAACCTCGGAAAAGAAGGCTATGCTGGTGGCGGCCGCCACACAAATTGCTCGAGACAGACTGGGAACGAAGTAGAGGAGACACGATACGCATGAACAACAGGCTTCTGAAACTCGCACAATCAAATCTTGACGACGTTGAAACCCAAACGAAACAGGCATTTGTACCCATGATGGGTGGCCAGCCACCGGCACCGCCGGGTGGTATGCCCCCAGATCCCAGTATGGGTGGCGGGGCACCGCCTATGCCCGGTGGTGGTATGCCAGGCGGCATGCCAGGCGGTATGCCAGGCGGCATGCCAATGGATCCCGGTATGGCAGGCGGTGGCGGAGGTATGGCAGGCGGTATGCCAATGGACCCCAGTATGGCAGGTGGCGGAGGCATGCCACCGATGGATCCCAGCATGGCAGGCGGCGGCATGCCGCCCATGGATCCAGGTATGGCCGGAGGCGGCGGTGGTGACCCCATGACAATGCTACACGGATTGATTGTGGATGCCGTACGTCAGGTTATGCAGGAGATGGGTGCCCCGGGCGGTGACAGTGCGGGTGACTCTGAGTCGGCACCTGCGGAGAAAAAGAAGAAGGCGCCGTCGACCACCGAGCGACTTGAGGCCCTGGAGAGTATATTACTCGGCGGTGACACAGGGGGGCCGGCAGCTGATGGCTTCTCGGCCGGTTCTGGTATGGGTTCTGACGGCGCGGGCTCCATGGGCCTGGCCGAGCAGGCGGCACCCGCGGCAACCGGGCCACTAAGTCCAGGGGCGTCGGGCGCCATGGCCAACCTTGTGGGTACACCCACCGGCGACGTACAGGGCACGTTTAAGCGCTCTGAGGCCACTGTACCGGATACCTCGAAGGTACGGGCGTTGCTACAGGCGTTAAGGTCGCGGCAATGAAGCTCGTGTTCCGCAGCGGTGGCATTGCCAATCGTGCACAGCACGCCGAGGGCGTTGATTCATTTGTTATCGAATTAGAGGGCGGTGATCCGGTTGTGGCCGGGTTTGAAATGGAAGGTCAACTTATCGTTTCAAAAGGTGGTGACCCCGGGTTTGCCAAGATGCTGAAAACACTCGGATACGAGGGTAAGCCACCAGTTGTTACGGTTTTAGACTATGGCGGGTAGTAAGCCATGTACAATACGTTCGTCACACAGTTGGGCCTGGGCTTACGGTGTACAGCCGATGCCGCCGCGGCGAGTACTGTACGTGCGGGACACAATACCGGCGTAAAACGTGCAACACACGTACCTAATACGGAGGTAAAGTGTGCGGCCTCGCGCCAAAATGGCGTGATAGATGGCGCGCCAGCTGGCGCTCCCGCAGGCTGGAAAGACATGCTTGACTGGTTTAAGACCAGAACTGATAAGCATATCCAGGGGGTTCAGAAGTACTGTGATAAAATTGAGGCCCTGGATCCACAGCGATTTAAGGGTTTGCGTGCACGGGGGCGTGTGCACGACCGATCAAAGTACGGAGAAGTCGAGCACGATCCGTATGTGCACCTAACTTGGCGCTATCGGTGTCGCGATCGCGGTGACGACTACGAGTTGCCGTCGGGCACACAAGAGCGGGTACGGCGTGCGACTGAACACCATGTGCGGTCAAATAGGCACCACCCGGAATATGGATGTAGCGACGCCGAGGCAATCAATCGTAAGAATCGTGATAAGCCGGGGGCCAAGGTAATTGATGCCACGCACATGACAGACCTGGATGTGGCTGAGATGTGCGCCGATTGGTGTGCCGTGTCAGAAGAGAAGGGTAACAGCCCCGTACAGTGGGCGGACGACAACGTTGGTAAGCGCTGGCGGTTTACACCCAGGCATAAGACACTGATTTATCAGCTGGTGTCTGACGTGTTTCCCGGTGAGACCACTGCGGTGAATACGCCGGAGAAGGCCGCATCCTTTGCGGCGATGTTGGGCACGAAGCTCGGAAGTATCCAGTCGGATCTCAAGCGCGCACGGCGTGCCACGGATACCAAGCCGTCCGAGGCACAGATTGAAGCCGGTAACTACAAGAAGGGTAAGCTGCAGGTACACGGCTTAACCATAAGCATTGAGAACCCCAAGGGCAGCACGCGCTCGGGCACCGACTCAGATGGCAAGGCATGGCGGATCCGAATGGCTAGTGACTATGGGTACTTCGGTGACGGTAGTAAGGGCGCGGACGGCGAACAGGTTGATTGCTTCATTGGCCCCGAGCCGGCGAACGACTATGTGCATGTTGTTGACCAGGTGAATCCCAAGACGGGTAAGTTTGACGAATGCAAGGTTATGCTGGGCTTCCAGGACAAGTCGGCGGCACGCAAGGGCTATCTGGCGAATTACGACAGGGGCTGGCGAGGCTGCCGGGCCGTGACGCGCATGGACATCCCAGAGTTCAAGACGTGGCTGGCTCGGCACTCGCGTAAGCCCGCGGCTGACACCAAAAGTAGTATGTTTTTGCCCCAAAAAACAAGTAGTCAGGGTCCGGCTGGGTGTGTGGCAACACCACACGATTGTGTACCCACGCCGCACAACAAGTCCGTCGGGGTCCAATTTGGAGCAAAAAGTAGTGTGTTGTTGTCCCAAAAGGCGAGTGCGAAAGAGTGGCAGGGTGTTGATTTCGATAGCTTACTATGCGATAATAATGGTTATGAAACTGAATTGCGATCGATGCAACGAAGAGTACGAGATTCCGCGGGCGTGGCTAAAACGAAGCAAGCGGCATTACTGCTCCAAAAAATGTTACGACATGGCTCAGATAAAGTATCCTCCGAAGCCTTGCCAAATATGCGGCGAGTTATTTCGAGTGAGGGGGAGCGGCAAGAAATATGTGACCTGTCCAAAACCGAAGTGCCGTTCGGCCAAAAAGCGGGGAAAGAACAATGGCAATTGGAAAGGTGGAGTAACGAAAGAGCGAAAGCGTCTAATGAGCGAAGCTCGGTATGTCAGCTGGAGGAAGGAGGTCTTTATTCGGGACAACTTTTGCTGTCAAGCAGAAGGATGCCAGAGAAGAGGCGGCTGGCTAGAGGCCCATCATATAAAAACATGGGGGAAGTATCCAAAGCTGCGGTATGTAGTCTCCAACGGGCAGACGCTTTGTCGAAAACATCATCGAGCAAAGCATACGAAGGGCATACCGGAGATAGCTTAGTTGGAGGTACAGTTTCTAAACAGTCAGCGATGGCTAAGACCGACACATTGAGTATACCCGAGAACTGGGATCGTGATAACAAGGTTGGATGCAAGAAGTATCCTAGTTGGGAGGCTTGGACGGGCGGTAATGACTGGGAGGTGGGCTGGACGTACAATGCCGTCTACGATACCAGTGGACATGTGGTTGAGCCCAGGAAGGTGGTGTGGTATCGCACGAAGTTCCCGAAGGACATGCAGTCGGACGGTAGTATTAAACAGGATGATGAAGCACGGGACTGGGCGAAGGCTGGGTATCGCAAATGGGTGCGAGCTATCGAGGCTGGCCTCAAGAAGTACAAGACGTGGCAGGATGGCGGTTACGAAGGTGTGGGGCCAACACATAACATCATACACCTGGGACTCGAGATACTGAAGTCCGAGGACATGAAGCCCTACGTTGATAAATATGGTGTAGACTTCTTCGATGCCAAACCCTGTGGGGAAGAGACTGAGAAGCGCATACGAGGTGAGCAGGAATCCGCTGAAGAGTGTAGTAAGTCCGGGGCGGTCCAGCCCGACGAGGCACCGGCCGGTAAGTGCTGGGCAGTCAAGTGGGCAGACGGCCGGGCTATCCAGTGCTTTCGACACCGCAATCACGCCCAGTCCTGGTACGACTCGGGTAAAGGCCATTACTGGTTTGAAGCCGTAGACGACGGACCTAAGCTGATTGAGGCCAAGAAGAGCTGGCGGATACAGAAGAAGCTCGGTAAGCCGTTCGCATGTGATGAAAAGGCGTGTGAGCACCCGTCACATACCGGCAGGAAAACAAAGTCGAGTTCGGTGCCCGCGGCATATAGGCTAGGCCGTGTGTGCAGCTTGATAAGAAAGTATGGCGCTGACACAACAGCAGAGCAGCTGCACGCTAACGCTCCGGATTTTACTGAGCACGCTGGTGTTACACCCGATGTACGTCAGTATCTTTCGAACAAGTATCTGCGTGGAGTGGTACCTGATGCGTCGGACACCGATTTTTCTGACTCTAATTGGCGGCGTATGATGCAGGACGTGATTCAGGGCCGTACGGGTGTGGCATCCGCCAGGCCCGTGGCACCGGCTACACCTGTGGGGTCCGCCCCGGCCGCGCCCGCGGTGCCCACGGCGCCTACAGTGGCATCCGCCGGGCCCGCGACACCCAACACGGATATTGCGCGCGTTATATTCGCAGAGTCGCCACCGGCGGGTATGCAGACGGTATATGATGTGGGGCGTAATCGATTGGCACTCACCGGGCGTGAGCGTAGTGCTTTTGGATTGAATTCAGCGCAGACACTACGTGACGTCTATTACCAACCGCGGCAGTTTTCAGCAATTAACGACGCTAATAACAGCATGTGGGGCATGACGTCCGGGTTTGGCACCACACCAGAGGCCATGGCGTCAATAGCCGCGGAGCACGGGTCTGCCGTTGCCGATCGCTGGCGTGAGGCCCTGCGATACTCTACGGGGACACCCGCGGTAGTAAATCCAGATATTCTGGCGTATCACGATCAGTCGATAACGAATAATCCATTTTCGAACGCGGGATGGACATATACACCACAGGCGCCGGTACCGCTCGGCACCAACAGGCATTTTATACCCTATACAGTAGCGCCGGCAACGCCTATGACCAAGCAGCAGGCGATAGGACCGTCGGGGAAGGCGTTTATGTTGGGATCGGCTATGATGGGCAGTGTGGGGCTCCAGAACTGGCTGGCACGGCGCCTGCGGCAGCAGACACCAGTTAGGCGGCCACCGGTGGGCGCCGAGCCCACGTGGCCGACGCTGGCACTTCCGGGGTCCAACACCATACAGGTTGTGCAGCCGGGGCGGGTTCAGGCATTTTTGGCCTCGACGGGGCAGACCGTGGCACCCGAGGTGCAACAGCGCATGCAGCGTCATGGGCTTGTGGCCTACGATCCGAAGTATTTGCAGCAGGCACTTCTGGGTTCCCAGCAAGGTGCGTACGCGCCAGCTACGGGCTTAACGCCGTCGCCGTCTACACGCACGGCAATGGCCATGAGTTCGCTGTCGGCACTACCGGGCATGGCGGTGGGTGCCACAACGGGCAGCCCGGTACTGGGTGCGCTATCGGGTTTACTGTCGGGAACGGCCGCGACGGTACCGTCTTGGATTTCACGCCTACACGCTCAGCGGGCACCCGAGGCGTACCTACAGAACTTAGTACGGGAAAGCGGTGGGTCTGGTCGTGACATGACACGCGCATATATGTCATACTTGTTACCGGCGGTGGTAATGCCGGGCGTATTAGGCGCCGCCTCGAGTTTGTTACACCGTAATAACCAGGGAGACTCAACATGAGTATAGTTCGGAGTGTACTTCGGTGGCTACGCGGATTGTTTTTAGGCACACAGCCGCCGGCACCACGCGGGGTCAAGAAGCTGGGGCTTGTCGTGGGTGTTAACGACTACCCGGGGACTAACCAGGATCTACGTGGGTGTGTCAATGACGCCCGGGTTATATGCCAGTTGGCAGCTGATACCTATGGCTTTGCCGTCACGGCGCTGTATAACAAGCGGGCTACACCCCGGGCGGTGACAACGGCGTTGCGTAAGCTAGTGAGTAGCCTGCAAGCGGGCGACACCGGTTTCTGGTCGGTATCCAGTCACGGTACGTACGTTGCGGATCGCGGGCAGCACGACGAGGTGGATGGCCGGGATGAAGCACTGTACCTGTGGGGACGCGATTTTAAGCGCAGCATACTTGTGGACGATCAAATCCGTGGCATACTTCGGGGGCTGAAAGCCGGTGTACACTTTTTTGTGGTTACTGACACGTGTCACAGTGGGACTATGACACGCGCGTTGCACACGCTTGATACTAGTGTGGAGACCCCGCTGGCTCCGCGTATAAAGTTTGTGCCACCGCCCAGGATGCAGTCAGAAGAGTTGGCTGCGCCCGTTACACAGCGATTTGCGTGCCCTGAGGAGGGAATGACACACGTGTTACTAACGGGTTGCAGCGCGACTGAGTACTCGTATGACACGGTATTTGGTGGCCAGGCAAATGGCGCGGCATCACATTGGCTGGAGACTATTTTGCGTACGGACCCGGATATCACGTACAATCAGATGCATAGGCGTCTGCGCGCACGACTGCCGTCACCACAGTGTCCGCAGTCTCCGCAGTTAGAGGGCCCGGCGGCAATGAAGGCCACGAAAGTATTCGGTGGCGTGAAATAGCAAAGTTAGGTAGGTACCACGTGTTAACGACTGTAGGTCAAATCCTTATAAACAGTACGCTCCCGCAGCAAATGCGGGACTACGATCGCGTACTGGATAAGCCGGGGGTTCAGGCACTAGCCGAAACCGTTGCGGACGCCAATGACCCGGATCTGTATCGGCAGGTGATGAAAGGCCTGTACGACGTAGGACACCAGTCAGCGCACTCGAGTTCCGTTAGCTTCTCTATCAGGGACCTGCAGGCGCCACCGATTGTGCGTGAGCGCGCGCGGGTCCTCCAGCAGCAAGTACGTGATATTATTGAACGCCCGGGGTTAACGGATGATCAACGGGATTCCGCGATACAGAAGCTGGTTGCGGCCGAGACACCAAAGCTGGATGCGTTGCTGCTGAAGGAGACGCAACGTACGGGTAACCCGTTCGCCGAGCAGGTGCTGAGTGGCTCACGCGGTAAGATAGCGGACCTGCGGTCGTTAATGCTGGGTGACCTACTGGTAGAGGATCACAAAGGGCGTGTTATTTCGTTACCGATATTGAAGGGCTATGCCAGCGGCGTGGATCCCGCTGAGTACTGGGCGGGTTCCTACGGTGCACGCAAGGGCGTAACTAGTACCAAGCTGGCAACAGCTCGTGCGGGCTTCCTGGGCAAGCAACTTATTCAGGCGGCGCATCGCGAAGTGGTTACCGAACACGATTGTGGTACCGTACGCGGAATACCCGTGGAAGCCGATGACCCGGATAATGACGGTACGGTCCTGGCACACGCCGCTGGTGAGTACAAGGCTGGTGCGTTGTTGGATCCGCGGTCACTGCGAGACCTGCAGGGTACGTCGCTGGTTGTGCGCTCGCCGCTTACGTGTGAGGCCAAGCACGGAGTGTGCGCCAAGTGCGCGGGTGTGCGTGAGCGTGGGGATTTCCCTGAAATTGGAGACAACATTGGGGTGGCGGCCGCGCAGTCGCTTACCGAGCCACTGAGCCAGTCCAGCTTGTCCGAAAAGCATTCCGGAGGCCGTGCTGACGTTAAAGAACATCAGCAGCCGCTACGAGGATTTGACTTGATTAACCAGCTGGTACAGGTACCAAAGTCATTTAGAGCCGCCGCGGCTGTGGCGACAGAGTCGGGAACTGTTAAGTCGGTGACTGACGCACCGCAGGGGGGTAAGATCGTTGTTGTCGGCGCCGCCGAGCACTTTGTACCCCAGGATTTCGGTGTGTTGGTAACGCCGGGTGATCGCGTGGATGCCGGAGACGTGTTATCAGAGGGCGTACCGAATCCGCTCGAGCTCGTTAAATACCGTGGAGTTGGTGACGGCCGCCTGGCATTCGTTAATCAGTTTAGGGACGCCTATCGCAATCAGGGACTGAAGGCCAACCGTCGGAACATCGAGCTCATTGCGCGCGGACTTGTGAATCACGTGCGGATCACTGACCTGGATGGCCCGGAGGGTACGCTGCCTGATGATATAGCGGAGTACTCGGCGATTGAACGCGATTACCGTCCAAGGTTTGGCTTTCGAACGGGTGCGCCGACGGCAGCTACCGGCAAGTACCTGGAGCGGCCGGCGCTTCACTATTCGATCGGTACCCGGGTTACACCCAGGGTGGCCCGTGAGTTATCACGCAATAACGTGCGTGAGGTGACGTACCACACGGATCCCCCGGGGTTCCAGCCACAGATGGTACGTGCCATGGAAAATTTAGCCATGAGCCCAGACTGGCAGCAGAGACTCGGAGGCTCGTATTTGCAGCGAGGATTGCTGGAGTCAGTGCATCGCGGACGTGGCAGCGCCGCGCACAGTACGTCGTACATACCGGGGCTGGCACGCGGCAAGGGCTTTGGTGAAGAGTTGAAGACGCGAGGAGTATACTAGTGGAACCGGCACCAAAATTGTGGTTGACGACCGGCGGCACACTAACGGCGTGGGAGCCCGAGCAGTCGGGGCATCCCGCGGATATGATTTGGTTGCGTACCCCGGACGGGAAGCGGCGTGCGCGGCTAGTAACGGGCAGTGTGTACGGCACACGCGAGGAGTTGCTGGAGTATCTGCAGAAGGTCATGCAGAGTGTGAGTGAGCGTTTTGATGACCTTGCAGAGCGTGTGGAGCGTATAGACAGATAATAATCCAGTGCTTGGCAAGAATATTTGGTTGTGCTATAACTATGGCATGAACAGTTACTAAAGGGAGTTCACATGAGCATTAAGACCGCGCAGGGTAATCCACAGTTCGAGCGTTCT
>Ga0307928_10004687_pt1 | contig 10355 bp, 16 predicted proteins | sample AceLakmetagen232_FD_201815 | JGI IMG/M metagenome (GOLD analysis project Ga0307928, IMG submission 201815) | Saline water microbial communities from Ace Lake, Antarctica - #232 | ecosystem: Environmental > Aquatic > Non-marine Saline and Alkaline > Saline | place: Antarctica: Ace Lake...
TAGTGGTTCTCTAATCAAAATGAATCTATCTACCTATAGGGATAATAACTTCTTAAAAACCTTAAACTCTCTAAATTTTATCTTAATTTAACTGTTTTAGAACATATAACTTATGACTAAATATCAAGTGCAAAGAGCTTAAAAATATACATAATTAAAAATAATCAACATTTATGACAAATCAAAGACATAGACCATTCCTTGTAACTGCAGAATACAACACCAAAGTAAGATACTATGTGATGGCAGAAAGTAAATGTGAAGCTGAAGATATTGCAGCTAATGGACCAGAAGGATGGGAAAACGATGTAGGATATATCAAAACAACAAAAGTGAAAAAAGGTAGAGTAGATTACAAAGTGAGAGAATCAAAAAGGAAAACAAAGATATGAATAAACCAAAAAACAAATCAATAATCATATGATGATAAAAACAGAAGACATCAAAAGACTAATAATGGAAAACGAAGACCTGAAAGAATCAGCAGAAGAACTAGTTAACCGAAGAGACACAAGCCTAGAGTTAGTAAGTCTAATTCATGAAATAGAAGAACATCAACGAGACAATGTAATGCTCAACTTCGAAGTAGAAGACTTAGCAAATGAAAGCAACAACTACTTAATAGCTACAACTAATCAAGAAGTAAAAAAAGGAAGAAGTCTACCAATCATCTGGGACTATGACTTCCAAACAGACTACGAAAACATTGATGAAATTTGTGAAGTATTAGCAAAAACTCATAACGATATTGAAACATTATTTAAAAAATAAATATATGGCAAAACCACAAGAAGACATCAAATGCCCACAATGTAGTAATCAAGCAAAGATAACCAACGAAGATGGTCGATACTTCGTTTACTGTGTTACTTGTGGTCTTCACACTTACCTTAAAACTATATGCCAAATTGGTGCTCAAACAGACTCGAAATTAATGGTCCAACAGACGATGTTACTAAATTCATAAGAACAGTAGGAAGTGCAAGAAAAAGACAAACTCACTTATCACTAGACAAATCATATCCATGTCCACCAGCACTATACGAAACAGAAGAATGGTATGACTGGTGCATACATCATTGGGGAACAAAATGGGATGTAAAAGCAGAAAAACCAGATCTGCTGACTATAAATTTAAATGAAAACACTCAAAAAATAGAATACTACTTTGATAGTGCCTGGTCACCACCATCAAAATGGCTAGAACGAATGAGTAATAAATTCAAAACTCTTAAATTCTCACTTGAATACAGAGAAGAAGGTCTAGAATTTCAAGGAACAATAGAAGCAACGAATGGAGATATAGTAGACATACAAGAAGAATTTATACCTAACGAGGAAGACTAATATATGAACCCAATTAAAATAATACTCAAACAACAAACCTTTGTATTTAATTCAATAAACCAAGCTCTATGCCAACACCCGAAGAAAAACCAAAACATAAAACCAGAGAGTTCCCATTCAACATTGGAGCGGATCCAGAATTCAGTATCATCATACAAGGACGAAAAGTACATGCTCATGACTTCATCGAAGAAGTATTCCAAGAAGAAGTAAACCAAAACATCCACGCAGTAGAAGTAAAAAATAGTAAACGTGAGTTAGGTGAACTAGGTTGGGATGGATGCGACAGAACATGTGAAATAAGACCAAAACCAGCAAAAACACCAGAAGATCTAACTGAAAATATAGGTGGAATCATCGCAAAACTAATGTCAAAAGTAAAAATCATTGAGATGACAACACTAAGCACACATGGATCAATTGGAGGTCATATTCACTTCGAACTACCAGAAAGACTAAGAGCAGGAAACATTAAAAACAAAAAAATAGTAAACAACATTCACAAAATAATGGCTGGCTTCTACTTACCATTAATGTTTAATGAAAACAAAGCAAACATACTCATTAGAATCAAAAGCAATTACGGTGGAATGACTGATTATAGGGAAAACGGAATGACCTATGAATTCAGAATACCAACAGCAGAATGGCTTATCTCACCAAAAATATGTAATGCTACAATAGCTTATCTCGGAACTGTTTACCAAGAAATTCTAAATAAAATGGATGACCCAAAATTCATTAAATCAGTAAAAGGATTGACTTACCAAACAGAAACGCAAGCAATGGCATTACAAAATATTGCACTATCAGACTTTGAACCAATAAGTGAAAGTATAGTAGACATGATCAAGAAAGAAATAAAAAACTTTGAGTATTACAAAGATTTTAAAGCAGAAATAAACTACATACTTTCACCTAAAAAAGTAATGAAAGACAAAGAAAGTGTAGACCACGAAATAAGCAAAGGATGGAAAATGTGTAATAGCAAAATACCAACATTAAAAGATCTATCATCTAATAAAAAGATAGAACAAATGGTCCAAAGTAGTGACTTCGAATCTATCGCAGGATTAGTTAATATCCCATATAACAAAGATTTAAGAGTTGGTGACTATGCTCAAGTTCTACAACAAAAAATACTAGCATTAAACTGGAAAATAAATAACGAATATTACCTATTTGGTATCCGTAAAGGCATTGATGAATACATAGTATTTAACTACAACAAAGAACTAATAAAAGGAAAAGAATTAATAATTAAACCAGGAGATGTAGAAATACTAAAAAGTATTTATGCAAGAATCGCAAACAGATCAATATTCCAAAATATTAACTCAACAAAAGACAAACGTCGTTGTATTATGATTGGAATACCATTAAAAGAAAGAGTAAAAAACAATTATAAAAACTTCTTGAAAGTTGTTAAAGAGATTGAACAAAAGACTGACAACAAAGGTGAATCATTCTCACATCTTTATCTAGAATCTCAAAAACAAGAATCAATAGCAATAGATTCAAGTCTAAAAGATGGAAAGCCAATGGAAACATCAAAAGAAAGTATTCTGGAACCAATATTCAATAAAAGAGAAACTCACAATCCAGAATTTAAGATTAGTAACGATGAAGCAGAAAATAATAGATGTCGAGCACAAGAAGCAGAACAAGAAAGTTCAATAATTAGTCCAATACCACTAAATTCAGAACGAATAAGTCCCTTTAATCTGAACATAAGAGATGCCAATATTGACAATGATCAACAAGTAATGATGCCAAACGGTCAAATATATGACTACGGATGGATAAAAGATAATGTCAATGGTTGGGAAAGAGTTAACTTCTATACAGTAGACTATTCAAACTATAGCTACAAAGTAAATTGTCATTGCGGCGAATCACTATCATTCGAATATGAAGAATCAGATAATGGTGAAACAAACTACTGGTTTGAATGTGAAGGTTGTAATGAAAACCCAGAAGACTGCTGTTGTAATACATGTTCTGACTGTGGAAACCCTGTAAATGATTGTGATTGTTGTGACGAAGAAGAAAATAATAATTAATAACATAACTAACTATGTGTGGAATAATTTTTGGTTCCTATTTTGCAGAAGACAAAAAAGACAACAAAGAAATCAGCGATTTCATCGCTGAACAATATCAAGACCAAAGATCAAGAGGAATAGAAGGTTATGGTATTATAGCAATCAATGAAAATAGAAAATATAAATTAATGAGAAACTGTGATGAAATTGGCGCTCTCGTTGATTTAAAACTATTACCATTGAAGCAAAAAAACGTAAACTCAATTCTGTTCCATCATCGAAACCCAACTTCAACAGACAATATGGTTTGGCAGACTCACCCAATCTGGGTAGAAAATGACAAACTAAAATACGATTATCTTGTAGTTCACAACGGTGTTATAACCAACGATGAAGAAACGAAAGAAAAACATGAAAAAGCTGGATATAAATACAACACTTATTACGAAGAAACAACAGAAAACTACAAAGATAAAAAATTCAACGACAGTGAATGTGTAGCAATTGAAATGGCAAGAATAATAGAAGGGAAGATAAAAGAATCTTCACTAACTGGATCTGCATCATTCATTGCTTTACAACTTGATAAAAAAACAGAAGAAGTACTAAACGTATTCTTCGGCAGACACACATCACCACTTAATATGGCGTGTAGTCAAAAACAACTTCTATTATCAAGTGAAGGCGTTGGAAATGAAATCAAAGAAGATATGATATATGAATTTGATTTCAAAACTAAAGAAATAGTAAACAAAGTAAACATAAAAATAATCAAACCATACGAATATGAAAGAACAGAAGCAGAAGAAAAAGCAGAAGAAAAAGCAAACGGAACAACAGATATAGACACCACAAAAGTATGTGGATTTCAAAGGAAAAAAGACAAAAAATGGAATGATTATAATAAATATTATGCAGAAGAAGATTATGAATTTGACAACAAAGGTGTTCTACGAAACCTATACACAAATATGCCAAAAGTATTCGAAGAACAAATAGAAGAAGAAATTCAAGAACAAGAAGAAAAAGTTACTGAAACAATAGTAGAAATTATTGCAGATTTCGTCACAGAAATATCATTAACCAAAGACTATGACGAATTAGAACAAGTTGATCAAAAAACATACGTAGAACTAATTACCGAAGAATTAGGTCAACTTAAATCAAGTGTTAAAACCATTTTGGATAATATCAAGGTCGACCAAGATGCAGACATGCCACCAGAAAACCTTACTGAAGTGATGGAGAGGGACAAAGGTTTTTCTAAACCATTAACATAATAATATGTACCCAACCAAACAACAAATCATGAAGAAACCATGGCCCAAATATAAAGATGGGACAATACAAACAGTAAACAACTGGAAAAAGATGTGGAAAATAGCAAAGAAAAAAGAGACTAAAGCAATGCTACTTGCAAGTCTAGTAAAATCATTAGCTGTTATAACCTATCAAAAACCAGTAAAAGTAAAATTTGATATAGACGCACCAAGTTGTTACTACAACAAAAAAACAAAAACAATTAACATTAACAAAAGTCTATCAATCATTTCTACACTTCATGAACTCGCTCATCACCTTTACGGACCATCAGAGTTACGAGCTTGCCGCTGGTCAATTCACTTGTTCCGTAATGTATTTCCAATTGGATTTAAAAAGTTGTCTTGGGATGGACATATGTTAAAACAGAAAAAACATGCCAATAAATCAAGAAAACTTCAGTCTGGTAATACCAAAAAGTAACATAAAACTGCACTTTGAAAAGTACAACAATGGAAATTGGAAAGCCAGTGTCATCAATGATTACACTGGAAAAAAATACATAATTTCCAGAAGCACAAACAACCAAGGCGTAGCTGACCTATGTCAAGATGTCGTAAATCAATTCGACTACTTGCCAAAAACATTAGCTGATATCAAGAGATACTTTATTAATAAATTAAACCGTTATGTCTAACGAAACACAAACATCAAAACCAACACCAAAATTTGAAGTAGAACAAGCTCGTCTAGAAGCTAGAGATCATCTTCGAAAGAAAATGATCAACGACTGCTTAAACTCAATCACAGAAGAAAAATCTCAACTACCAAGCTACGAAAAAGATGTTGAAAATGCTGCAAAGAAACTAGAAGTAGCAATATACAACGTAACAAAAATAGACATAGAACACCCACAAGCAGAACAACTAACTAAAGACGCAGAAGAAAACGTAAACGTTAGAAAAGAAGCATTAGAAAACTGTGAGAAAAATCTTGAACAAGAACAAAAACGTGTAAACAAAGCCCTAGCAGAAATTGAAGAAAAAATCTTAAAAGTCGAAAATGGTGACATCAAAATGTCACTAGAGGATATTCACTCACTAGCCAACGACAAACTAAAAGCTAACTTCTTAAGAGCGTAATAAATATGTCAACAGTAAATGTACCACTATTTAAAGTTAAGGGTCCAAATGGTGTATTCGAAAACATCCCAGCCAAGGATGCCAACGAAGCAGCAAAGAAAGCCCTTAAGATGTTCGGAATAGAAGTAGAAGAAAAGAAAAAACATTACACAATCAAATTGTCACTAAGAGGTACAACAGAAATGATAATGGAAGGAAAAAACATTGCAGAAGTTTCAGAAAGAGTACAAAAGATAAAGTACCAAGATGTGAAATGGGATAACATCAGAGTAGCAATTCCATTCTCACCAAAACTGATAAAAGATGAACCAAAAGAAATAGATAAAGTAGATGAAATAGATGAAATAGATACAGCATTAAACAACGATGCACAATTTGGAATGTAACAAGAATAGAGCCTCTGGGTCCAAACCAGAGGCTTTTCTTGTGCCTGTTTTAATTCATAACACAGCAACTTGGGAGAGAGTGCCATTTTTCAATTCATATAAATTTAATAAAGAATTTTTAAAAAAAATCAAACAAAAAACTCGCGGGATATTTTCAGTAAGAGTGCTATGACTTAGAATTATGCAAACTACCTAGCAAACCGCGAGTTATCTTTAGTATAATAACAATATATCAATATAGTCAAGTGGGGATAACACGTATTTTATTATTTATACGATTATTTTGAGAATTAGGTCTACCAGTACCAATTCTTTTTGGTTTAGAATACCAACCACTATGAGGATGTTTCTTTCTAGCCGTGTTCTTTGATCCTATTCTTTTTTTTAATTCTTCAATGTCCATAATTATCTTTTAATTGTAAGATTGTTATCTTCCTTATTAGTAGATTCTAGTTCTATTATTTTACTTTCTAAAATTTCTACAACTTTCAATGCTTTTTTTAATTTGGTAATTCCAAAATTAAAACCCCTAGAAGCACCTTTAAGATAACAAGCAACAGCAAACATTCTTGATGCTTCAGTTAAATCAATTTTATATTCCTTTGAATATTCATCAACAAATTCTTCAGCTTCTTTTTTAGCGTCTAATTCAGACATATTATTTTTTATTCATTTCTAAAAACTCATCATTCTTTTCAATCATGGCTCTCATGACTTTAATTTCATAACCACGTTCTTTAGAAGCGTGGTAAAGACCATTCGTATCCTTTGGAAAACATTTACCAGAATAACCACGTTGATCTGGAAAAACAGCAGTGTGCATTTTTGATATTCTAGGATCTTTAGTCCAAAGTTCTCTTACCTCATTGTAGTCAACATTAAACGCCTTACAAACTTCATACATCTCATTACAAAATATAACCTTCAAAGCGTAAAAACTATTTTCCATATACTTAACCAATTCAGCGGAGGTAGTGTCGGTCTGACAATATTCTTTAGTCGGCCCTAGTATTGGTAGCATTAACTCTACTACCTTACTAGTATATTCTCGTGGTCCACCAATTATTTGATAAGGCAAAGCTTTCATATCTGTATCAAAAGCATAAGGACTCCAATAAGTAGACTCACCAGCAAATTCAGGAGAGAATACCAATTTCTTATCTGGATATTTATCCTGCAACTTGGCAGTAGTACCTGGCGTCACGGTCGACTTAATCATAATAATTTTACTGTTCAACTTAGCAACCATCTCCTCAACAATTGAAGTGTCGCAAGCACCACTGTCACTTTGTGGTGTCGGTACAGAAATAACCGCTAACTCACAATCAGCAAAACCATCTTCTGGCCATTCCTCTACTGCTCCCCAACCAGTCTTAACCATTAAATCATAACTAACAACTTCATAATGACCAACATACAATTCGTACACTGCTTTACCAACATATCCCACTCCAATGACTGCTATTTTTTTTTCACTTTTCATAGAAATTTTATTAACATGAGTGTGTATAAGTCCACTCACTTATTTATTTTTATTTAAATTTAGCCAATTTTTAGTCTTTTATTTCCACACTTTTTCCACATCATTAATCCCATAAATTAAAAAAGTATTTCTTAAATAGATTCATACCAACGTCAAACTTCTTTTCTAACATAGCTTCATGTTTATGAATACCGTCCCAATCATAATCAGATTCTTCTCCGTCTCTAAATTTATCCATGTAATTTTTTTCCTCTAAAGCATTACATGCTAAGAATCCAACTTCCATCTTTCTTAAAATATCTTCCCACTTCTTACTACTTAAACCAGGCGGGTAACCACAATGATTTTCCCGTAAACTTTTTAACATTGGTGGTAAAATTTCACATAAAAAAAAGGCAAGATTCCAAATATCGTCGTCCGCATACTTACGACGAAAACGTTGAAACCGTCCTTTAAGATTGTAAAATCGTTGCCTGATACGCCCACGCCAACCAAAACAACGCCTTACACTTTTCCAAAAGTCTGGATGATATTCTATCTTCATAATAATAAACTTAACCCTCAACTGATTAAACACTTTTATTTTGGGTTTTATCCCGCTTAATCAGAAAAGAGTGTTTTAGACCCCTTCTATTCGAAGGTTAAATATATAACTACTTAGCTCTTAACAGATTTAGCTTTCTAGAATCACTAAATCATAGGTGATGGAGTTACACCATCGGGATACTTTATACTACGAATATCGCTATGTAAGCCACTAGAGTGCGTATCAAGACAGCATGCCACGTTTGGTACGTGATTTTTCGCGCTCACGGATAAGGCGTTAATGAAACTGTACCTACCAATCTGGCCCTGGTTTCATCTCTTGTCTCTCCCCCTTACTTGGGTTGCGTCACCGCCTGTCTTCACGGCTGTATCCTCACCTTACTTCCTACCCATATTGGGTCTACCTATTGTTAAGAACTAAATAGTCATACCAAAAAACTTACTAATAATAATCATCATTACCAAAACTAATATTAAACTAATAACAATGACAAAAAAACACTTCCTAAATTGATATTTTTCTTCCTTAGTATCATTTTCAACCATCCTAATTTCCAAGATCGCCCATAAGTTAACTAATTTTAATCTTACTGAACAAGACTGCTTACTAATTTCTCTACCTAATTTCTGTAATTGTTCAATAAGCTTTTTATTATCCATAATTTACCTCTCAAAAGACTACCTAATCATCCTTATTTCGACAATAGTCTTCTAAGCGGTAAGCTGGAATCCAGCCAAGTACCTTCTTTGCCTTACTAATATTGGCGAAACTATTTCTAATTTCACCCTTTCTTGCCTCTAAATAGAATACATTCTTCTCTTTAAAGCCAAATTTTTCAACTAATTGGTTAATACTAGTCGTCTTTCCTGACCCAATATTGAACGATTCACCACTAACTCCATCATTTTCGGCACAAATCATAGCTCTTTTCAACACATCTGCTACTTCTTTGACATAAGTGAAGTCTCTTTTTTGTCTACCGTCACCATAAATTATAGCATAAGGACTAGTTTTTTGCTGTTCTAGCTTGAATTTTGATACTACTCCTGAATATTCACTGCTAGGATCCTGTCTTTCACCGTAAACGTTAAAGAATCTCATCGATACACAGTTCATTTTGAACAAATTAGTGTATATCTGGCAATAATATTCGCCCATAAGCTTCTGAGCAGCGTAAGGATTCAATGGATTCGGCATCATTCCTTCCAAACTTCCGTGAGGAGAGGTTGCGCCTCCATAAATTGAGCTTGATGAAGCATATATAAACCTATTAACACCAGCTCTACGACAATTTTCTAGCACACGCAACGTTACTGTTGCATTGTTTTTGTGTGTTTTTAATGGATTATCAATGGACAATTGAACCCGCGGCATAGCAGCCAAATGAAATACTCCATCAGCTCCTTTTAAATGACGTCTCCACATGAACAGAGGCAGACGCAGATCCATTCTAACAAATTTAGCCCTGGGATTTGCGTTTTGCCTCTTACCTGAAGATAGATTGTCAATAATAGTGACTTCACACCCACTGTCAATTAAGGTATCAACTAAATGACTACCAATAAATCCAGCACCACCAGTTACTATATATTTTTTATTTTGATTGTTCATTTTTAGTTTTTTTTAGAACATTACTATACGTTATTCGATCTTTGTATTCATATGTCTTACCTTTGTTCCATGTATTTACTGGCCGTAGATAACCAACCACACGCGAATAAACTTCGCAACGCTGGCGCTTTAATTCCCCCATAAATAGATTGTTAGTAAGTTAATTACTTTTTTTGTTTGTTTTCTTTGGCCTCTGCTTCTGCTTCTTTCTTTAAATCTTCAAGATATTCATCAGTTTGAGAATAAATTTCCTGTAAAAATTCTTTCCAAGGAGAAGCCATTATACTAATATTGTATGCTTCCCATGAACTAATTAAACCACCCTCACTTTTTCCTCCCATTGGATTTTGAGATTGATTACCATCTCGTGAAAGATTCTTCTCACTCATCTTATCAATACCTTGTAGAATCATTTTAAACTCTTCATCAGAAACTTCTAATTCTTTTTCAACTAAAATGTCTTCTAGTTTTACTTTTTTGTCGAGCTGATCTTTATACTCTTTATTAACCACATCAGCTAATTCATTAAGCTTA
>Ga0307928_10004688_pt1 | contig 10354 bp, 10 predicted proteins | sample AceLakmetagen232_FD_201815 | JGI IMG/M metagenome (GOLD analysis project Ga0307928, IMG submission 201815) | Saline water microbial communities from Ace Lake, Antarctica - #232 | ecosystem: Environmental > Aquatic > Non-marine Saline and Alkaline > Saline | place: Antarctica: Ace Lake...
GTTCCAGATAAGAAAGAAAATGGGCCTTGCCCGAAAGTGTCTAATGGAGAACATAACTGGTGGCGGGCATAGTCATTAGTCGAATAGACTTTGGGGATTAGTTTTTGGAACAGTAATGTACGCTGTACTAAAAAAGTAAATGCCAATAAAACAGATTACAGAAAATAAAATACCTGCCGACATAACAAATCTATAAAAATCACCATAAACCAGCTTTGACATCGATAAGTCCATATATCACTTAATTAATAAACATTATAAATTCTCCAATACAAACCACCTTTAAATTCCACTTGTTTTCTGTATAATACTTGATTGTAAAGGGCTCACTAAATTTCTTGGATTATTTTTAAGCCACTCAACAACCTTACTTTCCACTAATTGTTCTAATTGGCTTTCAAATCTTTTTGTCTCTCCAAGTTCAAGAACAGACAATGGTTCATCAAGTAAGGGGTGATTTTCGTTCATCTTGTATATGTATGGTAAACATTCTTTCCAATTGTTGTGAGAGTACACTGCTCTTATGTTTCCTCCCCCACTCCACCCCAAATAGTAACGAATAAGATTTTCAGGCATTTGATAAGCACGAGAAGCAAACTCATGACGCAAATAATGCCATGCTTTATATGTAGGAAATTCGAAACCAATTTTTGCACAAGTTTCTTTCAATGCCATACTTACTTTATCATAAGGCACATGACTACCTTTTCTATCACAGAAAAAATATCCTTCAGGATCATCTCTGGTTGGGGACATTGATTGCCAATTAATCAAATATTTTTTTGACAAAATAGGAACAACAGTTCTAGTTTTTGTTTTTGAATCCTCTAAATTAATTAATAATTGCCCTTCAACAACTTGAAAACTTTTATTTTTTAGTGAAGCAAGCTCACCAAACCTACAACCTGTATCATAAGCTGAAATTAAAAGAATCCCTGCAAGCCTTTCATAATACTTTGGAGATTTCGTTAACTTATGAAACACTTCAACAAACTTATCCAAATCCAAGCGAGGAATTTCTTTCTGCTTTTTAGGAACATCAACAATAAAATACCGACTTGCTTTTGCAGGAGGAAGTTTACGCGTATTAAAAAAAACAATATCGGTCTCTGTTTCCAAAAACTCAAGGAACTTGAAAAACTTTGAAGCCTGCCCTTGTGATTTCTCCAATGTACTAATTGTCAACTTTTGTTTGCTCTTACAACTTGGGCGTACTAATTGATACTTCCACCACTCTTTAGCGGCATCAATTGAATAAGGCTTTTCAGAAAACATCCCTTTCCAACTGGAAATGTCACGTGCTGTTTCCAAACTTCGTAAAGCAGAACCATAAGCCATTTGCTCACGTTCAAACTTCGAATCATGCAATTCAACATACTTCTTCAAAATCTCTTTTGTAGAACCATCAAATGCATCAACTAGCTCTTGTCTCTTACGAGCATATCGCGCTTTGTTGTTATATAAATCAACCAATCAAACCATCTCTATTAATTTATTCGGTTTGGTCGCTATATAAACATTTCGACAATCTAAAATCGACAAATAATATACCCTATTTTAATGTATACCCCAGCCGGGATTCGAACCCGAGTCTCCGGCTTGAAAGGCCAGAATGCTTGACCGCTGCACTACCGGGGCATATGTATCCATTGATGTAATTACCTTTGATAATCTCAACTAATTAAATTAGCTCACCAATAAATTAAAAGTCCAAGAAATGCTTTATAAAGCTTTGTGCATACTTTTTGATTATACTGGTGATACGAGATGGTAGAAAATTATTCACAAATAAGAAATTTTGAAAACGTATATGTTTGTCAAAAATGTAATGCTACAAATCGAAGTGCTTCTGGAGAACCTCCTAAGTGCAGAAAGTGTCAAAGTAAACGATTTAGACTTAAAAAGAAGAAAAAGAAATCAGGCTAATACAAATAATTAAATATTTCTTTACTATTCTTTCTCTTTATGAAAACATACTTAGAACTAATGCGCGTAAACAATTGTGCAATGGCAGCAATAGCTGTACTAATAGGTTACACCATAATAACATTTGATTATAGTATTTATGTTGGACTTGCAATGCTCTCAGCATTCCTAATTTGTGGTGGAGGCCAAGCAATCAACGATGTATTTGATTTTAATATTGATAAAAAAATAAACAAGAAAAAACCAATCCCTTCAGGGAAAATAACAAAAAACAATGCAACTATTTTTTCTGCAATTTTATTCATAGTAGGAATACTAGTAGCTTCATTCATTAATCCGCTAACACTTACCATAGCAATTATCTTTGCATTTTTATTAATCGCATATGCTGCAATTTTATACAAAGTAAAATACTTAGGAAATGTTGTAGTAGCTTTAGGAACTGCGTTTACGTTTATATTTGGTGCAAGTGTTACAGAAAGTATTCCTGTTTTAATTTTAGTATTTGCAGCAAGTGCATTCTTCGCAAACATGAGTAGAGAAATTACAAAAGACTTTGAAGATCTTAAAAAAGATAAAGGATTTAAGAAAACTTTACCAATGATTTCAAAAAAACTTGCAAAGGGATTTGTAATAAGTTACCATATTCTTGCAATCATATTTGCATTACTTGCATATATTATATTTTTACCAAATAATTTTATTTATTTAATAATGGTATTACTTGCAACAATTACTTTTGGACAAAGTGCTAGATTATTACTAAATGGAAACTATAAACTGTCTCAAAAGAAATGTAAAAAAGGAATGTTATTTAGTTTAATAGCCTATGTAACAGCAATTATTAGGTGAACTTTATGATAAAAGCAATTTTAATGGATTATTCAGGTGTTGTTTCACAAAGTGGCTCTCTGTTTGAACCAATGATGGAACTTTGTCCAGAACTGACTAAAGAAAGATCTATAGAACTTTTTAATTCTGCAAAAGTAATGGGAATGAGTAATGAAGAATATATGAGCAATTATCCTGCTGACGTTTGGGAATGGTATTTTAGCCAAACAACAATCCACGAAGGCTTAATGGACTTTTTAGAAAATAATACTCATCCATTATACATCGCATCAAACCATGTTTCAAGTTTAGTTCAAAAAGAAATTGACATCTTAGGAGTTCGAGAATATTTTAAAGAAATTTTTATAAGCGATAAATTAAGACTTGCAAAACCAAGCAAAGAATTTTTTATAGAAATACTAACTCGAATTGGACTTAGCGCAGAAGAAGTTATTTTTATTGATGATCAAAAAAGAAATTTAATCCCAGCAAAAGAACTAGGAATGAAAACTGTTTGGGTAAATAATACTAGTGTTGATCCTTTTGGAGACAATGCCGAGGTTACACCAGATGGCGAAGTTTATAATTTAAAAGAATTAAATAAAATTGTTGAGGGGTTTTTGTAAATGGAACACCCAGAATTACTAATGCCTGCTGGAAATTTGGTTAAACTTAAAATTGCTGTAAAAAATGGAGCAAACGCAGTTTACTTTGGAGCACACCAATTTAGTATGCGACAAACTGCAAACAATTTTTCTGACGAAGACCTTGAAGAAGGAATTAACTTTTGTCACGCTTATGGAACACGAGCATACCTTACAATTAACATTGCACTTAAAGATTCTGAAATAGAAGGGGCACTAGAACTAGCAAGAAAAGTATACGAACTTGGAATTGACGCAGTTATTGTTCAAGACCTTGGACTAGTTAGTTTACTAAGAGAATTATTGCCTGGACTTGAATTACATGCTTCAACACAAATTACATGTAACAATTTACAAGGTGCAGAATTCTTAGTAGAACACGGTTTTAAAAAAATTGTACTTGCAAGAGAACTAGATCTTGCACAAATAAAAGAAATTTCTGATTATTTACATACTAAAGATGTTGAAACAGAAGTATTTGTACATGGAGCTGAATGTTTTTCATACTCTGGACAATGTTTATTTTCTTCTTTTGCATTTAACAAAAGTGGAAATCGAGGTAGATGCTTACAACCCTGCAGACTTGCTTTTCACACAATTGATCAAGATGGAAGATTCCTTTCAATGAAAGATTTATGCACTTTTGAACATGTTGATAAATTAATTGAAGCTGGTATTGATTCATTTAAAGTTGAAGGAAGACTAAAAAGCGAAGAATACATCCAAAATGTTGCTAGAGTCTATAGAAAGCAAATTGACCATTATTTTGATAAAACTCCTGAACCTACAAAAGGAGAAATTACTGAAATGAAAAAATCATACTTAAGAGACCATAATACTTGTTATGTACTTGATGAAGAAGCACGAACAACAATTACTACTCTTGGTAGTCTTGGTTTACCTGCTTGTAAAGTTATTGGATTCAAAGGAAAAGCACCAATTGTTGAAATCCTTAATGATCTTAATAAGAGTGATAAATTAACACAAATTATTGAAGAAGAATACACTAACCTTTTTGTAATTGGAATAAGTAATCAAGGTCAAGATTTAAAATTTGCAAGAAAAGGACAAAAAGTAGTACTAAAGTTCCGTGAAAGACCATATCTTCGAATGGATGAAACATTATACTTGACAACCCCAAAACAGTTTAATGCTGGAAAAACATTAATGGTTGAATATGATCTTGATATAGATGTTAAATATGGTGAAAAGGCAAAAGTACAAGTTAAATTTCCAAAACTTAAAAATCATAAAACTTTACCTTACAAACTCGATGTTAATTTTGACTTTGTTGTTGATACAGCTAAAAAAATACCAACTACAAAAGAAATTATTGAAGACAAATTGTTTAATGAGTTTTATTTTTTCAAACCCGGCGAGTTTAGTTGTACAGTAGCAAAAAATTCTTTTGTTCCACTGAGTAAATTAAAAGAATTGAAAAGATTAATTGCGAAAACTGTTAAATCAGAATTATTTTTAACTTGGGACATAAATGAAGAAGAATTTACATCAAGAAAAGCAATACTACTCGCAAGAGATGAATTCCCTGATAAAAAATATAAATATCACGAACAAAAATCATTTACTTTTGTTGATGAAGACAAAGAAGAAGTTATTGATAAGACAAAAGAACTTAACACTACAAAAGTGTTTTACTTTAGTGATGAAAAGGGAACTAAAAATAATTTCCCTAACGAAGCAATTGTTAAAGCACAAAATATTCAAACTACAGAAAACTTAGACCAGTTTGAACAAATGGCTAAAGAAAGAAAATGGACAGTTGTTTGTGCTAATATTGGAGCACTACAAATTGCACTTAGAAATAAACTTGATTTTTGGATTGACCGGGAAATGAATTGTTTTAATTCAGTTCAAATAAATTACTTCTCAAATATTGGAGCAAAATATATTCTCCCTTCAGCTGAACTTTCAATTGGAGAAATACTTGCATTATCACAACATCAAAAAATTATTGCACCTGTATTTTACTATCCACTTTTAATGACATCAAAAGCATATGCAAAGAAAAATATTTTTGGTAAAAATAAGTTCATTTTAGTTGATAGAAAAGAATTTGAGTATAGAACTCGATTTGAAAATGGGTTAATGAAAATCTATAACCCAAAACCAGTGGATATGCTTTATGAACTTGAAAACTTTAATAGATTTGTTTCAATTGGAATTGATTTAAAAGAAACTAATACAAAAGAAGCAATTGCTGTACTGAAATTTTATATTGATAAAATAAATCAAAGAAAACCTACAAAAAAATCAAAGTTCACACGTGGACATTATGATAAAGCTGTAATATAACAGTTACAACAATCAACGAAATTTAACATTTATTTTTAAGTAAACAAAATTTAAACTTTTAATGAACTATTATCTAGACAGTTGTATTTGGATTGATTTTATTGAAAATCGCTTTGATGGATTAAATCCACTAGGCGAATATGCTTTTTTATTTTTAAAAAAATGTGAAAAAGATAACGATACAATTCTTTACTCACAACACATAATAGTAGAATTAGAACAATACAACCATTCACTTTTTGATTCAATTTCTCCGTTTTCAATAAAAATTAAAGAAGTTAAATTCTCTAAAAAAGACATTATTCAATCAAATACCCTATCAAAGAGTCTAAAAATACCACGGGGGGATGCGTTACATTCAATTTTAGCAAAAAAAGAAAAAGCCATATTAGTAACAAGAGATAAACATTTTGAGAAAATAAATTTAATCAAATCTAAATCGCCAGAAGAACTAATCTAATTCAACATTGAACTTTTTTGAGTAATATTCTTTAAATAATTTATCTCCTTCTGTTTCTCTCCACTTCAAAAAATGATCAGGATCATCACTTTTTGGCTTTACCGATCCTTTTAAAGATAATAACTTTTCCCATTGTTTTTGTCTAATTTTTTCATTTTTTAATTCATTAAGTTTTGTTCTTATCGCATCTCGAATAAAATCAGTTTTTGTAGAATAATCAAATTCTTTCATACTTTTAGTTATCTTTTTTGATAACGACTCTTCAAGTCTAATACTCACAGTTTCCATGTATTACATTGTAATACAATATTCTTTTAAAGTTATCCAAACCAATCCCCAAGAGATTTCTGTTTTTCTTTTTCTTCTTTTTGTATTAAGTACTTATTCAAAGTTGATTCAACTCTATCTAGCGAAAAATCATGTTTTTCAACTAAAAATTCTAAAAGTTTTTCTTTATTTGGAGTTGTTGGTTCGAGTTGTTTATCAGGTATTTCATTACTCACTGGATTAAGAAATACATCAGCTATTTCTTTATAATCAAATTCTGGAGTGTGCCCTGTTTTTTCTATTATCTCTTCAAATGTATCAAATTCTTGTACAAGTTTTATTGCGGTTTTTGGTCCAACCCTTGGAAATTTATTATTAAAATCAGTTCCAACTAAAATCCCTAACCAAATTAATTTTTCTCTACTAATTTTTAATTGTTCAAGTATTTTTTCTAGTTCCAAATGTTCTGGTTTTATTTCAACATAAAAATTTTTACCAGCAACTTTTCTTTTTCCACTAAAACCAATATGCCTATACAAATGTGTTGCTCCAAAAAGTAAAGCATCAAAGTCTTGTGAAACCACTCCATCAAATTGTCCTTTTGCAACCATTACGCTAGCTTGTGCTTCTCCTTCTTGTGCTGCTTGCACAACTGGAACACCAAGATGTCCCAAAAATTCTTTTGCTTCATCAACCATATCTTTTGTTAATCTTAGAGCACGAGAACCATATTTTTTTGCATCTGCCATGTTACCTGTTTGTAATGCTTCACTAGCTTTTGCTTCTGCATCAGTTCTAACTTCTCGCCTTTTTGCAAGAGTTTCTTGTTTTAATTCACCAGGAATCCCATCAAACACATAAACTGGTTTTACTCCCTTTTCAAGTAAATTTATAGTTCTATAAAATAATCCTGTTATGTGAGAAGTAATGTTTCCATGTGAATCAGCTAGGGGTAAACCATCCTGTCCCCTAATTGACGCTAGAAACTGATAAAGCATATTATATGAATCGATCCCAACTTTTTTGTTTTGTAAATAGTCGATTGTTATTTCCTCTTTCTCAATTAGCTTTGATAAATTTACTCCCATGCTTACACCTTAGATATTTACAGTAAAGAAGAATTTAAAACTTAATTAAACTTTAAAATTTTAAAATTAACAAATTTTAATGAATTTAAAGCTTATTTTTTAAAAATGCACAAAAAACACCCATCAAAAATTATGTTAAAATACGAAGGTTTATATAGCACCTTTGTTAACATATAATATTACCGTGAAAAATTAGGTTCAATGGTGAGCCTATTCACAATTCTCAAACTCTCTCAACTGTCCTGGTGGAATTTTGCCAGGACAAGTTCCATTCAAACAATATTACTAATTCGATTCATATTTTTTATTAAAAAAAGATACCTTATGGCATTGGAATAAAGAAAATGAACGGCGCTCCAATGAAATAAATCACTAGTAACAGTCCAATTACTAAAAGTATTTTTAGAGTTCTTGATAATTGATGTTTTGTTCTAAATATAATTACTGATTCAAATAATAAGAAAAGTCCAGCAAAAATGTTTGCTATACCAAGAGCTACAAGTCCTAATGGATTGTCATTTAGAGTGCATAATAGTTCCCCTAAATTATTGTAACAAAGAATAGCAAATGTTGAAACATACAAAAATGCTATTCCAATTAATATCATTGCAACTCCTAAAATCTTCCAATAAACTCCAACTTCAAATCTACCAATTGAAATGTATGCACTATCAGGAGTATCGTCCTTTAATTTTTCTGTTAAAGGAGCTAATTTAATTTTTTTAGCTTGACTCTCTGGAAGAGATAATGGGAATGAAAATATATTTGCACACCTATGACACTCATAAAGTTCACGACCTGCAATGTTTGTTACACGATCTCCACTAAAAAAAGAAAATTCTCTATTTCCACAAATTGGACAAAGGTCAATGTATTTTTCTACTTTCTTAACTTTCTTAGTAGATTTTTTCTTAGTAACTTTTTTCTTTACCATGATAAACTAACTCACTTTTGGTATTTAAATGTTTTCAAAGCTAAATAAACATTGTCACATAAGGCAATAAATTTAGTAAAAGTGAAATAACAATTATCCAAGCAAATAACCTTCCAATAAATTTTTGCCCATCTTTTTTATTAAAGCCCATAAATCCAATATAGGGTAATAAAACAAACTTTCCAATTCTTCCACCATCAAGTGGATCAACTGGCATAAAATTAAACATCCCTACTAAAAAACTTAAGAATGCCAAATAAAATAAAATATTTGCAATAGCATCAATAAGCATCGCTGTCCAAGTTAATGCTACAGGCGGAACATACCCTGTTTTTATTGGCGCAAAACCAGCACCAATTCTTTTCAAATTTAGGCTTTCAAAAAATACTGGAGTAATGTTTACATCCACTGTGTTACCATCACGCAGTACTACAAAATTAAAATCATCATTTGCTAAAAATACTTTATTTAGAGTTCCAATATTATTTATATCAACTCCATTTAACATAAGTATTTTATCCCCCGCAAACAATTGTCCTTTTGCCGGAGCTTCTTTTGTTATTCCACAAAAAGATACTTCTTCGTTAATTTCAGAAATTTGAACTCCATCATACATCAAGCTTGCTTCTTGTGCAAACGATTCTTGAATTGGAGCAACTGCAAACATTAATAAGAAAAGTAAACCAACTGCAATTGGAATTGTTAATAAATTTGAACTTGGACCTGCACTTAAAACTAGAATTTGTTCCCTTTCAGGTTTTTTCAAAAATGAAGTATCTTTTTGTTCAACAAATGCTCCCATTGGAACGAGTCCAACCATGATAAGCCCAACAGATTTTAATTTTTCTTTATACTTTGCAAGCAACACTCCGTGAGAAAGTTCATGAATAACCATTAGTAATCCCAGTGAAATCCATGCAATAAATGGAATCATTACCCCAAGGCCTGGAATTGGAACGCCTGGTAGAACCAGTCCAATTGAAGGACAAACTTGTTCTGCTGTAAAAAATGCCATCAAAGATACCCATGCATAACCTGACAAAATAAGTATCATTAATCCGCCAAATCCAAGTAACACAAAGGCAATTAATCCCGCAATCAATAAAGGGGCCATTGCTGGAATTGTAAATAATATTCCAAGAAGATACCAAAATACTAATCCTAAACCTATTGCACCAATTATTAAAATTATAATTCTTTTTATTCCGCCTTGTCCTCTTGCTACCCAATAATCTATTCCAGCTAAACCAAATCCTAAAAATAATCCCCATATGGAAACTTTTTCAAGCAATTTTGCCCATTTTCCTTTTCCAAGACTATCAATTAAATTTACAAAATGTCTTGTTTTTAGCATTGTAAAAAAATAAGGTGGTCCAAAGGGAGTTCCAATTTTTGTCCAAAGCCAAAAAACATTTGGAATAATAATAACTCCACCAACAGCTATCATGAACCAGTACCAAAGAGTTTCTCCTCCAGTTTGTAATTCATAAGCTGCCCATATCAAAAAAGCAATACCAACAAGAAGTGCTTTCCACGGATGTAATTCCCTTTTGACTTCTTTTGGTTTTTTTATTCTTGTCATGACAAAAGAAAGTTGTAGGTTATTAAAAAGAGTATCATTTTGTTTGGTTAAAAATTATAAAAAAGGGATAGTTGAGGGCCTTTTGCCCCCTACTAAAATTTAATGTTTTAATTTACGAAATCAAGATCAAGTTCTCTATCTCTTCGTACTTCGCCATCTCCGCCAGCTGCTTTTCCAACTGCACCTCTGATGTATGGAGAGTGAACTCCTGTGAAGATACAAATTACTTCCATCTTATTCTCAAATGTTGGATCAACTCTTGATCCCCAAATTACTGTTGCTTTTGGATCAATTCTGTCTGTTAATTGT
>Ga0307928_10004689_pt1 | contig 10353 bp, 6 predicted proteins | sample AceLakmetagen232_FD_201815 | JGI IMG/M metagenome (GOLD analysis project Ga0307928, IMG submission 201815) | Saline water microbial communities from Ace Lake, Antarctica - #232 | ecosystem: Environmental > Aquatic > Non-marine Saline and Alkaline > Saline | place: Antarctica: Ace Lake...
TGTGCCGTCGGTTAGAGCGTCAACCTCAGTCTCAGTGTAATACCGCCCGTCATGGTCTGTATTAGTACCAGACGGCATGTCAGTTAAGCCAGCGTGATTAGGTATTACGGTTATTTCCATTTATAGAAAACCTTTTTTCTTAGCTTCTTTTTCTTTAAACAATTTCTCTACTTGATTTATTGGAACACCATAATATTTCAAAGTATCAGATGCTATTCCATAAATCCCTTTCCTCATATATACGCTAGACTTCAATTCACCCTTGTTATTTCCTGACTCAAATTTTGTGTTAGTACCAGAATAAGCAATACCTCTTGCGATGTTTGCAGAGTTTCCTATTACATCGTTTACAAATTGTAGTGGTAATGGTGCTAAGTCCACATATCGAAGGTCTATTGGGTCGCCTGTCATTTTAAAGTCTACAACTTCTGTGATTATTTTTTTACCGGTAAAGCCAATAACATTCAGAGTTTTAACTGGAGCAGCAAGTATGGATAGAATTAAATCTTTTTCATCCTCATCACTTCTAAATAATCCCTTCCTAACCGCCGACCTTATTATTTCATATACTGCAAGTCCAGCCCATAAAGCAGACATTCTTTTAGCTACGGTCTTTGCGTTTATTCTTCCATTATTGTAATCGTTCATAGCCCTATAAGCCTGTCTCATTGGCTGGTCAATATAAGACCTGAACAAGAAGAAAGACCTTGCCGTTGTTGACGACTCGGATGTTAGGATAGAACGGTTCTCAGGATTGAACATAGGCTGTGTTCTTCTTAATACATAGTTTGCCCTCTTTGAAAAAGCGTCCCAATATTCAGCACTATCTTTTTTAAGTGTAGATGGTTCAATACCTTCGTTCATCCAGTATTCAGCGGAAACTCCTTCCATATTACTATCAGCCATTTCAGCTTCAATCCCCCTACCTATTGTCGTAACTGCAACGGAGTCAACATAATGGATGCCATGCAGTAAGTAATTTATAAAATCACTCTTGCCAGTAAAGGTTCGTAGTGCCATATCAGATTGTCCAATTTCCTTTAAGGCTATACTGGAAACCATCCCTTCTAATCTCTGACGATATGTAGCCCAGTGTTTCTTTAATCTGTCAACATAAGCCTTATCCATTTTAAAAGTAACTTCTTTAGCATACTTTGTTGACATCTCATTTTCAAGAACAGGAACTAATGACGCTATCTGACCTGCCATAATGCCCGGATTCGCCAATACAGAACGAGTCAAGCCATGTACTATCTTAGAAACAGCACTGTCGAGAATACTAAACTCATGTGGTTTCTGTTCGGTTCTCTCGATCATGGAATCAACAAGCTTTAATTCTTCACCATAACCTTTGGTCTGAAGCGTGTCTCTGTATTCCTTATAGTTAATTAGATTCTTTACATTACGGTATGGAGAAGCCATGCCGACATATTCAGATATGGCCTGCTGGTCTGCTACCATTGTCTCAAAGAAGTCTCTTATAACAACTGGATTACCGCTTCCCTCTCTTTCTTTTAACCAGCCCATCGCCTCTAATAAAGAGTTTCTAAACGCTTGGTGTCCTGCAACGCCTCCGCCTGTAAATCTTTCCCTATGCCAATATGCTTCTATTGATGCTATATCTATACCGTCAAGCTCTCTTGATGTTTCGTTTATCTTTGATGCTTCAAACCTCTTAATCTCTTTAGCCATATCAATTAACTTAACGGCCAATTTGTTTCCTTCTACTTGTTTTCTAACGGCAAGTATATTATCAAAAGAGATACCACCAAGCTTCATTTTAGGAGTAGCAACACCAGCTTTTATCATTTCACCAACAGTATCTACATTCTCCGTCATCATATAAACACTCATCATTTCGGCCATTGTCATCTTAATGATTTTGCCATCTTTGCTTTTGAATGTTGAGTATGTTTTAGTCTGTTTTAGATTAACCTTTTTTGCCAACGAAGCTCTAAGAACGGGATCTTTAACCCATTGAAAGAATAGACTTGACAATTCTTGTAACTGTTCCAGTGGAACATCGCCAAGATACTTCTCTCTAATATCACTCCATTCGCCGAGGAATTGGTTCTGAACTTCCCTACCATCACTAAGGCCATTAACTAATATATCAAAGGTACTTCCGTGAATACCACCAGATATTGTTTCCGTAAGAGTTTCTATGTCGTGGTTCTTATTGCCAGCGAAAAAATTAAACACATTTTTAGAAACATCTTTTACCCATTGCCCTAAATTAGTTGCCTTGTCTGGTCTGTCAGTTAAATCTATTGAGTCTTTGTCTGTCAGTCTTGACCTATCCTTTAGTTTATTAGCTTCCTCTACCGCTGTATTAAGTCCATCTGCAACTCTCTGCCCAGTTCTGCGATTGATAATAGCGTTCTTTGTAGCGTTCAAATGAATGAGAAGTTGAAGCGTTTGTTTAATATCGTTCAACTCTTGAACTGTCATATCCGCTACTGTCTTTAGTTCAAGCTGGTCAACTTTAGCAAGTAATTCTTTTGGTATTCTACTTTCAGCGTAAGCCTCACTATAAGTAGCTGTTTCTTCTGCTTTCATACCCTCAAGATACCCTACTAAACTCTTAACTTTACTTCTCTGTTTAGTAGAAATCTTCTTCAATAAGAACGTATCAGTTACAGCTTTGATTTTCTCTATGTAGTCAGGGGCAATACCACCCTCAGTTCTTGATTTTCCAATGCGCCTATTAATCCATGTAACGATTTTCTTTAAATCTTTAACAGCTTTGACGTGTTCAGCAATATCGGCGAGTCTTTTTATAGTTGCCATTGCGGTTACTTGCTGAGCAGATGTTCTTGGCTTTGATACTGCGTTAATAAGAGTTTTTCTCTGACCCGCCGTTACGTTAAGTTTACCTAACATCTCATTAGCATATTTACCAAGATTAGTTGTACCTTTTATAGTGTCCTTTGCACCTTGTAGGTACGCTGTCTGTGAAGCTTTCGACATGCCCTTCATTACGTGATTTAGTAATTGCCTTACAGTTAGAGTAATCTTATCACTTGGTGGTAATGGTGCTACTCTTTCAGCTTCAACTACTAATGTACCAGTATTAAACTTATTCATCTGGTCAGTTACATATCTTGCACCACCTGCATCACCAACTTCTTTCTGTGTTTCGTAGTCAATAACTCTCCATTTACCATCAACTCCCTCGGTCATTCCAAATCTAGGAGTACTATCTATTTCCTCAATGATATTCTTTGGTGCTACTTTCTCACCAGTTCCAAGCCCTGCACCAAAAACTTCGTCAGGCTGTATTTCCTGTATCTTAGCCTCACCCAAAATAACACTCTGCTTCTCAACGCCCTCTATCATTGCGTCAATCTCAGTGTTAATCTCATCCTTATGAGTTTGGTTCATTGGTATTTCGTTAATCTTCTCCTTGAACGTAGCAAGTCTTTGAAGCTTTTCAGTCTTATTAACCTGCCTTGAAAAAGTTCCAGCAACGTGAAAGCCACCAGCCATTGCCATTTCTAGAATTCCACCCGTTGCGGCTTGATTGCCAACATCATTAAGCAATCCAACATCTACATCCCTAAAAAGAATCGCAAGGAAGTTATCCGAAATCTGCTGACTACCTTCCTCGAACATACCCCTACCATAAGTCTTAGCACCACCAAGTAAAGTCCTCGACGCTACTGTACCAATCCCTCTCTGAACTGCTTGACCAGCGTTCTTAAATATCTGTATCTTCTTCCCTAACGTCCATTCCTCTATTAACCCTTCTACCTGCGAGCCAATGAAGGCCTCTGGGAGAGCCACCAGTGGATTAACACCATCACCCCGCATATCTGAGTATCTTCTGCCAAACGACGGCACAGCAAAGCCCTCAATGCCTCCTATCCACTTAGCCCTTGTCATCCCAGCGGTTCCAGCACCAACAGCACCACCAACAGCTTTACCAGCTACACCGCCTACGTAGGCTAATGCTATATTCGGTGCTTGTTCCATTGCACCTAGAAGAATATATTCAGGGTTGGCAATATAAGCCTTAGTAGTGTCCCAGAAACCTTCGCCACCGGGATTAAGAAATTCTTCTGGATTTTCCTTCATGTACTGACTAACGCCATCCCGCATCATTTCAGACCAGTCTTGTAAAGTTTCAGAGAATGTAACATCTCCGGTAGCTTCTATAAGACCAATGGCTTCACTTGCCATGTTTATTCCCATACGGTTATATCGGTCTTTAGACTTTTCCCAAAACGATATGAAACCAGAAGCTACCTTACCGTGTTTCTCTCTAGCTTTATTATAATAGCCATCGTCGTAGTCGTTAAATCTTTCAGTGTTAGTTTTATTCCTGTCTTGTATTCTTTTTAAAGCTGATTTGGCAGTTGTACCCCTACCGAATAATTCGCTTATAACACCATCGTGATTCTGGTATGCCTGCTCAAATGGGACTTTGTATGTGTCGGCTATGTACGCAGAATTTACAAGCCTAGAACGAACATTGTCGTCAATATCGTTTGTATCTGCCATGAACTGCTGAATACGCTCATCTCTATCAATAAGACCAATATCATATACGGGTGCGGTAATAGACTCAAAAGACGGACGCCCCGCCTTTGGAGTTATTTCAGTATTACCTATTGATTCAAAAGAAGGTCTCATTCATTCTCCCAATCGTAACTATCTACATACCTGTCGTAGAATTGCCTTGCTTCTTTGCTGTCATCTCCAAATATCGACTTCAGAGAAGTCACTTCTTTATTGAAATCTATTTTAGATATAGGTTGTATCAACATCTTACTCTGGAAAATTCTTTTTTCCCGACCGATTGATTTAATTTTACCTTCAAACATTTTTCTTGGAATTCCAGAAAGTGGATATTCAAGTATAGTACCAAACCATCCCTTAGCCTTTTCTTCTTCGTACGGCAGTAATAACGCCTGTGTTAAATTTTGTATTTGCTCAGGAGTTTGGTCTGCTCTGTCATCTATAGCATCATGCAATCGTTGTATTCTTTTTATACTTTCTAATGTTCCGTCATTTATTTCAGGATTCTCTTTTGCGTAACCATCTATATAACTATGCGCACGTCTAACGTGAGGGCCAACTGCATCGTCTTTAGAGTTCATAGCTGTTTCAAGTCTATTCCGTACCTCGTCCCACTTACCACCTAAGTCATCTGCATTCTTTAATAAGTATAATCTAACGTCATCGTATTTACCCTTATCAAACTGAACCTCTCTTATTCTTGTCAATGCCTTATCGTAAGCACCGGCATTGAATTGTCCCTGATTTAACCTAGACATCCACGTTGCAACAACATTACTATCCCTAAGTCTACCCTCCGCCTGAGCATCTTTTATATCAGTCTTTGTTAGTGAACCACTAAGCCATTTTTCAGCAAGTATTGAATCCGAGTCCATCAAATCTTTATTCTTTATAATTGTATCATACGCTTTATGAGTAGCAACGTCAGATTCGCCAGCACTAAAAGCCCTATCGTTTTCTTCCGTAGTAAGCTCACTATCAATAAACTGCTTATGTAAATCTCGCTCAGTTTCATCGTATTTTATTTTATTTGCAGCGGCTATTTTAAGTCTAACACTTCTTTCTTCTGCATCTATTCTATTTTCTAAAGATTCCATTTCTCCGGGCGATAACAATTTAGCTGATTTTACAGCTTCTTTCGCCTCGTCATATTTTCCAGCCCGATACAAATTAGTAACCGTACCAACTTCTGCCATCTTTTGAGTATCAGCGAGAATTTGCGCAGCTCCTAATTTTGTGAATGTAGGGCCAATATCGTCAGGATTGTTATTGTCAAGGATTTGGATTCTTGCAAGTTCTTTTTCAAAGTCAGCTAGTTTTGATGGGTCTCGTTTTACCTCTTGCTGTTTCTCAAATACTCTAGCCCGTTCATTGTCTATTGTTTTTACTCGCCTATCATCAAATAAAGACTTTGCGTTTTTTGCGGTTTGCTGACCGTCCCAAAGACCCGCCGCTTCCGTTGCTCTTTTATTTGTTACGCTACCCCTAACCCCTTCTTTTTGCTGGTCATACTTTTTGTATATTTCCTGAACCTCGGCATCGTTTTTAGCGTTTAAAACTTCCTGAGAACGTAACTGGTCTAAGTCGTTTATAGTGCTTTTGTATTTACTAAACTGTGTATTAGCCTCTTTCAAATCCCACTTAATGCCTAAGTCCATAATAGCACCAGCCGCCTGACCTACAGCACCCCACATCTGAGCCTCACCCGTATCAGTATTATAATTAGCCCTGACAGCAGTTCCAACGCCGGGTAATTGTTTTGTACTTCTATATATTCCGAATTTTGCCATTAGTTATCCTCTTGCAAATCCTGTAAGTAACGATGTTCCTGCTTTCATATATCCTGCCATTGCGCCATATTTTCCCCTTGACCGTGCCATCTTACCTGACATAATATCCATCGACGCCTGAGATTCATGCCTCATAGCCAATGTCTCGCCCTCGTAGCCTATCAATAGATTCTCTAGTTCAAGTTCACCTGCTTGTTCAGCAGCTAAATCACCTGTAACTGGAGAGCCAAGTCCGCCACCAGCACCCAAGTTAGCAACCAAAGTACTCTTTGCTCGATTAGCTGCTTCCGCTTGTCTCTGAGATTCAAATTGTGCCTTCATCCTTGCAGCTTCGGCGTCCCTTCTTTCAACAGCAGCGTTATATTCTGCCATCTTCTGCTGGTCTTTGCCTTGCTGTTCCATTGCCTGACCCTGCATTATACCACTTACACCGCCAAGAATTGCACCACCACCAGCCATAAGACCTGAACCAGTAATAGCACCACCAGTTCCGATTAGACCACCTGTCGCAGCGCCACCAACACCTCCAGCCACAGTACCAACCAGAACACCACCAGCAGCAGAAGCCATCGAACTCATAGCAGCCGCAATCCCTATAAAGATTCCCATTTGAACCTCCTTGAATACACATAAGCCTTCATACCGTTTACCTCTATAACCTCATCTTCTTTTTCAAAACCTAAATGTTCCAGCCAATGTATTTCAGGAGCGAAGTTTACCTGCCAACTTGCTTTCATGTAAGTTATCCTGTTTTCTTTAGCTACTTTATTTAAGAATCTCTTTGAACCTACCATTAATTCTCTTTTGAATGGCATAGCAAGTTCTTTGTCAATAATACTCCAAGCCACGCATTTACCTTCCTCGTAAATCACAATACCACCACAGCCAATAATAGAATCATTATACCACCATGTACTAGCAACAGATTGATTACCAAGAATCTCAAACTTATCAATGTCTATCTTAGGATTTTTCTCTATAGAGTTGCCCATTAAGACTAAAGCATCTTCTGGCTTAAAAGTTTTTTGAACTAATTGTTTCATCCAAGCACTTTCTTCTTTTCTGTTACTGGAACTAAATCACCTGTTAAGAATGTATCTCTCCTGCCACGAGGTAGCTTCTTACGAGCCTCATCTTCAACGTCTATAGCTTTATCTGGTATAGCTGTTGGAGGAGGTGGAGGTGGAATCTTAGCACCACCGCCCTTATATCTCCAACTTGGCTGTTCGGGATTTATCTGAAACTCATATCCATTCCTTATTACTTTTATCATTATAAATCCAATCTCATATTTATAGAAAATTCATTCCAGCCAAATCTTGCCATTGCTTTCATTTCGTTTCGTTTCGTCTCAGCACCTAAGTGTGTCATTTTATGTTCCTTCGCCCAAATCTTAGCGCGTTCAACCACTTCTTTACTCGTTGCCAAATCCGTACCAGACTTACGCCAGCATTGAGCAATCCATAGACTATTCCTATTACGATAACCAATAAAAAAGCCGTCAATAGAATCACCGTCACGACAAACCAACACGAGAAAGTCCGAGATACTTCGCCAATATTCAAGCTCTTTGAGAATAACATCTTTCGTATAATCTCCACATGTCGTAAAATGCTCCGACAATAAATTTAAATCTATATCATGTTCTTCTGTTATCATCTGCCAGTAACTTTCATTCTTGGTATTATCCCTCTCACAATACATGGTAGTGGGTCAGATTGAGAGATAAGTAATGTATCTTCAGTATCAAATCCGCCATCCAGTACACCTGTAATCATACCAGTAAACAAACCATCAATTTCACTAGAGTTTTTCCATCGTGGGTCATCCCAGTCAAAATCAGATAACTCAGTATCAGATGTTCCAAATTTGACATTTAATGTATCTTGGAAATTGAAAACAACTTCTGATATTTTCTTAATTGAGCCGCTGGTCGTTCCTAAATTTGTGTTCGTATCCAATCGCATTGGAATTGCTTTTGAAGAGTACGGTAATCCAACTCTTACGTTCATAGCCTTTGTTGACAATTGTATCTCACCACCAACAACTCTCTGCTCATCTAAAACTTCACCATCTGCTAAGATAGCAACTATTTTGTCCTCTAAATGGTCTAAGCCAGTTATAACATCTGTTAATACACTATTGTAAATAATTCCACTATCGACGAAGAAGGCATTTTCTTTTCTAATATCAAGAACTCTCGACTCGAACTTCTCGATATAAACTTTATTCGCACCGTTAATTGCCCTTACAATAGAAATCCAAACCTCATCTGCGCCCGAGGCGGGAACTACAGCTACCGATTGAACTAACCCGTCCATTGGGTGAACCGCCCATGCGGTTACATGCTGTTCTCGTTCATAAGTTAGTGAAATCAAATTGCCGTTATCGAGTACGCACCACAAAATAGAATCTGGATTCTTTTGATGCGCCATACAAACTATTCCAGAGACAGTTACATGCTCTGCAAGAGAGGTTAAGTCTGGTGCTAAGTATCTCTGCTCTGAATCGTTAAAGACAAATTCTCTAACTTTTCTACCAACAGAATCAGCAAATAACATTGCAGAACCAACTTCTATCGCCTGTGAATTTGAACTACCAAAGGCAGTCTGCTTCTTCATATCCCAATTCGTAGGAGTTAAGGCTTCATCCATAGGTGCTTTTATTCGCCATTCATTACCACCATCGCCAGCGGCGAGAGTTCCAAGCGACCCCAGCCATCTACCACTATTGGCAGTTGGTAAGGTCAAAGTAAAGGAATCAGCGTCTTTCGTTCCAGCTTCAAAGTTCTCAAAGTCACCAGTTGCACCAATCCATATATCCTGCTGGTCTTTATTAGTAAAGCCATAAACAACTCGTTCCTCAAAGAATGTAACAACAGATGGATAACCTCTAACATCTGACCAAGCGCCCTCTGCCCACCGTTTAGTTTCAACCGTCTGACTAACCTTAGATACAACTGTAACCTCAGCTTCAGTATTAGAAATTATTCCGTTTATTCTTACAATACCAGACTTCGTAGAAGATGTTGCGGCAATATCAGCTTCAACAGTTCCACTTGTATAAGCAGTTACGTTTATTCTATATTGTACGTTATCGTCATTTTCTACTGCTGAAAATTGAACATTCCTATCACCAACACCATTTTTTATTACAGAGATATATTCTCTATACGGCTCCCAACCAGCCTCGTCTTCGTTCCTCTCTATTGCTACAGTTGCGTCCCAGTTGCCGTGAGTATTAAAGTTAAAGCCACCTTTAATATCAAGGGGCACTCCTATAACCCCAACCGCTGTAGCCGAACCCTTAACCGAACTAGAGTTAACTGAAAGACTTGCAGATATTGTTCCGTATGCAAGATTTGTAACATTTATGCGATATTGGACATCTTTAGTAGTTTCTGTTTCTTTATAGGTTCTCTTGAAAAGAGTATAAGTTACTACATCGGTACTCGTTACCCAGTTGTCGGCACTCTTTTGAAGTGTTACACTTCCAGACCATCCGGTACTTGTGATTGAGAATGTATAGTCACCATAAACGTCAATAGCCTCCCCGATAATTCCAGTTTCAGTAGCAACTTTCTTACCGCTAGTCTTAATATTAACCCTAGGATGGGTGAGTTTAAATAAACTACCAATATGCCCAGTCTCGAAAATCCCATCCGATCTCGTTAACGTTCCGGTATCATCTACCTCTGTTACGTTAACATCCATTGTCACACCATCATCTTCTGATACATCGTTCCTTTTTAGGAATGGCCCTTTCTTAAATTCAATATCTTCAAGTGTAAAACTTGTAGGAGTTACTCTTTTCAATTGCGCTGGTTCGTGGTTCGGATGGACAATCCACATAACATCAGCACTCTGTATAGTTTGTAATTGATATAATTCCGAAGATAAATAAGGAGTCGATACTTCTACGTGAACACCAGCATCACCCGGAAGTGGCTCTCCGTCCCAATAAAGTCTTGCATATTCTTCACCAAATTCAATTGGATATGCTATATCAGAAGAAAATATAAATGGCATCATGCGAACAATGT
>Ga0307928_10004690_pt1 | contig 10353 bp, 9 predicted proteins | sample AceLakmetagen232_FD_201815 | JGI IMG/M metagenome (GOLD analysis project Ga0307928, IMG submission 201815) | Saline water microbial communities from Ace Lake, Antarctica - #232 | ecosystem: Environmental > Aquatic > Non-marine Saline and Alkaline > Saline | place: Antarctica: Ace Lake...
TTGACTTTAATTGAACCTGACTATACTCAGGTTTATACAATTACAGTAAGTAGAGTAATGCCTGCTGTGGTTTATGATTATAATTTCGATGATGATCCTTCAAGTGCTACTTATGGTAGAAGTGTAAATTTACTGCCAAGTGGTTATTACGTTTTAAAAGCAGTACCTAAACCAGAATACCAATCACTATACGGAAATGACACATGTTACATTGGTCTTATTCCTATTGCTACAGATAATACTACATTAACATTAACTGACGTTAAAGTCAAACCTACAATTTGCAATGGGTTTGGTAGTGAAGCTGGAAGAATTGATTATTATTTAACTGATAGTCATGGTGATCCAAATGTAACACAAAAAATTTGGATTATAGGTTATAATCAAGGTGATGAAGATGTGGTTATTTATTCCTATGAATACGCATTAACACGTACAGAAATACTCCCTTATACATTCTATCCTGAAGATACTCGATCTAATTGTTATTATGTTGTGGTTGAAAATGGAGCGGGTTGTATTTTATTACCACCTAAAACATGTCAAGAATACATTACAACTGAAAATGTTGAAGGTATTGGAGAATTATACATAACAAAATGGGATAGCAATACTTACGTTAATTATTGGGATACTAGTTTAGAAACATTCTATAATTCAGATTTAGATAATGCAATAAACACATCATTAAAAGTTAAAGAAGTTAAAGCTTTAACTGAGGAATGGGTAAAGATTCCATTAGATGGAGTTAGTGTAACTGCTAATCAGAAAATGAATAAGTCCAATGTAGGTTTTACTTTTGTAGATGTTTTAAATTTAAACATTAATAACTATGACAATTCTAAATGGCAAGATGTTGAAGACATTTTAGCTGAGAAGCATGTTTTATGTTATAGAGCTAATACTGGTTATTGGTATGTGATGGGTTACAGACACGGAGCTGAACTCAATTCATTTGAGGATGGAACTAACCTAATCTTAGAGTTTAGTGCTATTTCAAGAGATAAGATACTACCAGAGGTCGATTACACCTATGTTAATGATTATGTATTAACAGGATCATCAACTATACTTGATAATTGTGACTTTATTGTGCCTGATGTTAAGAAAGCATTCATTTGTTCTTATACAAGTGGTGGAACAGCAATTGATTTTCCAATAGAGTATGATGTTGAAGATAATGAAACATGGTCTAGCATAAATACTACATGGGACACAGTTAATAAACATGTTACTATTGGTGATCAAGTATTAACTTATAAAGAAGTTAATGATTTCGGTCAAGGTTCATTATCAATGAAAGAACAATTTCAAAAGACTAATGCTGGTAAAGAGTATGTTAAGACTTTTGAATTAAAAATACCTCAAGTTAATCTTTATGCAACTACAAGTATTAAAGAAACAGTATTTGGTATAGCTGACGAATTTAGATTAGCTAAGACATTAATTTTAATTGAAACATTCGATGACCAATTATGGGTCATGGGTTATGATCATCCAATGATTTTAAGTTCTTATGAAACTAAGATTAGTGGTGAGAATGGTTATGTACTTAGTTTTCAATCACGTTCAAGTTCAAGAATGAGAAACTTCATTAGATTGTAATTTAAGATTACGTTTAATGAAGTTTTATAATTGTATTAACGGAACTCTATTAGTTCTCTAATACAGTTCTATAATAATTGCAATTATTAAAATAACAAACAATGAGTATTACAAATTTAGATTTACGTACTGACGAGGACGCAAACATAGAGTTAAATGCTGATAGAGATTTCAATTGGAGTCTTTATTCTTATTGGATTTCAGGAACTACCCGCCAAGATAGGGGAGAAGTAGGATTCGATTTCTCAGCTTATAGCGGAGCAACAATGGAGGTTCGCCAGAACTTTACATCATCTGACATTATTCTCTCTTTCTCAACAGATGATTCTTCAATAGTACTTCCTTCTAGCGGGAGTTCTTTCCAATTATACAAATCAGCAGAACAATTATCAACTATTAGAGGTGGTAAGTATGAGTACGACATGTACTTACATAAAGCTGGTGAATTAAAAAGAGCTTTCTTACGTGGACAATTCATAATTCATAACCAAATAACTAATTAATCATGAGTCAAGAAACAGCAAAGGTTTTAGTAAGACCAGATCAAACACAAGTTACAATTACTGGCACATCGATTACTGCATTAGCAAATGTTGGTGGTTATGAAGAAGTTTATAAATCAACAGTAGCCAAAACTGCACAAATTAAAACACTTTTGGCTGGAACAAACATGGTGATCACCGACAATGGTGATTACTTAACATTTGATTCAGGTAATGATACATTAATTATGACAGGTAGTGGTGATACAACAGTCACCAATACTTCAGGTAATACATGGGTTATTTATTCACCTACAGGTACTACAGGGGATTATGTAACACTTGCTACATTCACAGCATACACTGGTGATACCAAAACAATAACAGATGGTCTAAGAACTGATTTAAATTCACATACAGGAAATACTGACATTCACTTTGAAATGAGTGAGATAACAGGGTTTACTTCAACTAATACTTTCAGTACTTATACAGGAGTAACTGACACATTAATTGGGACTAAATTACCTACAACAGACTTCAATACTTATTCTGGAACAACAGCTCCTGAATCATTCTTCCCTATTAGTGGTTATACTTTTATTGGTGCTGGAGGAACAACAGTTAATGAAGTTGGTAATGACATTACTATTTCAAGTGCACCAGCTACAGGTACTACGGTATCTTGGGGTAACATTGTAGGTACGTTAAGTGATCAAGGTGATCTTCAAACAGCATTGGATGGTAAAGCATCCACTACAATAACTGACGGTCTTAGAACTGACGTAGATGCTGTTAGTGGTCAGACAATAAATAATGATTTAGACATAGCTTATCTATCAGGTCAAACCGATACTAAATTAGCAACATCAGACTTCAATACTTACTCTGGAGTTACAGATACGTTAATAGGAACTAAATTAGCTACTACAGACTTTAATGCTTATAGTGGGACAACTGATACGTTAATAGGAACTAAATTAGCAACATCTGATTTTAATACTTACAGTGGTGTAACTGAAACAGCTATTGAAGGTAATGATTTAGACATAGCTTATTTATCTGGTGTTACTAATACTAAATTAGATTCAGCATTAGTAGAATCTTGTTTTCAAACTCACAAACTATCAATAGGTGAGTTAAATAATACGTTTGAAGGTACTTCACCTACTTGGATGAATACAAGTATTGATACTGACACCACTCCTTTAATTATTTTAGATGAAGATGGTGTTGATCAAGGTATTACTTTAAAAATACCTGAAGATACGATTAGCATGAATCTTATAAAAAGACAATTAAACCTTACTGGATTTACTAGTAATGATGTTTATTTTCCCAGTGCTATTATGGTTAGAGGTCTAGATAGTTATGGTAAATTCATTACAGATGCTAAAAACGCTGTATTACAATTTTCAGGACTTACAAATAATAAATACACTTTTAAAATATTTTGTTCAGTAGATTTATCTGTTACTGGGTGGTCTTCAGATGAGGCTGATTATGTTAGCTTAAAATTAACAGGAAGCGAAGCAGATGATACAGCTACATTAAATCCAATTGATAATAACACACACATAATTACATTATCGAATTATCCTGTTAATGGTCTTATTAGTTTAGAATTTACGGGTGATCTTGATTGGACTCATCCAGTTGTGAATGCTATAATTATAACTAAGTTAATTGATAAAGTTGAACAAACCGATTTTGATTCTCATACTGGTGATACTTCTATTCACTTTGAAATGAATGAGATAACAGGCTTTACTTCAAGTGATACTTTCAATACCTATACAGGAGTTACTGCTACATTAATTGGAACTAAATTAAACACATTAGATTTCAATACTTATACAGGCACTACTGCAGGTGAGTTAAGTACATTTGATTCTAGAATAGAAGAAAATTATTATTATGCTAATGATAATGAAAACGATTTACTAACATTTATACATACGACTGCACCAGCTACTTATTTAGCTATAACAGACTTTAATACTTATAGTGGAGCTACTGCTACATTAATAGGAACTAAGTTAGATACAAGCGTCTATACGACCTATACAGGTGTGACAGATACTCTTATAGGTACTAAGTTAGCTACAAGTGATTTTAATACTTATAGTGGTGTTACAGATACTCTTATAGGTACTAAGCTTATCACATCAGACTTCAATACTTATTCTGGAGCTACTGAGACAGCCATAGACACTAAATTAGACTTAGATGCTACAATTGTTAGCTTAACTGGAACAACTTCATTAGATGCAACCTATAAGGGTAAAATAGTAGAAGCAAATGGTACATTTACAATCACATTACCAAATAGTATGACTACTGGAATGAAATTAGATGTAATTAATGTAGGAACAGGAGTTATAACATTTGCTGCTTCAACAACATTACAAGCTAAAGCTAATACACTTGCAGATCAATGGGGTGGTACTAGCATTTATCATAGAGGTTCAAACCAATGGGTTTTAGTTGGTGATCTTACTTAATAAAGTTTAAATTAAAAATTATGAGTCTAATTTTTGGAAACATACAACAAGGAGGGGAAGGTAATTATTTCTATCCATTTACATTTACAGGAGGAACTACCTCCTATAGAAGTGTGGGTTGGCACGGAATGACATTTGCTGTAAGTGGAAATAGTACATTTCAGAGTTTTGATTTGACAGCTTCTGAAGCAGGTACTTGTGATTTCAGATTAATTCAATACGATGCTGAGTTTACCGAAACAGGTTCAGGTAGTACGTGGTATTTTGATGGTGGTTTACCTTATACTGGAAATACTTTAATAAGTCGGACTTTAACTGTAGATGCTGGTGTTAATAAGATTTTCATAAATCAAAGTCTTTACGGTACTAGTTCAGTTCCTACCTATTATTGGATTGGATTTGAAAGTATTGACATTGGTACTACCGATGATGAAGGTTTATTACGTGCATACGATACACCAGATAAACCCTATGCTATTTTTAATAATGTCCAATTGAAGGATAGTAGATCAGGTAATAGTAATTTCAATTATGACAAGGAAAGTGCTATTTTAGGAAATCTATACTATTACTTTTTTAATTCTAAATTTATAACAGGGGCGACTCCAACAACTACTACAACTACACAACCACCACCTGCAAGCTGGGAGACTTATAATTTATCGATGGGTGAACTGAATAACACTTACGGTGCAGTTCAACCTACATGGCAAAATGTTGGTATTGATGAGGAAACAACTCCTTTAATTATTTTAGATAATAAAGGTGATGATAATGGAATTACTTTAATGATTCCAGAAGATACTGAAAGTATGAACGTGAGGAAAGATATTTTCTGGGCTAATACATCGATAAGTAGTGTTCCAGACTTCCATGATGATGTCTTAGAAAGAGGTGTTGATAGTTATGGTAAGTTTATTACTGATAGTCAGAATGCAATCTTGAGATTATCTGGATTTAGTGATACTCATGCGTATAACTTTAAAATTATGAGTACTGTTGATTTAGGTGAAACAGGTTGGGCAACTGAAGATGCAGATTATACAGGTATAATACTTTCAGGTGCTACTTCAATGACAGGAAATAGTAATCCAATTGATAATCATTATGATGTTTTTGATTTAAGAGTTAAGCCAAATAATGGAGTTATTGATTTAAACTTTATGGGCGATGAAGATTGGGATCATCCTTTAATTAATGCATTTATTATAAAGAAATCTGGAGACTTCCCTACATCAGGATTAACTTCTTATTGGAGAATGAATGAAACTTCAGGAACTACAGTCTATGATAGCGTTGGTAGTATTGATGGTACTTTATCGGGTGTTGTTCGTGCTCAAGGATTTTATGACAATGGAATTCTATCTACAAGTTCTACAGAGAGGTGTATTAAATGTGGTGATGAGTATAATTATGATAGAGATGATAAGTTTAGTGTAAGTGGATGGATAAAAAGTACAAATAACGGAATAGCAAGTTTAGCTAGTAAGTATGACAGTGGTAATTTTAAGGGTTGGAATGTTATGATAAACCCAAATACTAAAAATTCAGCTAGTTCGGTTAGGATTGAGTTTTTATCCAATAATAGTGAAGGTAACTTTATTTGGGCAACCAATAGTAACATTGGCTATAATGACGGTGAATGGCATTTATACACATTTACTTATAACGGAAGTTCATTAATGTCGGGAATGAAATTCTATCGTGATGGTGTTGAACAAACACTAACCCTTGCAGGTGGTGATAATTTATTAGGTTCAATGGTTACAAGTTTTAAGGTTGAATTCTGTATTGGAGGTAAAAGTAATAATGCAGTAAACTCCAGTATTGTAGGAAATCTAGATGAAGTAGGAATGTGGGATAGAGTACTAAGTGAAGATGAAATAATTCAACTCTGTGCAAACGGAGCAGGGGCAGTTTATACAGTATTTGATGATTTAACATCTTATTGGAAATTTGATGAAACATCTGGAACTGTTGCTTATGATAGCGTTGGAAGCTTCGATGGTACTTTCACTGATGGTAGTTTTACATCTGCAGGTAAGAATAATAATGCTTATTTAAATAGCGACTATTCAAGTCAATCAGTTGTGCTTGGAGATGTTTATAATTTTGAAAGAACTGATAGTTGGTCTGTTGGTGGTTGGGTTTATAATGATAACCTTGCAGCTAATAGATTACCATTATTTACTAAAATGGGTGGAAGTTCTGCTCAATCTTATCGTGGACATCAATTCCGTATACAAGCTGGTGGTTACGTTTATTGCTTGCTTGAGAATACTTATCCAACTAATGGTATTTATGTTAAAGCAACAACAACACAAATGGTCGATGATACATGGTATTACATTTCTATGAGCTATGATGGTAGTAGTAATGCATCGGGTGTTAAGATGTATGTGAACGGTATTTTACAAACACAAACAGTACAACAAGATAACTTGTCAGCAACTATAGTACCTTCATCATCAATCGATTGTTGTATCGGTAGTGTTGAACAAGGTGTAGTTGGAATGGAAGGTAAGATAGATGAAGTAGCTGTTTGGGATAGAGTATTAACTCCTAGCGAAATGTTAGAACTTTATAATAGTGGGTCAGGTAAATTTTATACAACATAATTTAAATTAATAACTATGCCAACAACAGGATTAACACCAAAGGAAACAGTAGAAGCTAAATTAATAGCTGAACAAGTTGTAATAGCTGCTAAGAAAATAGCAGATGAGGTTTACATAACTTCAGCTAGGTCTAGAAATACTGACAATAAGAAAGCAGCAATGCTTCAATACGTAATAAGTACAATGCTAACTGTAATTGCCATAGTTTCAACATTAACTTTTGCTTCAGTTAATAAAGTTAGGAAAGAACAAGTTGATGTTGCTAAAGAATTAGTTAGAATAAAAACAATTCAAGATAATAATACAATAAAAATCGAAGGGTTAGAAAAAAGAGTTAATGTAATTGAATTAAATCAAACAGACATAATTAAAAACTGGGTTGAACTTAATTTTAAAAGAAAGGAACAATAATGGGATTAGGTGAATTTTTTATGTGTCTATTAAGAGGTGATTGTGAGTATTCAATTAAGAAGTTCTTGACTTTCATCTTTACAATAACAGCAGTTTATTTAATGTTGTTCACAGAAAAGGATGCTATGCTAGTTCAGAATTTCCTTATGATAGGAGCATTGTTAGCATTGAGATCATACGATAAAACGAAGTATAATAAAAACTAAGAAAATGAAATTTACAAAAATAAACTTAGAATCATCAGAAGAGAATTTCTATAAGCCAATAGATAATTCAAGAGTTACATTAGGTACAAACAATGTGTTGTATTGGAACTCTGGTCGCTATGGTGGCAAGTATGGTAATCGTGATAATAGCTATCCTGACTTCGTTATTGACTTAGCTGAGAATGGTACAGCCATACACTCAAACATTATTAATCTTAAAGGTAATCTTATCACAGGTGATAACCTTGCTCCAAAAGACCCTGACATGGAAGGTGCTGATGATGTTACTGCTTTTATTAAGAAACGTAATAGAAGAGGTGAGAACTTAAAGAATGTCTATGCTCAATCAGCAAAGCAATTCGCATTGTTTGAAATGAGCTACTTACAGGTAGTCTATTCAAAGGATTATTCAAAAATAGTAGAAGTATACCACATTCCAGTTAAGGACGTTAGAATGGATAAACCAGACGCTCTTGGTAATGTAAGTAAATACTTCATCTCTAAGAAATGGTCAGACATTTCGAATAAGTTCTATCGTAAAGCTTCAATCAGTAACATGGCAGTTTCTGTTCCTACATTTACAGGTAAAGAATTAGCTAAAGAATTGAAACAACCAGTTCAATTACTATGTATTAAGAAGCCAGATTATAATGATTTCTATGTAACACCATCTTATAGTGGAGGTTTACTTTGGATTTTAACTTCAAATTACATAGCTAACTTTCATTCAAACAACTTCAAGAATAGTTTTCTACATCAAGGTATGTTAGTTACTTATGGCTCAATGTCTGAACCAGAAGAGAAAGAATTTGCAGAGAACATTGAAGAACTATTTGCTGGAAATGTAACAGATGATAAGAAAAGAATGATGCTCGCTAATGTTGAGAATAAAGAAATGACACCTCAATTCATTAGTGCTCAAGACTTAATGCAAGACAAACAATACGACTTACTTATTAAGGAAGCTAATCAACAAGTAGTATCAGCACATAACTGTTATAGTATTCTAGCTGGATTAGAAAGTAAAGGTGCAGACTTAGGTGGAGACTCAAACAAACTTAATACAGCATTGAAATCTTTTAGACTATTAGTGACTGACCCATTGAAGAATTATCTAATGGCTGGTTATAATGTAATCATGGAAGAAAATGGTTTAGGTCTTATGGATGTTGATACTTCAAACTTCGTTATTAAAAATGATCCAGAAGAAGATAATACAGCACCTGATGATGCAACAACAAAAGATGGACAAGACGTTGAGGATCAAGTAGATCAAACACCAGATCAATAAATTACTTTAACTATAAAATTAACATTATGACAAATACATTATTAATCACAGCAGATCAAGTTAGGGAATTCATTGGAGTTTATGATAATTCGATAGAGGATAACTATCTTGAAGTTTCAATTAGAAACATGCAATTTTTAGAGATGAAGAACATCTTAGGTCAGACTTTATTTACATCATTAATTACTGATTTAGAAAACAACACATTATCTGGTACGAGTGAGACATTACTTAACAACTACGTGTTGCCTAGTTTAAGCTATTATGCTGCATCTAATGTGTTGTATGAGATAAGCTATAAGATTACAAGAAAAGGGCTGCTGAGACAGCTAGATGATTCCTCAGAGACTCCTTCAGATGCTATGATAAGTATGAGAGCAAAGCAGTATAAGGACATTGCTACTAGCTATGCTAATGATTTAATTCAATACCTTAATGATAATGTAGATACTTACACAGAGTATCCATCAGATTCAGGTACTCCTTCAAAGAGAAGTGGTAGTTCTATCTTCACAGGGTATAATAAGAAAGTCAGTAGGGATTAAATAGAAAAGAACCATAATTCACACTATGGTTCTTTTTATACCTACTTTTCACGAGTTGTACCTATTATTCACCAATAAAGGTTGCTTCTAAGTCAATCTCAAATTCTTGATCTTCTAACCATTCAAAATCGAATTGGAGTATACCATCTTTTAAATACTTATCCATTTTATTCATTTTTAAAATTAGTTTCTAAATCTTCTTGCCACTCATCTTCTTCTTCAACCCTAATCCATTGTTCATTTAATGTTTTTAAATAAACACTATAATCATCATCTGAATAATACATTATTGCAATGTCTTTAGTTCTTGTCATCTTAAATTAATTATAATTAGTTGTTCTAAATTTCTGTCTCTCCCCATAAGGTACTACAGTACACTCACTTAAAAACTTTAACTTACTACTTCTCTTAATAACTTCATCTTTATAGATAGTAAGTTCTTCAGGTAAAGCGATTTTATCTTGGAGGAATTTAACACCTTTACTTGAAAGATTCCAATAACCACTTACCTTATTGTTATTATCAATACATGATTTACGTCCTTTAACTTCCTTCTCAATCAATTTCCAATGCTTCAACATAGAATAAGATGTTGGATTAGTACGTTCATTCTTAGGCTTCTTTGTCTCACCTAACATCACATGTATCTCATCAATTATTTCTGAATAATGGAACGAAGGTAAATAATCAA
>Ga0307928_10004692_pt1 | contig 10351 bp, 10 predicted proteins | sample AceLakmetagen232_FD_201815 | JGI IMG/M metagenome (GOLD analysis project Ga0307928, IMG submission 201815) | Saline water microbial communities from Ace Lake, Antarctica - #232 | ecosystem: Environmental > Aquatic > Non-marine Saline and Alkaline > Saline | place: Antarctica: Ace Lake...
AAATAGCATCTTTAAGATTTAGTAATCCCATAACAATTGCAAGTACTGCTAGTATTCCTATGAAAAAATTTCCGCCAACTCCAGTGATTCCAGTTAATGTGCTGAATCCTAAAACGAGTATTAATCCAAAAATAAAATACATTAAAAAGATTGCAAGTGAAAATAATAGTCCTGCTTTTAATGCTTTATTTTTTTGTTTTGGGTATTGTGTTAGAATTGCAGTCATTAAAATTATTAGAACAGCTAATTCACAAGGGTTTACCGCATCAACAAATGCAAGTAATAAAACTGAAAATAAATCAATTTCTTCATCTTCTTTCTCATCTTGTTCTGGTTCAATTAATTTACAACCAGTTGCTTTACATTCATCTATTTTTGGTTCTATGTTTTGTATTATTGTTTTATCTCCCCAATAATAGCTGTCTCCTAAAAACATTATTGGGACTGAGCCTTGTTCGGAAGTGGGCACGTTGTAAATTGTGTATAATTCTAAAATAAGGTCTCTGTCTGCATTTATCTCTAATCTTTTAACATTAACATTTTTATTTAAATTTTCTATATCTTCTAAATGTGCGGATGCAACAGCACAGTGGGGGCAACCACTTCCATAAAAGAAAATAGGGGTTATATTTTCAGGTGAACTTTCAAGATTTATTTCTTCAATTGTTAGTGCATTTGCAAAACCTAGAGATAAAACTAGAATTATTGTTAAATAAAATATTTTCTTATCCATCACTTCACCATTATGAATTATAATTACTAACTAATATATATATTTTTCTTTTTTAGTCTAAATCTTTTGATTTTTTAAAATTATTCGAGTTCATTTAAAATTTCTTTTTTTATTTCATCAAATAATATTTCATATTTTTTATTAAAATCAATTACGGGTATCATTTCTACCATTGCTTTTACAAAATTTTTGTCATATGGGATTTTTGATATTATTTTTATTGAATTTTCTTTTGCGTATTTTTCTATTTCGCTTACAAAAGATGGGTTAACATCATATTTGTTAATAATAATTCCTTTATTTATTTTAAAATGATTTACTATTTCAATAGCTTTTTTAAGATCTGAAAAACCTGAAGGGGTGGGTTCAGTCACAATAACTGCATAATCCGTACCAGTCACAGAAGCAATTACTGGACAACCAATTCCTGCTGCCGAATCAATTATTAAAAAATCAGCATCTTTTTCAATTTCTTTTGCATTACTTCTTACCTTTGATACAACTTTTCCAGACCCTGAATTTCCAGGTTGAAGTTGAGCTGAAGCTATTTTAAATCCATAATTTGTTTTTGCATAGCCAATAAGGGCATTATCAATGTTTTCAAGAGTGATTGCATTAACAGGACAAATTAATTCACAAGCTCCACAGCCCTCACAACCAAATTCACTAACAACTCTTTTTTCATCTTTTAATTTTATTGCATTAAAATGACATATTTCTAAACATTTACCGCAATTAATACATTTTTCATAATCAATAATAGCAATTTTATTGGTAGATAATTTTTCCCAACTAACATATTTGTCTTCAGATAATGCAAATAATAAAGAAAGATTTGATGCATCAACGTCACAATCAGCACAAACAATTTTATTTTCTTTTGAAAATGAAACAGCTAAAGATGCAGTGATACTACTTTTTCCAACTCCGCCTTTTCCTGATAACACTACAATTGATTTCATTTATACACCTTCCAAATTATCTTTTTATATCGCTTTCATGAGTGGGTTTTCTTAAAATTTTTAGTTCTCCATCTAAAAACTTTTTGATTACCTGTTTAGAATTATTTTCTTTTGTAACATAAATATCGATATAATTATCTCTTAAAGCATGATATGCAATTTCTCCAATTTGACTTAATATGATTACTGTGGGTTTTTCTACCATAATTTCCTTTGATACTGAGAGACCAGCACGAATTTTTTTTGTTTTGGAAAGATTTTCTTTCACACGCCAAGATAAAATCTTTTTTTCTTGCATATCAAGGTTAATAAAGAGAAAGTTTTTTGCTCTTCCAAAATGGCCCATCATTTCTGAATCTAAACCATTATTTTTGGCTATTGGCAACATAAGTATTTGTTCATTTTCTTTTTCTGGTTCTACGTGTAACATAAAACTTGTTATTTGAGGATACTGTTTTTTTATTTTTTTCTCAATTTTTTCTGTTGCTTCATGGGCTCTGTCAACATCAATACTTTTGTTTATTTTAATATTTGCTTCTCCAAAAGAAATAACTCCAGATTGTCTAATTTTTATATTACTAACTCCTTTAACACCAGGGACAGTTAGAATAGTTTTTTCAACTTTTTTAGAAATTTTTTTGTCCAAATTAGCATCCATAAGTGAGTAAAGTGCAATTTTTCCATTTTCAAGACCTATTTTTATAATAAATAAAGCAATAACAAACCCAACTATTCCTGCTGCATATTTTATTCCCATTATTGATAATCCGATTCCTACAAATACAAGTATGGATGAAAAAATATCTGCTCTTGATTCTTGAGCATTAGCAATAAGACTTTGAGAATTAATCTCTTCTCCCACTTTCTTTTCGTAAAATGAAATGAAAAAAGCAACAATTATTGAAAATAATGGCACTAGTAAAATTACTAATCCGAATGAATAATTAACTTCAGAAAAAAGAGCTTCGTAACTTTGTAAAATAATTTCATACCCGGCATATAAAATAAAGATAACTGCTATTAATGTGGTAAGGTTTTCTGCTTTATAGTAACCATATGGGAAGTTTTTGTTGGGTTCTCTTTGAGAAATTTTTAATCCGAACCAGGATGCAAAAATAGCAAAAATATCAACAGTGCTGTGTATTCCATCAGCAATTAAAAGAACACTCCCTAAAGTAAGTCCCACACTTAGTTTAATAACTGCTAGAAAAAAGGTAATTATTGTTGCAATAGCTGAAACTTTTTCTCCTTTTTTCAATTCGTTTTTATTCATTTTATCAACTCAAGTATATTTCCAATTTTTACAGGTTCTCCACAAGAATAAGATTTTACAATTTCTTTTGAATAAGGGATATTAAATTTTATTTCTGTATTAAATTCTTTTGCTAATTTTTTTATTCCATTTTGATCCCCAATATCAGATTTGTTTATTACTATTTTTCCTTCTTTTTTGATTATTTTTAACAATCTAAGAATTATTTTTAAATCATGTTCTCCTAAAGGAGTTGGCTCAGTAACAGCAATTATTTTTTTTGCTTTTTCAAAAGCAGCAATTACTGGACAATGAGTTCCTGCAGCAGTATCAATTATGATATAGTCATATTCGTTTTCACATTTTTCAATTTCTATATTCAGTTCATTAACAATAAATTCAGAAACTGGTTGGCTTACTTTTAATTCTCCTGAAAGTAAGGTAAGTTTTCCTTTTTGTCCCGTGGAAAGAGTCCCAATTTCTTTTTTATTCCAAGAAATTGCTTTTTCTGGGCAAATTATTTCACATGCTCCGCAACCATTGCATTGTTCTTGAATAAAAATGGGTTTTTGTTCATTTATAGAAATTATTGCATTATATTTACAAGTTTCTCCACATTTTCCACAAGAATTACATTTTTCTAAATCAAATTTTGGAATTCTTTGAAAAACAGTTCTTAATTTTTCCCTTTTTATATTAAGAAGAAGATGATCGTTTGGACAATCTACATCTGCATCAACTAGTAATACCAAATTATTTTTTGATAGTTCGTATGCAAGAGAAGTTGCAACTGTTGATTTTCCAGTGCCTCCCTTACCTCCAGTTATTGCAATTATTTCAACCATTTTAAAATCTCTTTACTAGTGACCACAACTTGTGCTTTGGCTTGACAAATTATCTAAATTTGCAATAACTTCTTTTACAGTTGAATAATTCCCTGTTTTTAGTTTTAATCCTTTTTCTTTAATGAGATCAATTGCGCGTCCACCTATCCCTTTAGCAAAAATAGTTGTTGGATTAACAGCTTTTTGTATTTGATCTATTGGACTTTGATTTGGATCAGTGTGATCTAAATCATTTTTTGTTATATTTAATGTTTTTTGTTCAACAGTGTATAATCCAAAAAAAGGCGCATGTCCAAAATGTTCACTTATTTTTGAATCTTCTCCATTATTATCAATTAATGGAAAAAATATTTTTTCTGAGTTATTGTTTTGAATTTGTGAACTAGTGTTGTGGGGCGTAGCAATTTTATTTATTTCTTTGAGATTATTATTTAAATAATCAGTAACAGCATTATTGGCTTTTCCACCCGCATGGTATGTTTTGATTCCAAGTTGTTTTAAAATATTAGTTGAATTTGGGCCTAAATCTCCCGTAATCACAACATCAATTTTTAATTTTCCAATTTGTTCAGCGGCTTTAAGTCCTGCGCCGTGTCCTTGCAAAGCTCCTTGGTTTTCAATCGCATTAGTTTCTTTAATTTCTGTATTTTCAGTTTCTACAATTAGAAAATATTTACATCTTCCAAATCTTTGATCTACTTTGTTCTCTATTGTAGCTCCATCTGAACTTATTGCTATCCTCATTTAATTCACTCCTTCCTTGTCATTTGTGCACCACATTTGGGGCATTTCATTTCTGTACATGGGGTTCCTCTTTGATGTAAAACTTCGGTTCCACATTTAATACAAACACATTTTCCTTGCGGCCCTGCTGCAATTCCTTGATTTCTTCCCAGTCCTTGGCCTGATTGCCATGCTGGTCCTGTTCCGTCTCCTCTTGGCATATTATCCTCTCCTTTTTTAATTTTTTGTGTGAAATTAAAATTTCCACCTTCTATTCTAATTGCTTTTCCATTTACAATTGCATCACTTATTTTTTTTCTTGCACTTTTTATTACTCGAAAAAAAGTTGGTTGACTTATTCCCATTTCTTTTGCACATTTATTTTGTTCTAATCCGTTTACATCTTTTAATCGTAAGGCTTCTATTTCTTCATATGTTAATATTACTTCTTCGAGAATTTTTAGTGGTACTCCTGCGGGCTTAAAATATGTAATATCGCTTTTGTAACTAATTTTTCTGGGTAGTATTGGTCTTGGCATATTTCATCACTATTACTCTTATATTGTTTTGAATATTTATTCTTTTGCTTTAAAAAATGAGAAAGAAATTAATCTTTCTCATAATTTCAAAATCTATTTTTTTTCTTTTTTTAATTCTTTTATTGTTTTTTCTAGATTTGCTTTTTGTGTTTCTAGTTCTTTTAAGAATTCTTCTTTTGTTGGTTCTTTGTATTCAGCTGGTTGGTTTACTGGTTCGTTTTGGTATCTTCGTTTGAAACCAAATCCTCTTCCAAAACCTCGTCCCATACCTTGTCCTCTTCCAAATCTTTGGTTTTCAAAGTCGGGTATGTTGTAACCTGCGCAAAGACCCATTTGTCTTCCTGTCAGTGGACCTCTTCCGTTTGGTCCTGTTCTATCTCCTTGTGGCATATTATCGCCTCCTTTTTATTTAATTATGAATTTTAATTCATAACTATAATGAATATATATTCATAACATTATATAAACCTATTGTTTGCATCGTTTGTTGGTACTTGTTATGTATAAGTTAATTATATAATTTAATTGTAGTATAAATTATTGATGGGAATAGCACAACTAAACGTTGGAGGATTTGATAACAATTTTACATATGTTTTAATTTGCGAAAATAATGAATGCATTCTAATTGATCCAACAGGAAGCAGGGAGTTGATTGATTCATATTTATCAAAGTATTCACTAAAACCAATTTTACAACTTATTACTCATGCACACCCAGATCATGTTGAAAATATAGAGTATTATGCTGAGGAAAAAAATGTTCCTCTAAAAAGTTTTACTGAACTAAAAAAAGAACCAAAATTTAGTGTAGCAGGTATAAAAGTAGAAGTACTTTTTACTCCTGGGCACACAGAAGATAGTGTATGCTTCCTAATTGAAGGCAATCTTTTCACTGGAGACACTTTATTTGTTAGCGGAGTAGGCACAACAGCATATGGTGGAAACGAAGAAGAACTTTCTGCATCTTTACAATCTTTGTTTAAACTTGACCAAGAAACTATTGTTTGGCCAGGCCATGATTATGGTGGAAAAACTGCAACTCTTAAAGAAGCACTTAGTAATGCACATCAAAGACCAAGCAAAGAAACTCTTGATTTAATTCATAAAAAAGTTGAAGATTATAATTCTAAACAAAAAATTCCTTTTGAAAAATCAAGTGATTAAATTATTCAATTAAAGTTAGAGCAAACATTAATCCTATTCCAATTAATATGAACAATAATTGTAAGACTGATTCGCTTATTTTTGGATTTTTATGTAATTCTGGAATAAGATCGGTTCCAGCAATATAAATAAATCCTCCTGCTGCAACAGCAACAAGGATTGGAATTATTCCAACAATTAATGAATTAAATAGTAATGCTAACCCGGCTCCAATAAATGCAGTTAATGCAGTTAAAAAATTTGCGAATAGTGCTTTTTTCTTACTAAATCCTCCTTTTAGAAGAACTCCAAAATCTCCAATTTCTTGTGGAACTTCATGTAATAAAACAGCAATTGTTGTAGCAAAACCAGTATTTATATCAATTAAAAAAGCCCCAGCTAATAAAATTCCATCAAGTAAATTGTGGACGGCGTCCCCTACTAAATTCATGTAAGTAAAACAAAGGTGCTCGTGTTCTGCATGGTGGCAATGATGCCAAAACACAAATTTTTCAAGAACAAAAAATAACAAAATTCCGCCAAGAACAAAAATAAATAATTCTTTTAATATTCCTTCTTCAAGTAATTCAGGAAGTAAGTGTAAAAATGCTCCACCTAGTAGTGCCCCCACAGATAATGAAACTAACAAGTCAAGTGACTTGTCTAACTTTTTTTTACCTATTGAAAGGGTAATAACTCCAATTAATGAAACTAGCGAAATAACTAATATTGAGAGAAATAATTCTATAATCATCTAATTACCTATAAAACTTTAGTTGCGCGCTTTTAAAAACCCAACAAGTAATGCTCCGCCTTCTGCAGTTATGAGTTGTAAGATTCCAAATGCTGTTAAAAATAACGCTGGAACAAGTCCAAGTAAGAATAATCCTGTTATGCAAAGGAAAAGAAATATGGTTTTTGCAATTGTTGCCATAGCAGTACTAAAGAAATAATTTTTCTTTTGCTCAACAAACAATTTTTTGCTCACATAAGCAATAATAAAATTACTAATCCAAATAAATGGTAAAACATAAATTAAATAACTAGTTAAATTTCCAAAAATAAAACCCGATGCCACAACTGCTAAAGAAGGAATTAAACAAAGAATTGCAACTTTTTTTAATGAATGATCAAGAGCAGTTCTAATTAGTAAAGCATTTACAATTACTCCTACTAAAAATTGATGTGATAAAAAAATTGGTATTAAAAAAAGCATTATTCCATAAGAACTAAATCTAATTAATTCTTCTTTTTCTTTATTTTTTGAAAAAAATAGGTTTCTCTCTTTTGAAATAAACATATACTGATTATGGTGAAATGGTATTTATTAATATGTTTATTTGTAAAGACAATTTTTGCCTATTTATGCTATGATTATTCTTCCTTTAGGTCTAGCTACTTCTGCTATTTTTTCAGCTGCTTCAAAACTTAATTCTTCTCCAACAGTAACGTCTTCTTTTTCAAGACCATCAATCATCAAAAGTACTTGAGCTCCTTGTTTGATACAAGCACCATCTCCGTATTTTGATTCAACTGTCAGTATGCACCCTGCTTTTCCGCAGACGCTCATATGTTTTGATACTGCTCCTTCTATAAGTCTGCCAATAACACATATTCCATCACTTCCATAAAACTTATCTGTTTTTAGGACTTTGACTTTGCCTTGGCCGATTCTACAAGCTTGTTCTGTTCCACTTTTTGCGAATGTCATTGTTATTAAACTCATGTTATCATTTCTCCTAATTTCTTTTACTTAAGGCATCTCTATTAAGTCCTAATTTACTATTATTGTTTAGCTTTACTAAAACCAAACCCATTATGTATAAAAAATTAAGATTTCGAATAATTAGCTCTTGTGTGTTAGGAGCCAAAAAACCCTAATTCTTTGGACTTTTGTTGTATTTTTATACAACTTGAATAAATAACGATTATGTAGTATATAAAGCTTTTGTGAAAAAGTTACAAAATTGGTATTTTTTACAAACCATTTTTTAAAAAATTTATAAAATTAGTTTGGTTTTCTCACTTATACTTTTGAATTTTGTTTGTTTGTGTTGGTTGGATTGTCTTTTTTTGAGGGGGAGTTTCTTTAAACTCATTTTTTAGTTCTTGCATAATTTCTTCTTTAGTTTTGCTGTGGTGGCTTGCCCCAATAATTACAATCACTACAATTAAAATAAAACCAATAATTGCAATAAAACCAACAATTATCATTAATTGTGTAAATAAAACATCTTCATCTTCGTTTTCTTCAAGAGGTGTGGCAGTATTACAATCTTCTTTTCCAACTGACCAATTATTATCACAACAAATTCCATTTTCAAGATAACAATAATCATTACATGTTGTTCCGCCACAAATGCATGATTGGTCATTAATAGTGAATCCATTTGTACAATTAAGAAGTTCACAAGAGTTATTTTGACAAGTTGAATCAGAATTACAATCATTATTTTGAGTGCATTCAACTATTTCAACACACTCTGAATCAATACACGTTTTTGTTCCACAATCTTCAATTAATTGGTTTGTGTCTTGTGTTAAACAATATGAATTACTTTCTCCTGGATTTTTACATTCATAAGTTAGATTATTTCTTTTTACTTTATTTTGTTCACAAAAATTATCCCCATTAAATCCACTTGTTCCACATTCTGAATCCAAAGTACATAAAACTTCTACTATTTCACAACTTCCACAATCATTTGTACATGTTGAACAATTTTCATCAGCATTACAATATGAATCTCCACAATATGAATAGTTTGTAATTACTCCTGAATGGGTTAATCCTGAAATTTTAAAGAAATCATTTTCTATTTCACAACCAATATTTCCAATTGTCCCTGGACAAAACATACTAGTGCAATTATTTTTCAAATAATTAAGATCGCTAACTTCTTCATCTAAAAAACAAACTGTTTGGTCACTAGTTTTTTCAATAAAAATACTTTTTGTTCCGGTTTGGTTTAAATCATTTACAAAAATATATTCTTGGTCATCTATGGTGCCTGTGTTAATATCTAAATTATTTAAGTCTAAATCTTGGCTTGAAAAATTATGATCAAAAGAAAGTGTTTTCAAACCATTTTTATCTATCAAAATTGTTTTTTGTCCATAAAAATCTTTATTAATATTTGAATCGTTGTCAATTATTATATTCAAATCTTGTAAGTTATTATTTGAGATAATCACTCTTGATTTTTTTAGACAATTTCCCCTTACGCAAATTTGGGTATTCCAACATTCGCGAAGTTCTAAATTTGTGTCACTAAATGAGCATTCTGAATTTTCGGTCATTGGGCTATTACAAGTAAAAGTTCTTTTTGTTTGCATTATTTTATTAGCATCACAAAATCTTTCTCCAACAAAACTATCTGTTCCACATTCTAAATTATTTCTACAATCTGCACAATCAGTTGGACAAGAAGCAACATCTTCGCCTTCATCAGTGTCACAAGTGCCATTATTATTACAAATTAATGGCGGGGTATATTTTGGAGTAAATGCAATTTTTGTATTATTGCTACAAGAGATCCAATAGGACTCGTCTGATAATATTTCAAAATCTACTTCCAAGCGGTCTGAAGTAAATTCAGGATCTAGTGAATAATATTCCGTTTCTTCTGTTTCCACATTGTATTTAAAAATTTTCTCACACCCATTTATTTGTTCATTTATTTCAGTAATCATTTCACTTGCAGTACTACTATCTGCTAACGGAAAGCCTACAAAAGAACCTGAATTCCCTATCATTACTTCGACTGGCTCTGTTATGATTGATCCATGGAGTATTTTTTGAAAAGGAGTTTCTCCACTGTTTGAAAATCTAATTCCCTCGCCAGGAATTATTTGCGTGTTAGTCGAAAGGCCATTTAAAAAACGATTTTGTAAATATGTCCAAGAACCATCTCGCCAAAGGTATATTGTTTGATTCATAGGGATTTCTTGAAATAGTTCTTCATATGTTTCTTCAACTGGAATAATGTTTATTACATACCATTGTGGTTCTTTGCCTGGGATATATTTAAGGGTTTGTGTTGCTTCACCAACACAGTTATTATTGTCACATCCATTTGGACAATTTTTGGATTCTGACCAAGTGGGAGTATTATCAATTATGTCACAAAACTTTTTTGTTTGTGAATCAA
>Ga0307928_10004693_pt1 | contig 10350 bp, 13 predicted proteins | sample AceLakmetagen232_FD_201815 | JGI IMG/M metagenome (GOLD analysis project Ga0307928, IMG submission 201815) | Saline water microbial communities from Ace Lake, Antarctica - #232 | ecosystem: Environmental > Aquatic > Non-marine Saline and Alkaline > Saline | place: Antarctica: Ace Lake...
TTAAAAACAATGTCAGAAACAAACAAAAATAGTTGGGATGGTTTGCTTAAGAATTATCTTAAAGCTGAACACCTATCTGGAGATGAAGAAACTTTTGCTTGTGTTGATGTAACAGTTATAGCTGAAGATATGGATCTAGTTTTGGAAGTTAAAGAACAGAAAGCTATATTCACTTTGAATGTTACTAATAAAGTATTTTTAAAGAATGCTGGAATAGAAGCACCTAAAGATGCTATTGGAAAGAAAATAACATTAAAGAAAGTTAGAGTTATGAATCCAACAACACATAAGGAAGTTGATGGTTTAAGAATCTCAAAGGTAGAATAAATTTATTATTTTAAACATCTTGGGTTTGATGTTAAACAACCCAACATAATCCAAAGTTATAAGGAGGTTAAAAGAAAAATGTTCAAAAGAAAAATAAAGGAAAAAGAAAAGGAAAGGCAAGTTATTAAGCAAGAGCCAATGGATGTAAATCCAATGCAACAGTTAGCAGAGGAAACAGAACAATCTTTCCCAGTTCAACAGATACCAGAACCTCCTGTTCCAACACCTCAAGTTCCAGTGGAAACAAAGGAGAGATGGGTAGTTGGTGAAATTGCAACTTCCACAGAGAAAGTAATACACGATAAGACAACTCAAAAGAGTTATGATATTTATTCAGCTATTGCTTTAATATTAAATAAAGCTTACGAGGATAATTAAATATGGCATCAGTAATTACAGAAGTTGGAAGCCAATTCATGGAAAGAGCTTTTAGTGGAATCTTATGGATGGGAATTGCATTCCTAATTATATCTGTGCTTGGTTTCACAATGTATTGGTTTTTAATACATAAGAGAAAGTTTAATATTAAAGTTAAGATAATCTCTGAAAGAGCTAATGATAAAAATAGAATTATCTTTGATCAAGCCGCAATCTTAAAAGATAGAAAAGATGGCAGCCATTACTTTAAGTTATGGAATCTTGGATTGGAATTACCTTCTCCTAAGTTTAGTGTATTGCAAAGTGCTGGAAGGTTTGATTACTTGGAGTTATATAGAACATCAGAGAATACAATTTATTTCCTTGCACCTCCAACAATAGATAAGAAAAGAGTTATAGGAGTAGATGGCCATGAATATTTAATTGCATCTCAAATATCAAAACAAATAAATCCAGATATGGAATTCTGGGCTATTAAAAGGAAAGGCATGAATAAAAAGATGTTTGATCCAGAGAAGTTATGGATGAAAGTTTTAATGTTCTTACCTCAAATAATGGTTGCAACACTATCTATATTTGTATTGTATATATTGATGAGCTATCTCCCAGAGGTATTAAGAGAACTCTCTGAACTGGCTAAAACAATAAATCCAGGCAGAGCTGTCGCAGATGTAACAACAGGATTAACATGGATATTGAATTAATAACTAAGTTTATTTCAGCATGGAACTGGCAACTATTAGCAATTATGTTTCTAATTGCCAGCTTCATTACTTTTTCCATGCCCTTAACTTATATTGGTAGAGTGATGAGTATAGCTTTCCTTATGATCTTCTTTGTTTGTGAAGCTATCTCTATTAAAAGAAGGAAGGAAGTGTTTGAAAATGAATAAAAAAGGAGGAGTGTTTGCTTATATCTTTTGGATAGCAGTTGGAATTGCTATTGGAGTTTGGGCAGCATTTAATATATTATAAAATGAAAAATACAACATTGATTAACCTTGGATATGTTTTAGAAGTAACTTGTTTAATTGTAGCTGGTTTTCTTTCTGCAACAGGATCTTGGTTTAGTATTCCCTTCTTATTTGTTGGGATCATTCTTTCAGTTGTAGTTGGAAAAGAGATTGCAACTAATGCTGTTGATGAATATGTGAAGGAGAAATTATAATGGATATAATGTTTAAGTTCTTAATGTGGTTTGTGATTAGCTTTCCAATTTTAATTGCAGCAGAAACAATTATTCCTTCAAGAGTTTTCTATGCTTTTATAATCGCTTTAATCTTTGGATTTTTAGCTGTGAGGAATGATGAAAATGTGTAAGCATAAAGAATTAACCATGAAAGAACATTGGATAGTTATTCTTTTAACTTTCAATATAACTTTCTTTTTTATTATTAATTTTATAGGGGGTTTAATTTAAATGGAATATTGGATAACCAATTCAAGGTTTAAATTAATTGCAATTATATTATTTTTAATGTTTTGTATTTTTATGTTGTTAATATTTATGAGAGGAACAGAGATAGCAAACAATCCTTGTCAAATTTGTGCAAATAAAATGGGTGCAGATGTAACTTGCACATCAGGTTTTGGATTAGATGCAAAAGAAATAGTTTTTAAAGGAGGAGAAGAATATGAAGATTACTCTTAAAGATCTTTCACCAACAATAAAGTTAGCTGTTATTTGGTTAAATGTTCAAGCAGTATTAGCTTTATTTATGTTAGCATTAATCCTTTGTGGAATACTTATTGCAATAATTGGATGATTGTAACATTTTGTTACAAAAACTAAATACTTAAATAGTTTTAAGTTTTAGAAAGTATAACTCTAAAGGGTAAAAAGAATGGTTGAACAAGATGAAGATATCAAAAAAAGAATTGAAGTTTTGAAGGCAAAAGATGTTTCTTTCCAAACAGATATAGAGAATCTTTCTGCAAAGATTCAAAGATCAAGTGCAGCTGGTAAGAAGGAGAAAGCATCAATAGCTAGATTAAATGCCATGTCAAGAGAACAGCAAGCTGTTAAAAGTGAGTTAAGTATATTATCAACTTCTGCAACTGGAGAAGAAGCATCTGTTAGAGGATCTGTATTTCAAAGACAATCTGCTGCAAGAGAATTTGCACAATCTCCTTTAGGTAGAACACAAGAAGCTGAAAGAAAAGAGAGAGTAAGAGGAGCTAGGGAATTAACTGGGATTATGAATATTGAACATTTAGCACCATCTGTTCAGAGAGGGATTATTTCTCAAGCATTAATAGAACAAACTGCTGAAGATAATAAATTAACAGCAGCACAAGAAACAGAAAGAGATACTGCATTAAGAGAAAGAGATATTAGAGAAGAAGAACAAAAAGGTGGAGTTATATTTTTTAAAGAATCAGAGTTAGAAAAAAGAGGAGTTACTAAAACTGATGCTCAAGAGTTTTTCTTTCCAACAACATCAGAACAATCTTTAATTACAGCAGAGAAAGCTTTTGGTTTAGAAGCTGGGGGTTCTGGTGCTGGATTAATTACAGCAGATAAAAGTGCTTTAAGAAATTTAACTGGTAGGGAAGCATTAGATTTGAAGTTTCCTTTGCCAGATGAATCAGATTTCACTCCAACTCAACAAAATATAAGAAAGGGTGGTGAAAAATTACAAGATACCTTTACAACAGCTGGTGAAAAAACATCCGGATTTTTAATTCAAAGGCCTAAAGCAGATATTAATATTGGGCATATTGTTCTTGGTGGTGCTTTAACAGGTTTAGTTTCTTCACCATTTACTTTAGCTAGTTTTGGAACAGGTTTATTAACAAGGCCAGTAGAAACTGCAAGAGATTTTCTTGGTGGTTTTGCAGATATTCCAGCAACTATCGCAAGAGATCCAGCATTTGAATCTGGTAGATTGTTTGGGGAAGTTGCTGGGCAATTTCTTATTCTTGGGGCTGGGGGTAAAGTAAAAACTGGTGCAAAAAGTAGAGGAGCAAGAGGGAGAGGAGGAAGTTCTGATGTTCCTCCAACATTTGATTTATTAAGGACTGATTCTTTTGCAAAATCAACAAAAGGAAAAACTCCTTTTTCTACAACATTTCCAATAGAATTTGATATAGTAAAGCTTACAGAACCAAAATCAACTTTTAAATCTGTTAAAACTAGCAAGCCTTTAGAAGTTTCTATTGATCCATCAATAATTAGTGATATAGAATTTGCACAAAGTGTTCAAAAAGCAAGATTAAGTAGTGGTGCAGATGTTGTTCAAGTGAATGAGTTTGGTGGAAAGATAGTTGAAGCACCTAAATCAAAAAGCAGATTTAGTCCTAGAGAAATAACTTTTGAATTAGATAAACCATTAGTTCAAAGATTTGATATTGTAGAAGAATCTACAAAACCAAAGTCAAAACCTTATGATCCAAACAAACTTACTTTTGAATTAGATAAACCATTAGTTCAAAGATTTGATATTGTAGAAGAATCTACAAAACCAAAGTCAAAAACAAAACCAAAACCATTAGAATTTAAATTAGATGAAAATGCAATTCAAGATGCTGTTGATTTTAGAAAGAACCAACAAAAAACAAGATTAGAAAGCGAAGCTGATATTATTAAAATAGATGAAGGTGGAACAAGAATTGTTCAAGGTGAGCAATTACAGATACTTGAAGAACCAAAAGCAAAAGCAATTCAAAAAGATATTATAATTGATTTAGATGCTTTTGATATTCAGCCCTTTCAAAAAGCCAAAGTTAAACCAAAACCAAAACCATTAGAAATCATTTTTGATATGGAAAAACCAGTAGATAATTTAATTGGGATTTCAAGAAGTGTTGGGGGAAAGGGTTTAACAAGCTCGCAATTAGAAACTTTTGGGCGAATGAGAACAGCTGGATTTATGCAACAAGTGAAAGCAGTTGAAATCACAGATATTTCTTTAGGAAATTCACAATTTGCAGCAGTTGGATCATCTGCAACTACAAAGTTTTCAAAGTTAGATAGTGGTTCAACTTTTGGAACTATGGATAATTCATTATCTGCTTCAAAGTTTGGTAATTTAGATTCAACATTAACAACAACAATTCAACTTCAACTGCAAAAAAGCTCTCCTATTTTTGGTGCTGCTTTTAAAACAAAACAATTAAGTGTAACAAAGCAAAAACAAGAAACTCAACAAATTCAAAAACAAAATCAAAAACAAGAATCCCTACAACTTTTAAAGTTTAAACAACCACAACCACAAGTATTTGATCAAATGCAATTACAAGAACAAGATACCTTTCAATCATCAAGATTAATTCAAAGAACTCCCTTTAGGAAGTTTCCAATAATCAGAAGGGAATTATTTAGACAACTTACTCCTTCAAAAAGTGTTATTGGAACAAGGAAGTTTAAAAAAACTCCTCAATTTGAAGATGCATTAAAGTTTGATTTGGGTGGAGGAATGGCATTACCAAAAGTTAAATTAGGAAGTTTATTGAAAGAGGTTAAATTCATATAATGGATAAAGAAACAGCAGAACAATATCAAGCACAAGAAATATTACAAAAGCAACAGCTAAATTCACCACAACAACAATCCTTTGCACCACAATTATTTGAGCAAGTTCAAAGGAGTGAGGCTGTATTAGTTGAGCAAACAAATCCTAAAAGGATTGTTAAGGATATTGTTTTAAGATTAAAAGGAATGGAATTATTGCCTAATGGTCAAGAGGTTGTGGTTAATACTCCTAAAATGAATAAGAAAGGAATTGAGAAGATGAGCTTTCTTTTAGAATCTCATATTAATCAAGGAGTTATTCTTTCACATTTAGACGAGCAAATAATTGGAAATATGATTATGACTTTGAGTGAGGATTTAGTTGATAGCTTAGCTTTGAATTGGAGAGAGTTTGGAATCAAAGATAAAACAGATTTAGATGATATTAACAATTCTGTTCTCATGAATGTGTTTGTTGCATTGAAAAGAGCAGAAGGCCAGAACGAAAAGAATTGGCTTGGAAAGATTAGTGTAGAAAATATTGGTTCTGGATCTCAAATGCCAGGAGCAAAGAAGGGAGGTTTTTGGGATAAGTTTAAGTTTGGAAAATGAAGAAACTAATAATCTTTTTGTTTGCAATATTCTTTATTAGCATGGTTTCAGCTGTGCCTCCTGTGCGAGTTGCAACAGGTGATGTGGGAATAGATATTCAATTCTCTAATTATGAAACATCAAGAGTAAATACTTCTTTCACTTTAAATGTTCATGCTTTCAATAAATCAGATGGTTTAATTTTAACAGGAACTACCACAGATTGTGATTTGCATCTTTATGGTGGTTCTGGTGCAGAATTATATCATGAAATGTTTAATGAAAGTGGGAATACCTTTTCAGCATTAATTTTAAACGATGTATTTTTGCAATTAGGATTGCATTCTTATACTATTCATTGTAATTCTTCTGTTGTTGGGGGTTTTGCATCTGGGATTTATTCTGTAACTAATTCTGGAATAGAATGGAGAGATGAGATGGTTTCTTTTATTAATATATTTATTATTTTATTAATTATTGTTGGAGGATTATTCATGGTTGGATTTGTTAAGGAAGATAAAATACAAATCAAATGGAGCATGTTTATAATAGGATTTATGTTCTTTCTAGCAGCATTAAATACTGCTGGAGTTGCAATTTATGATTCTCTTGTTACTTCTGCATTAATTAGTTTTGTTGATAGTTTCACAGGAATTATGTTTATAGTGTTCTGGATTTGTGCTGGGTTGTTAGCAGTTATATGGCTTTTAACAATGTTGAGGGCATTACTTTTCAATAAATCAATGAAGCAAGCCGCTAAATTTGGAGGGATGATGCAATAATGGCAAAACAAAATACTCCTCTTGTTAGAATAGATCCAAAGTTAGCAGATGAATTAAAGAAAATACAACAACAAATGAAGAAAGATTTAGGAGTTAAGATTTCTTCGGCTCAAGCAAGTAAGATATATGTTAATGAAAAAATAAAGAAAATAGGAGATATTAAATTTTAAAATGAATTTAAAAAAAAATAAGAAAGGACAAGTAGAAACAATTATATTAGCAATAGTTACTCTCTTTATAATTGGGATTATAATTTTCTTTATGAGTCATGTTAATGAAGAACTTTATTCTGCTTTGGCAGATAACTTTGAAGCTAATCCAGATTTAAATGCAACAGAAGCACATGAAGCTGTTAAAACCTTTGAAGAAGTAGAACAAGGAAGCATATGGGATTATGCCTTCTTAGCAATATTCTTAGGCCTCATGATACAGATGTTAATCTTTTCCTTTGCATCCAGATCAAATATAGCATTTTTCTGGATATTTGTTATAATAGGTATTGTTTCTTTGATGTTAGGAGTAATGCTAAGCAACATTTGGCAAGGAGTTGCAAATAATTCAGAGTTTGCTGGAACAGTTGCAAGATTCCCTATCATGGATTCTTTGCTTGGATCATATTTCCCATTAGTAGTTGTAACAATTATATTCCTTTTCATGATAGTTTTCTTCGGAAAATTCCCGGGACAAGAATAAAATGAAAAATAAATATAAATGTATATGCAAAAGAGAAATAACTTTTTTAGAGAAGTTATTTTTTGGGGAATGTGTATATTGTAGGCATAGAGAAAAATGAATAAAATAATAATAATTATGTTTGTAATGGTTTTCTTTTTAGTTGGAACTGTTAGTGCTTTGGAATTTGATAATGTTAAAACTTATGATGAGAAAACTAATACTGTTACTATAAAGAATATGTTTGGATTAGGAGCTGATATTGCAAGCACTACATTAAATACTGAATTGAAACAAGTAGTTGCTCCAGGATATAATAGAAATGTTGCTAATTTTACTGTTACTAGTTATACTAATTATGAGAATTTCATTTCTGAAATAAAATATTATGATAAGAAAGATAATATGAAAGAGATTGCTAAGAATGTTAATATAAAATATTGGGGAGATGTAACTGTTATTGATTATGATATTACTTGCATAGATGATCCAACTAATAAAGGAGATGCTTATGATAAATCTATTTGCACAGAGAAAAAGACTGGCGAGCATGTTGAAAAAGGATGGATTGATTTTTCAGAAAAGGCATTAAAAGATGGAGAAACTTTGAAGATTGGATTATTCACAACAGTTAATCATGGAGATTATGTTGAATGGATCCCAGAGTTTGCTGGTGTTAAGGTTGATGAATGGGCAAGTTGGAGTGGGAGTTTATTAGCAGGATTAGCTGCTTGTTGGGATTTAGATGAAACCTCTGGAACTCTTGTTATAGATAAATCTCCAGGACAGTTAAATAATGGAACTATGAATGGTTTAACACAAGGTGTTCCTTCGCAAATAGCTAGTTTAGGCACTGCTTATTATTTTGATGGAGGAGGAGGGAATTTAATAGATATGATTCCAACAGCTTCATTAAATATTTCTGATGTAACTATTGGAATTATTATGAATACTACTCCTAATGATGGTGGAGATTTTGGAGGAAAGGTTAATAATTATGGTTACAATTTAGGAATAGCTGGACAGAAAGCTTTTGCAAAACCTGTTGTGAGTGGAGCAGGAGATGCAGTTTCAAGCACTTCTAATGTAGATACTGGTGGAGCAATGTTAATAATAGGAAGTCATGAGTCAGCGAATACTTCTGTTTGGGTTAATGCTACTTTAGAAACAACAACAGGAACATCTGCTGGTGCTTTATTAAATGCCCCTACTTGGCAATTAGGACAAGCTTCTGTATTAGGGAACTTTGTTGGATATGTTAGTGAAGTTTGGGTTTTGAATTATAGTATTACTCAAGCCGATGCAACTTTTATTTATAATAGTGGAGATATAATTTCTTGTAGTGCCTTACCTAATCCAACTCCTTTTATAGATTTAATTGCTCCTGCAAATGGAACAATAATCTATTCTCCAACAATAGATTTAGAATGTAAGGCTTATGATGATAGTGGAATAACAAATGTTAGTTTATTATGGGATGGAACAGCAGAACAAACAAATAATTCAGGATATAATGCTACAAATTATAATTTCACAAAAACAGGATTTGCAGTAGGAACTTATGAGTGGAGTTGTGAAGATTATGATGATGTTAATGCAATAAATAATACTTCTCCTGCTTTCCATATTACTTATGCAAATGATTTAACAATAACTTTAAATGCTCCAGCTTATGAAACTGATTTTAGTGTTAATACTATTGGATTAAATGAAACTGCAAGCGATGATACAGCTATTATTAATGTTAGTTTGATTATTAATGGAACTTATAATGGAACAGATACTTCTGGATTAAATAATACTTTGGTTAATTTTGATAGAAGTTTAGCTGATGGATTTTATAATTGGACAATGGAAGCTTGTGATGCTGTAAGTTGTGAAAATGCTTCTCCTGTTTGGAATTTCACTATTGACACTACAAATCCAACAATAAATATAACAAATCCTTTCCCAAATAATACAGCAATAGCTTTCCATGATTCAGATAATAATCAAACAATTAATTGGACAGCAACAGATGATAATATTGATACTTGCTTTATTCAATATGATGATATAAATAGAACAGTTACTTGTGCAGATAATGAAAGTAGTTTTGAGTTAGATGATGATAGGTTTGCAATCTTTTGGGTTAATGATACTTTTGGGAATTATGAATCGGAAACAATTTATTGGAGTTATACTTTCTTGCAAACAGGATCTTCATATAATACAGCTGTTAATGAAACACATAATGAATCTTTAAGTATTAATTTAACAATTCCTGCAACTGTAACACAAATTAGTTCTTTCTTAAAATATAATGGAACAACAATAGCAGCAGATACAGATTGCACAGGAACAGCTTGTTATATTAATTCCTCATTAGATATTCCTTTATTAACCTCTGGTGCAACTTATGAAAATAAATCTTTTTATTGGATAATTACAACATTGGCTGGTGGATCAACATCAACATTAACAACAGATACTTTAAATCAAAATGTTTCACAAATAAACTTTTCTAAATGTGGAACTGGATGGCATGCTATTGATTTTAATATTTCAGAAGAACACAATTCCTTGCCTTTAGTTGCTGATTTTGATGCTACATTTAAATATTGGTTAGGATCTGGAACTGTTCAAAAAACTGAAACAACATCACAAAGTGCAGCAAGTAATTATTCTTTCTGTATAGATCCAAATGAAACTTATTATACAACTTCAAACATTTTCTTAGAGGCAACAGGGTTTGAATCAAGGAATTACAATTTTATTAAAAAGATTTATGATAGTTCTTCCCAAAGAATACAGCCATTATATTTAGTTAATACTTCTTATGAAACAGCAACAGATATAATTATTGAAGTTTCAGATAGTGGTTTAGTGCCTAAACAAAACATTTTAGTTAATATTTCAAGATACTTTCCAGCAACTAATACATATCATCAAGTAGAAAGTCAAACAACAGATGAGTTTGGACAATTTGTTGCAAAGTTAATTAAGAATGATGTAAGGTATAAATTTGAATTTTATGATGCAGATAATACTTTATTAAAAACTTCGGATTTAGTAACTGTTGCTTGTAGAGCAACAATTTGTGTATTACCTTTTGTTATAGAAGGAACTTTAGATGATTTTGAAAGATTTGAAACTCCAGCATTATATA
>Ga0307928_10004698_pt1 | contig 10342 bp, 10 predicted proteins | sample AceLakmetagen232_FD_201815 | JGI IMG/M metagenome (GOLD analysis project Ga0307928, IMG submission 201815) | Saline water microbial communities from Ace Lake, Antarctica - #232 | ecosystem: Environmental > Aquatic > Non-marine Saline and Alkaline > Saline | place: Antarctica: Ace Lake...
TCAAACAACAGAATCCAGAGCGTTTAGCCCTGAAGACTGATATTGACGAGCTTAGAAGCGAACCCGAACTTGCGGGATTAAGTGATGATGCTCTGATGGCAATAGCCAAAAGAAGTCGTCGTGTAGCCCCCGCGAGAAAAGTAGAAGCTGTGAAACCTGCTGGAGTACCGGCTGGTGGATCGAGAGTTTCCGCTACAGCAAGTGATGATGAAGTAAGGGAATCTCCGTTGTACAAGATGATGTACGCTGAGTTACAGGAAGAAGGCGAATAATGAGTGAAACTAAACCAAAAGCAGCTAGAAAAGTCGCACCAAGTAATATCAATGCCCAATTGCCCGGACAGGGACAGAGGAAGGCGTTACTGAAGCGATTGGACGAGGAAAACCCTGACTTTGTACATATGTACCAGCGCCCTGAGATTATGCATAAGGATAATCCTTATGAGTGGGAGTTGGAGGCAAAAGGTCAGGAGGTTGTGCATAACGCAGACGGAGGCGTTGAGCACCACTTAGGAGACCCTGTTGTTAGAGTAAACCGCAAAGATCAAGCGGCAGCTCAGAAGCAAGAGAGTGCATTCAGCCGCGAACAGGTTGAATCCGTTGTCAAGAGACAACGCTCCACCGTGACCAGACAAAAAAAACAACAAATAGAAATAGAGGATAAACAATGACAACATTCACAGCGCGATCTTTGCCTGTCGAAGTAGTTGTGCCTAATTCCGCACGTATGGTTGAAAATACCTACAAGGGAGATGGTTCGACGACTTTCGCTAAAGGTGATTTGATTCGTATAAATACAAGCGGTCAGATTGTTGACGCAGCACTTGATAGCGATACAACTGGTTCGGTTCATGGCATGATCCTTACCGGAGACTACGCTACAGTTGCAGCAACGACTAGCCAGTATGTACCTATCTGGCGTTTTGGGGCTGATACAGTCCTTGCAATGCAGATATACAATGCGACTGCTGCTGACGCACAGCCGCAAGACCTAACCGTCGGAACTTTTCTCGCCATCGAGAATAGTGCTGCTGGTATATGGTCACTCACTACCTCAACTAATAAAGGTATTGCTGAAGTTGTAGCACAACCTTCGAATAGTAAGTGGTTTGATTCTGACTACGATGCAGACAAAGACAATGGCATAATGTATGTCAAGTTCGATACACCTGCAACCGGAGTTTCCATTCAGAGCGCATACGCTGGATAAAGGATAATATATCATGGCAACAAAAACAGCAGCAGCATTAAGCGTTTCTGCATCACGCCCCGGGATTCATGTACCAGAGAACTTTGGAGCGGTGCTTCAGACAGGTCTGGACGATGTGTTCAAGCGCAGTATGAAACGACCACGCGAGGGGATGCAATTCTTGAGACCCGTCTCAATGAAGAAATCCACTCACAAGTTCCAGTCTTATTACGGGTTAGGAACCGTCTCTCAAAACAGAGATTCGGAAGACTTGCCTTATGATGAGATGGGTCTTGGGTTTGATAACGAACTGACCAGTAATACGTTCAGGGGTGCTATCAAGATCGAGAAAGAGCTACAGGAAGATGAACTGTACGGTGTTATCACTGGTCGTCAGCAAGAGCTGGTGGAATCAGAAGCCTTGTCACGCGAACTCGTCATTGCTGACGTATTCAATCGTGCTCTTGGCGCATCCGGCGCACCTTTCTTGTGCGAAGATGGTATGTACTTCATTGATTCAGCTCGCCCTAACGCTTTCAAGCGTGCAGGTAACTGGTCGAATCTTGAAGCATCGAGTGCTATTACGCCGAACCAGTTGTTCGACACACAGCTCTCGTTTTCCACAACTCGTGATGAACGCGGTCAGTTGACTCCGATGAAGATGTCACACATCATCGTCAGACCAGCCGACGAGAAGACTGTATGGGAAATCTTGAAGTCCGATAAACGTCCTTATGACGCTCAGAATGCAAAGAACTTCCAGTTCGGTCGTTTCCAAGCGATTGTCTATAACATGCTCACGACAGCAACGGCGTTCTACGCCGCTATGCCTGAAGGATTCAAGTCAACGAAGAATGAATTGTACTTCGGTGATAGGGTTGCTCCTCAGCTTGAGACATGGACTTCCAATGGTGGTGACGTTACGCATCAGCGTATTCGTACCCGCTATGGTATCGCATGTAATCGCCCATATGCGTGGAAGGCACATACCGTTTCCTAAAGAAATCAATGGTGAACTCTTGGACCCTTCGGGGTCCGAGAGAACTCCTTAAGGAGAACATTATGAGTGACGAAAAAACAAAGAAGACACCCGCAAAAGCAAAAGACGGATTGGCGGCTAAAGTGAGACATCAGGAATCTAAGCTGAACAAGGTTATCTGCCGACTCGAAGAGTTGATTGGATTTGATCTTGATGGCGACAGTGTGATTGGTAATAGTGAGAGCGGATTCTCGCGTTTAGGCGTGTTGATCGGTATTTGCATATTAAGTGCTTCAGTCCTGTTTGGTGCTGAAGTAATCAGGCAAGACCAGTCCGGCACGGCGATGATCACATACGGACAGGACTCTGATGGCGTGCCTAATGGTGACATGACTATTGCTGGCGAATTTGCCAGTGTAGGCACAGAGTCTAAGGGTACTGTTAATACCCTCACTGGACTGAGCGGCGTAGAGTACGTTAACGGTAACTTACATTCAGTTACTTTGACCTGTGCTACGATGAGTCTTATCACTATGGATAATTCAGCAATTGGTGTGCATGGCGGGACTAATGTTTACACATATCCCGAAGGTCTCATCTGCAACTTGGGCGCGGTTATTGACGGTGCGCTTACCAGCCCCGGCGCTGCTTGGGCATTGACTAATTGGGTTGGTGACGTTGCTTTGGGTACAGTCGTGGCGACAACTAACGCAACCCCAATGACTACTACTGAACAGGATATCCTTCAGAACACCGATGTTGCTGCCGCAGTGCAGTCGGTAGGGACTCTGGATGCGATATCCATTGCGACGATTCTTACCGAATCAGGCGCAAGGTGGTTTGACGGTACAACTACTGCCAAAAAAGTGTGGCTCAACGTCTTGATGGACGAGAACGCAGCTAACGAAGATTACGCGACCAACACGTTTACTGGAACTATTGAGTTCAGTTATATCGTAATTGGCGATAACTAACATACGGGGGCTTCGGCCCCCTCTCTTTTTAGGAGAAACCATGAAGTTACAATACTTTTTAGCACTTTGCCTTATGGCGGGAATCTGTCATGCAGGCGATCTGATACCAATAACAGTGACAGACACCGTGACAAACGTGGCTTCTGCTACGGCTGATACCGGAACTTATCAGGTCAAAGGTTTACCTGTGTTTATTGAGCAAATTCAGATTGATCTTAGCGGTCATTTGACTCCAAATATTGATCTTGATATCACATCGACTGGAGTTCTCGGTGCGCGTACTCTATTTAGTATAGATGACATAGCCGCAGACGGTGTTTACCCTGTTCGCGATCTTGTCACGACTACTGCCGGAATGGATATCGCCAATACACCAGCACGGTTGCCGCTTATAGGGGATTTGATTACCGTGAGCGCATATGATTCTGATTCAATCACCAACGTCAATGTAAGCGTCAAGATTGTCACATTTAAGATGCCGTAAGGAGGCAACGTGAGTATTAACACGCAAGAACTGTTCGACGCTGTTGCGGTCAAGTATGGAGCCAGCGACTCGAATGAGACGTTTACTCAATGGTTTTTCCTCTCTCTGACGAGGATATCTAATGATCTCGCGTCAAGTAGAGTCGGTATCTCAATTGACATGCCGAACAATCTTGGTGATGATATTGATGCAGATGCCTACTACTTCGGAGTAATCATTGACGGTCTGCATAAATATATCCAAGAGTCAGGCATGTGGGGAAACGACAAGTCCGAGGATTTGGACAGGCGATATAACACGGCCATTAAGGGCTCACATACGCATCACATGGGAACTCGGACTGTTTACACTCGAACCAGTGGAGAATAATGGCTGACTCTATTTACGACAATTTGCTATCATTGAGCAGGGCAAAAGTTCTTGAGACTGAATCGGATGGTCAATCTAATGATTCTGAAGTTACTCTATTTTGGGATGAGTTACCGATAAACCAGCTTCAGGCTGCTGCTGAGTGGACTGAAACAAATCGTTCCACTATGGAAGACTTTACTGCGGCTTATAAAGAGTTTGCTGGAGTATGGCGCAATTCCAAAATTGTCACCAAACCAGACAGAGACGCTCGTGGAGGCGTTCTGTTCTTCACCTTAGCCTATGGGTACGCTGACTCTCTGGATGACGCTGAGGCTCGTATGGAGAGCGCTCTCGGGGTTAATGCTGACAACACCCTTCAGTTCACTAGATATTACCCGAATATTGACCCGTCTCAAGTTGTGCCTTTGGTCAAGACCACAAAAGATACCTCCATTGTGACTGACCCTGTTGTAAAAGGTGAAACTATAGAGGGGACATATGCATCTACAGAAGTAAAGGGTGAAGAGAGGGATGGCGTAGGACAGGTTTCACAGTTATTGACTAGACTTTATACTGTTCTTGGCGGAGCTGCCACATCGCTAAATTATTCAACATTACTAGCAGCCTTACCGTCGATTGACACTATAGATGACGAACTGCTTGAGCCGTTCAATTTCCAGACAGGTGACTCCGAGAAAAAGGCTGTCATCATCAAGTATTTGAATCCTACTGATGAAACCGCCTGCATGACTACCATTACTGACGCGGACATGGAATTGCGGATTGGTGGTAGTGCAGATTGGACTATAGTAGGGCGCGAATGGGGTGAAGACAACGGCACTGGATTTGGGCAGTCAGCCAATGGCTCAGTGACTCTCACACTGGCATTTCAACAGATGGGATGGGCAGCATGGGGAAGCAACAATCATACTACACCTGACCATATATCGTATGAGAACGCAGGTCGTCCAGCGGAGCGCAGAACAAAAACATGGGAGAATATAGTCGCAGATGATTACCCGAGTGCTGTAACCGACCTCAAAGCTACTGCTGACACCGGATTCCAAGTTCTTTCTGTGAGAGTGGCAAATGGCCGCAACGGAAGCATTACGCTCACTCAAGTATCAATTGCAAAGATCACGGAAGTAGCCAATGATGACGCTAATCTATCCGGCAAAACAATCATTGCTCCACACGACTTCCAATCAGGGACAATAGATACACTTACTTCGGAGTATCAGCATTATAAAGCCAGTGAATTATCAGCCATAACAGACGGCGTTCCATCTGGTTATAAGCTGGTCAAGAAAACTCCTACACTTGAGAGTGGTTCAGGTCTCTATACTTATGTGTTTGAATACGAGAAACCGACTTGGAGGGCATGGGCTGAGGGTGCAACATATGATCATGTCTCATATGAAAACCAAGGCCGCCCTGATGAACGTCAGACGAGAGTATGGGAAAACATAGTTCTAACTGATGCTGATAATGCCGCTAATTACCTTAAAGCGGAGGTAATTACAAATTTCCAAGTAATGACTGTTCGTATATCCAATAACCGTAACGGCAGTACCAATATTACGCAGATCATATTGAAGAAAGTTGAAGTTCCGGCAGGGGTTGATGGAGGTGGAACGCTAGACGGACAAAACATAATCGCTCCACATGACTTCCAATCTGGTACAGTTGACACCTTGCGATCAGAGTATAGGCATTATACAGCTACTGAGTTGGCTGCAATCACAGATGCAAAGCCAACAACGCATGAATTAGTTAAGAAGACTCCTACCCTTGAAGGCGGGTCCGGCCTTTACTCGCTGGTATTCGAATACGAAAAGATAACCTTTCTTCTTTGGGGGGCCTCCGACACTACTCATCATGGATTAGCGCCTGATATTGACGAGGAAAGTCCCGTAACTGGAATAGGCATAAAGCGCACACAAACATGGTTACGAATAAGCAAGACAGATATCTTTACTGCCACAACCGGTGCAGTAGCAATATTAAAAAACACTGCCAATGCAACGCTCGGAACAGATACCGGTAAACCATATGACGGATACCATATCGCTGAAGTAAGAACCAAGAACAATGGTGATGGCTCTGTAGACCTGATCAGAACACTATTCAAGCAGACTGAGGAGATTTCTGGGGAAAGCGCAGACGGCGAATTAACAGATACAAAGCTAATTGATCCTCACGGATTCCAAAGCGGAACCATGCACATTATCCGTAGTGTTTATGAGCATTTCACAAGCACTGAACTCGCGGCAATATCAGAAACCACTCCAACTGATTATAAAGCGGTAGGGCAACCTACTACTGTCGACAATGGTTCAGGCGCGTATGACAGGACTTACCTGTACGAACGTGTCGTATGGAAAGCATGGGTAGGTGGGGCTGCTGATATCACAGATTACGGAAATTCCAACAGTGACAGAGAGACGATCAGAAAGACATGGTTTGGAATAAGGTATGAAGATACTTCTTTGGCCGTTGCTACTTTAAAGTCAGGTGCGGGAGAAGGTTATATCATCACTGAAATAAGAGTGAGTGGAGGCCTAAATGGAAGTGTCACTCTTACTCAAACTCAGCACAAGCAGGTTAATGGTATCGACACCGATAGCGACGAGGTTATCAATCCTCATTCAATTGTTGAGGGAACAAAATCTACAACTGTAACTCTGTATGACTCATTCACTGAATCACTCCTGCCTGCCCCTGATAAAGTTCCCAAAGCTAACGATCCTGACAGTGACGTTATCAGCAATGTCATTACTGGTCCTGATGGCGGTGGATTGTATACACGTAGAATTGTTGAAGAAACTGTTACGTGGCCGCTATGGGATGACGTCAAGGCCGATCCAGATTTAACAGAAAATGATGATCCGAACTCTAATGATTCTCCAGAAAGACTGATATGGCTCGCGGTCGACAAGGCTGGTGTTGATGCTGCTACTCTTTACTTAGCTAATAATGACAATGTTACTACTGATTACAGCGTCCGAAGAATAACAATCCGAGATAATCATAACGGTTCAATTTACATAGAAAAGAACTCAGTCAAGATACTGAAAGGTTCTTCTGGTAGCGAACTCGAAGAAAGTTCTTACCGGCGACTGAAACCGCATGACTACAGATATGGTAAAGCCGACCGAATCACGATAGTTAATGAGAATCTTGAATTAGAGAGCGATGCATACACTTCTCTTTCTTCAGGTAACGACGATTACGTGCTCTTAAATAGCGAAAACAAACTGCAAAGAGGCGGCAGATGGTCTGTTTACAGGATTTACGAACTAGCGACTTGGAGAGCGTGGGGAAAGAATGAAGACGGTGAAACAGACACAGATCACGACTTTACGGAAATACTCTTTCCAGAGGGGAATGACGGAAACCCGCCCGTAGAGATAAGGGTCAGAACATGGAAATCTATAGACAAAGACGATATAGGAACTGGAAGAGCCTATCTGTGGGATAACTGTGACATGGGCTTCAATGTTGATAGCGTTAAGCCTCGCAATAATGGTGACGGCAGCGTTGATTTGATTCAGGCTTCCAGCAAGGTCAACACCACTGTGAAGGTCGAATGGGACTTGCCGAGTAAGACTTATTGGAATTATCAATACGTTAAAGGATACGTGAACAGCGCTACACGCGTTGACGAAATGTGGCATTACGAGAAAAAGTATTTTACGACTGAACAGTCTGCAAGAACCTTCACGGACACTGCTTATCATGGTGGAATGAGTAAAATAACTCCAAACGCTTTCAGTGCAACCAAGAAAACCAAGGGTACAGACAGGAAAAGTGGGTGGTAAATGATTGACAAAGAAGAAGAAAAACAACTTGATATTAACGAAGGCTCAGATGTAATAGATTACGGGCCTGAAATCGAGGCTCTTAAATCTCAGATCGAGGCTCTTAAAGCTGACCTCGAAGCTGCATATAAAGCTATTTTAGACAACGAACGCGCAATAGTTTTTTCGAGGAGAAGTGACGAATCTCTTAAATCCATGATGGGTGATGTTATTACCGAAACTATTCCTTACGAGTTTCAGACACTTGATAGAGCGCAGGACGATAGCGCGGACACTGATGTTTTCGTAAAGGTTGCAACCGGCATAGAAGATGGTGGGGGCGCATATCTCGGTAGTGGGAAAGTAATCGAGTCGTCATTCGGGTACTACGAGCTAACTGACAGTGCAGTTAAAATATATTCGGGTTTGTGTTATATTGTAGGCATTAAGAGCACTGTTGATGGAAACACCTTTTCTCGCAATGTCTCGATCTACATTGAGATAGACAGGGACAGTAATGCGGCATCACTCGCCTCCGCCGCTGGTGACACATTTCCAAACGGAGACGATGATACAGAGGTGTACCCATTATGGTACGTCCCTTCTTCGGGTGATCCTGTTGATTATAGATATACTCCAAGGTGGGTGGCTGGTGCATAAAATACTGACAATATTGATTCTGATAGCTTCTCAGGCTGTAGGTGCGGGATGGGACACAAGCGTATGGCCTGCTTATACTGTCCAGCGCAAAGGTAGAGAGCAGGCTGAAGACTGCTACCACGCGGTACGTGAAAGAGCGTTAGCGTCTAGGAGTACAGTTCCAACCGCTCCTAGTTGGTGGAGAAGTCAACGGTCTATGTTAATAGATCAGAAAGCTAAATTCAAAGCGTGTTTAGGTGTGCGAACATATATCCATCAAATGGGAAATTGGACCATTACGGCGAATATATGGATCGACAAAGGGGCAACTGGAAATTATCTGGATTGGCTAAAAAATAATAGGTCTTCGAGTGTTATTATAACCTCAAACCTTACTAGAGCTGAAGCTCCTATCGTTTTTCCGAGAATTACTCTTGATATGATTTATGCAACAAACAATCTTCCTACTAATTATTTTGATCATACACCATGGAGATGTCTTAATGGTCTCGGTCCGTTTGATGACGATGCTTCAGTGGGACATAATCATGGCTGGACAAATGAATACACAGCAGTAGGTGGCTCTAATTTTCCTAGTGGTAGATCAACATGGTATACCACGGATTATGGGTGGGATGGAATTAAAGCGGCGGTTGGCAACCTTGTAGCATGTGACGCATCGCTAAAAAGTGGTGAATATCTTTTTTACGGATATACAGGAGTAAGCACAAGCCACTCTTCTACCGAGAGACCTTATACAAACACTATGGCTGCGGCGTGGAGTGATGCGGAAGATCGGTTCAATGCTGGCATAAACCCTATATACCCACCCTATCACGGTGAGTTTTATGCGTGCTCCTGCTGGAGTTTATTGTATACAAACAATGCCTATTATGCATCATTTGGCAGATCAAGGGCTAGAGTAACTTTGGAAAAACCCGGTGGAACGAATCTTAAATCACGATTTAATTTATATGCTCATGTTTTGGATCAGGATTGGCTAGATTGGATTGAAAGCGATTATACAATTGATTTTAATGGAGACACAGGAATAGAAGAAGGTTGGAACTTGATGACTGATTCCGTATACTGGAGAGCTACTGATTATGAAAAATACATTCCGGCAAACCATCCACCTTCTGTTACTACTGTACCGAACACGTCGCCGGAACCGACTGACACTCATGACTCCACCATTCAGGGGTATAGCGTTGGCGGGGAGTGGGTTGTAACAGTCAATACAGTGACACACGAGTATGTGAGTCATCCACAATCAACTGGAATATGGGAGTTTGATTTTGATTATGACTGATAAAAAGGAGAAACAATGAAAAAGAATATACTGTTAGCAATCTTACTGACAATATCCATAACGGCTAAAGCTGATCCTGTTGAGACGGTAGCCAGTTATTTCACGAACAACATAGTGACTACTACTGCATTCACGAATGCTGGTGATACAGGTATGAGTACCGGAACAGTTTATATTTGTTTTGATGTAGCTGAGCTATCCCCACTTACAGCTACTCAGGCTACGGGCAGTGTTGCGGCTGTTGTTAGCTCAATTGTGGAGTATCTCTATGATGCTATTGAGGCGATGGCCTCAACCAATCAACCCGCCAATTTCACGATAAATGAGAGTGCTGAATACGAGAGTGTTTCAGTGTTGAAAACATATCACAAGATAATGACAAAGAAAGACGTAGTAAGCACTTACACATATCCATCAGAATAAACTTGCAAAGAAATATAATAATGCCTACAAATGTAGGTAGAAGGAGATGACGGCATGACTACTAGGACTGCACGGAGCGTGGGTAGAGGTTTAAGGACGGCTGGTCGGTGGTGGAAGAAGGATGCAAAGGCGGCTGTGCGATTGGCAAAGGATGTTCCTAGTTTTATAGGAAGAACTGCTGGCCACACTATA
>Ga0307928_10004700_pt1 | contig 10341 bp, 19 predicted proteins | sample AceLakmetagen232_FD_201815 | JGI IMG/M metagenome (GOLD analysis project Ga0307928, IMG submission 201815) | Saline water microbial communities from Ace Lake, Antarctica - #232 | ecosystem: Environmental > Aquatic > Non-marine Saline and Alkaline > Saline | place: Antarctica: Ace Lake...
GTATGAGAAAAATGATAAAAAATTATTAACTAGAACATTTGATATAATTTCCAGCGTGGCAACAACTGTTAGTAAAGAATTTGAAATTATAACAATTGGTGAATGAATATGATAAATAAACATACAATATTTTATTCCAGTAAATCAAAATGGTTCAGGGAAAATGTTAGAATATGTGCAGATGCTATGCGCTTGGGAAATCCTATAATCCTCCACCATTCTGTTAATCAGCATAGTAGACGTTTCTTCATCAAAATGGCAAAGGCGTGTCAGAATAAAACTAGTCCAATAAACTTAGATGAAATAATGCTTGAAAAGAATTATGAATGGCGTGATAACTGTCATCCTCTTAACTATAAAATATAAAGGAATCTGTAAATGAATAAACCTATACCGATATTTGAAGACGTTCGCATTGACCCAGAAGTCGGACAAGAAATTGAATTTAACGGCATAATTATAGTTGCAGAAATTTCACCTAATGGAGAATGTACAGGTTGTATGTTCGCTTTAACTGACGATGACAATGATTGTTACCATCTTGAATGCTGTAGAAGTGAACGAGCAGATGAAAATGATGTGATTTATAAAAAGGTTGAAAGATGAATACAATAACCGAATGTCCACTATGCAAAGGTCGTTTTGAACAGTTAATTACAGGTAAATATATATGTTTTACAGAAACGTGTAGATATAGCAATGCACCAATTTCATATTCTGATATAATGGGAGAGAATTTCGGAAAGAGAACTATTCACATTCTACAAAGGGATGATTATGAAAATGAAATTAACAGATGAACAACGAGCCTTAATAATTAAACTACGTGAACTTACTGGTCGTGGAATGTTCTCATGTCATGAAGCATTGAAATTAAATGACTGGGACTTTGAGAAAGCCAAGAAATATATCTGCCATTCAAATCGCAGAAAATTAATAACGTGGGGTAAATAAAATGGGTATACGAATTTGTGCAAAGTGCGTTAAAGAGCATATTCCCAAAGAAGATACATTTACAGCAATATCTTCACAGGCTTGTTTTCTAGGAAATTGTTCTATTTGTGGAGAGTATTCAGATGGATTTAATTTGTTTAACAATTTTCCAGACGATATGAAAGATAAAGAAGAAAAAATTTCTTTCATAAAAGAACACTGTAAAAATTACTATGATATTAAAAGATGGAAAGTGACTGACCCAAATGATTATGCAAAAAAGAAAAAGAAATACTTTAAGCATTTTCGTTATATTCTTAAACTATAAAGGAGTCTATAAATGAAAAAATCATGTGTGTTCTGTGGAAAGCCTATAACAAAAGGTGGTGACTTTGTAAAAAATCATGACAAGAAATTTCTTTGTAAAACATGCGTTGTTACTGCATATAACATATTCTTAAACGCAGAACCAATAAATAAAATGAATAAATGGGAATGGATGATGGAATACTGCAAGAATAGAAGTGTTTCTCCTGCTCAACAATGGGCTTGGGAAAAAGCTGAAAAAGCTTATAATAATCGAAATACATTCTTTGATGAACCATTTTGTTTCGTTTATGCACCATATATACCAAGATATTTTAGTAAATATTGTCATTAATTCAAACATAAATGTAAATCCATTTAAAAATACATCAGGCTTTTTATAACCTAGCTTATTCCATAAATCCCAAAAGATTTCATTAAAGGGTTTATCAGTTAATGGTGATATTCTACCATCTGCATCAGGCATACCACTAGATGATACATTCCATTTTTCTTTATAATACCAAACATTCATTATAGAACCATCTAATTTTTCATAACCTCTTGCTTTTTATCCCAATCAATTACAGCACAATTAGGGTCTGAATAATTAAAGAATTTATGGTATGGGTGACAAACTATTTCAAGAGTTTCAATATTAATAATAATTCCTCTACACTCTTAACAAATTTGATATTGCATGGGAGTTTTTATTGTGTATTTAAACAAATATAATTCAGGATACTTTTTAGACTGAACAGATTTAATTGCGTAATGCTCAAAAAGGTCTTTTAACGCAACTTGTCTATCAATATAACTTTTTAAATGTTTAATTATTTCCATCTTAATTTCTCCAATTTTACAGCTAACATCTTTTCTAATTTTTCAAGTTCTTTACTATCTTCAGCTTCATATCGTTCAAGCTTAATTATATCATCTTTATATTTTTCTGGTTCTGCTTTATACATAGGATGTTGTATAGCTAAATTAACCATAAACAAATCTCTTTTCAATCCATTAATCCTTATCTGATAATCTTTAATTAAAAATTCATCTATTGGTTTCATTTTAAATCCTCAAATAATTGTCTATCTGTATGAATTGTATGTAGTATACCTTCTTCTTTTAACAATTGTTGAACAAAAACAATACTTTTATCAAAGTTGATATACATTCTATTCATATCTAGTTCTGGCACGATTTTAAGCTCGTTCCTGCGACTGTTTCTATATAAAGCTATAGAAACATCAACATCAAGAGTTATAACATCAACAGTAGGCTTATACTCTCTTGTTTGGTTTATAATACTTCTTAATCTTTTAGTAGTTATATTTGTATCATCAACCAAAACATCAAACCCTTTTTCTAGAGCCATTTGAATTATTTTCATTTCTGATTTTTTAACTATCTTTTCATATTTTGGATTAAATGTTTCAAATGATAACATCATTCTTAAACTATCCATATTAACCCTAATAGTATTCGTTGTTGATTTTATAAATTCTTTTGCGAAAGTGGATTTTCCACTAGCTGGAATACCTCTTAATATTGTTAATTTCATTTAAATCTCCTTTAAATTATATGGATGATTAATATCTTCACGTTTTCCTTCAAAAATTTCAGTTTGATATTCAGTCATTTCTTGAATAAAATGTTCTAGGTTATTATCAATTGTATAATCAAAATTCCAAAACATATCATAACCACTAGCGGATAATTTAATACAACCATCTTCCATAGTGATAACTAAATCAGTATAAAAATATTCTGTATCTCCATTATCATCTTTTCCAACTTCAAATTCAACTATTCCAAGATAAATATCTGGATGAATTATTTCATTAATATCAAAATTGATTTGATTTATTTCACTAATAAGAACTTTAAATTTATTGAAATTAAACGATGGAAGAATATCTTCAGTTTCTTTAATTAATCCAATATTATGAATTAAGCTTTCTTGTAGTTTAACTAAGCTTTCTACCTGATGTAAATTTTTAATCATTTTAATTCTCCTTTGTTTTAACCCATTCTGGAACTAAGTTATCATCTATTAGTATAACACCAGCATCATTTAAATTACCTTTTTTCTCGCAACCTGTTATAAAAAGTGATAAAACAATTAATAGTATTAATTTTTTCATTTAACTATCTCATATTTATTCATTCTTTTTGTAATATAATTTATTGCTTCTTCTTTTGTTTGGCATCTTTTAACAAATTGTAGATTTCTAACTTCTTTTAATAGAGCACCAACAACTTTACCATCAACCTTTTTAATATCAAGAATATCATTACCATTAATCACAGATGGTAAAGTTCCAAACATGATACCCAATTTATTAATTCTATTTTTAAAACAATTCATTTTTTCTTTCCGTTTTTCTTTTAATTCATCATCTTCATAAATAGCTCCATTCATATCAGCCATTCTTTGAAGAAATAGATAATGTAAAGATGTTTGAGTTTCGGCTAATTCAGAAGCATATCTATATAATGTTTTATCTTTTATATTTGATTGTATCATATGTTTTCTAATTAACTTGATTAAGGTGCTTTTAAGCTTGATAGGACAACCTATAGTTGTTAAGAAGTGTAAAGCTTCATCTGTATAATTTTCATGCTGATGAAAGGTTATCTTTTCAGGTGTAATTTTCATTGTGTCTGGTTTACCCATATCATGACATAAAGCTAACAAAAATGAGAGCGTTTTATTGTCTGTTGTTTCCATAACAGCTTTAATAACAAGTTTAGTATGATTAAAAACATTTCCTTCTGAGTGCCATTTTGGACTCTGTTCAGTTTCTTGCATATTATGTAGAATTGGAAATAATTCAAAATTATTAGATAATGCTACCAGAAAATCAAGAGCCATTTCAATTCCCTTTGTTGTTCCTTTATTAATCATCTTTTGAAACTCTTGCCAAATTGATGTAGGGTCTAATGCTTTTAATTCATCAACCATATTTTGATTAATAGCGCAAAATACATTACTTGGATTTAATTCAAATCGTGCAATAAATTGCATAGCTCTAATAATTCTTAAAGAGTCCTCTCTGAACGTTAGAACGTTTACAACTGATAAAATACCCATCTCTAAATCTTCTTGGCCTCTATGGGAATCCAGAAGTTCATCAGTGATAAGATTATAGCCCATTGCATTTATCGTAAAGTCTCTTCTTTGACTTGCTTCTTCAAATGTCATATCAGGTTTTACTGTAACTTCAAAATCTGAATGTTTCGGCCCAGTTTTATTTTCTAGTCTTGGAAATCCAATTTCTAATTTTTGATTATTCATGATCATTCTAATAACTGGAAATTTTGAGCTGTGTTCAATTTTAAATCCAAAACCTCTACACGTTAACCATACCTCAAAGGCTGATGGTAATATGCCAAATACTTCTAAATCCCAATCTTTAGAATGTTTTCCAGTAAAGCCACTTACCATATCTCGAACTGCTCCACCCACCAACATTAAAGTGGCACCAGTATCTTTTTTTATTTCAATTGCAAATTCTTTTAATTCTTCTAACATTTTTAAATCTCCTTAATAAATATCTTTTTTGAAACCCTTATATAAATTATATCACCTTTACAATTTTCTTTATTCAATTTAGCAATATATAAATGTCCGTTTAAAAAACATGTATTATCAGACTTTAGAAAATTATATCCACATTTGGTAGGTCTGATTAATTTACATATATGTAGAAATTTATTAAAATTAGTGAACCCAACAAAATACATTTTTCCAAGTTCTAGCTTCATTAAGCTAGAAGATTTTAACCAATGTCTATAATGTTCTCGCATAAAAAACTCCTCCATTTTATAATATTAATTATATCATAAAATGGAGGAGTTATAGAGCTTTTATTTAAAGTGTATTATAATTCATGTTTCAAAAGGAACTTAGGATTAATATACTTAAAGCTTTGTGATTGCTCATCTGTAATTCTTCCAACCATACCTTCAGCCCACATATCAGGATTTTTCTTAGATTTAAATGCACCAGCCTTTATAACATATTCATTCATCTCTTCAACAGTTTCAAATTCAACATAATCGAGTAATGGAACTTGATTTAAATTAATAAATTCTTTGCTGAATATTTCATTAATTCTGTTATATGAAAATTGTGTTCTATCCACTCTATTACTAGTTTTAAGATTGAAAACAAAAAATTCATAATCTTTAACTTTATATTTATTCTTTTGAATAGCCATTCCAAGAATTTCACCTTGAAGAATTAGATAGGTTCTACAACCCATTTTTAAACCTTTATGTATTCTCTTTAATTTATCAAGTATTTTATCTCTTCTTGCAACAGTCCACCATGAAGAGTTATCAGGGTTTAAAAGTAGTTGATTTCTAGAGCATACCATGAATTCAGGAAAGAACCAGTTAGGACGATAAATATAAGTAGCTGATTGACCATCAAGCTTTTCTGTAAATTCCATTGATTTCTTAATGAATTTTTTACGACCTAATGTTATATTTTGCCACCTTTCTTCATCAGTTTTTTGAACAATATCAGAAGGAAATGTTGATTTTCTTTCCCATGATTTAATAATGTTTCTAGTCCATTTATATCTCAACATCAATTTTTTCCACCAAGAATAAGAATCTCTCATTTTTTCAATTTGAATTTTATTACCTTCTGCATCAATTTTTGTTACTCCTATTTGTTCTGTAACATCATCATCAATGTTGAAAGAGCTTATGTCAAACTCGCTCAGAATTGAAACTGGTAACGCCAAACCTTGAGATAGTTGTTGTAAACATTTAATAGTTTTAACCTTAAATTTTCTACTTTCCATAAATGCAAATATAGGGTGGGCTGGCAATCTGCTATCAATTTCAAAATACACACATTTATCTAATACCTGAAATTCACCTTTCTTGGCTACACACTGCCAACCATCTATAAAAACAAGCTCAATGTTGTCTGCCTTTGGTATTGGTTTAATATCTCTAATAATTCTTATTGTTGCTAATTTTCTCATTCTTTTTCTCCTTTAACTTTTTAATTCTATATTCATAGCCAACTACTTCTTTAATTTCAATTTTTTCAACAAGAATACCTTTCTTGCCTAGTGCATCAAATATAATTTCGCGTTCAGCAAATCTAATAATATTTATAGCTAAAACAACGGATAAAATTGATGTGTATAAAAGAACTATCATACCAGCTTTGATATGAAAATCTGTAGAATCTCTTTCTGAAATCATTATTATACAATAACTAACCACCCAATATCATAACATTAAATACTAAAAATAAAACACTTAATATGACTCCTGCTTCATTCATAATATCACCTTTCCAAATGTTAATTTTCCTAATTCATTATAAAAACATTTTGCATTTGTTGTTTTACCAACCAAGTTTTTATTAAATTTCTTAATAAACTTATACATAATACCATTAACCATAAATAGACACATTAATTTTTTCATTATTTAACTCCCATACATTTATTTTTAAAACTTACTAATTCAGGATTAGCATCTGTTAAATCCACATCAGCAAACATCATTCTAACAGTTGACTCAATAATAGCCTTTTCATTATCTGTTTGAGTTTTTAACCATTGAAATCTATACTTAATCAATTCCTGTCGTTTTCCCTCCCTATGACTTTTAGTTTGTTCCCATGTTTTTCTTCTTACTGCTTCACGTTTTGGAGCAGTTACACCTTCCCACAAAATTGAGTAATAATCTAAAGTTAGTGCAGAAACAATAATTACGAAGATAAAAAATACACCCATAATAAATTCACCAAATACTTGACCTCGGTTCATCTTAATTCTCCCTCTATAATTTTTAAATTTATCACGTTTTAAAAGTTGATTATGCTTATTAGATTTTTGTTTAGAATCTCTAATATAATAATAACACTTATTATGTTTTAATTTATCACAAGATTTTATCGAACATAATTCTGGTCTACATCCAGCACATCTTTGTTTGAATTGTTGATAACATCCTTTAAACCAGTGCCAATAAGACATTTATTTTTCAGCCTTAACAGTAGTGATGTTATAATGTCTCATACCAAATACATCAATATAATCTAAATTAGCTATCGCACCTTTTCTACTCAATTTATCTATTGTTAGATTTTGAAAAAATTGTGCTGAAAAGATAGACATGAATATAAAACATGCAAATAAACAAGCTATTAAAACTAAAACAGGCTCTAATCGTTCTTTGGTTATCAAATAGAATATGAAAAACATTAACAATAAAAATAACATAGAACCAATTAAATAAAACATAATAATTCTCCTTTAAAATAATTCATCAATATCATCATCTGATAATTTTTCTTCTGTCTCAATACCTAGTTTATCATACAAATAAAATTCATTCTCAATTTTTATTCCAAGCCCATTTGCTTTTTTAACTTTAGTTGAATTAAAATTAGCATCTTCAAGAGAACCAACTATTAAAATATCAACTTTCTTAGAAACACTTCCTGAAACCTTTCCACCATTTTCTTTGATTATATTAGATAATTCACTTCTTCCTTTAGTAGCCTTTCCAGTAACAACAAAAGTTAAATCTTTAAATATATCACTAGCAGTTTCTTTAATTTCAGGAACAACAAATATTTCATTAAATCGTTTTAAGCTTATCTGGTGTCTTTCTCTATACTCTACTATACATTTTATCGTTTCTTCTCCAAAGTCTTGTAATTGGTGCATCTCTGTTTCATTAATCGTTAAAAATTTACCAAACGATTGAACACTTTCGGCTAATTTTTCAGATGAGCCTTTTCCCACTTGATGAATACCAAGAGCCTGTATAATTTTATTTAAAGGTTGAATAACTGAGTTATCAATATTCTTTTTAATTTTCTTAGCATTTTTCTTTCCTGTTACCATTTCTAGAGCTTCAATTGTCATTGAATATAAATCTGGTAATTCAACTATAATTTCTTTGTCTACCAATTTCATTATAGTTCCAATACCAATTCCATCAATTTTAAGAGCCTTAACAAAATTATCTATAATAATATATTTTTTACCTTTACAGTCTGGATTATCACAACATAAAAATTTAGAGCCTTTTTCTTCAATTGATGTTTGTGTTCCACATATTGGACAATCTTCTGGTATATGTAAAATTCCATTATCAAAAGGATGTTCTGATAAACTTAAATTTTTATTGATATGAGGAATAATAAATCCAGCTTTTTCAATCTCAACTATATCACCAATAGTTATTTGAAGATTTTCATATTGAGACAAATTATGTAAAGTAGCTCTTGAAATTGTTGAGCCTTCTAAATCTACAGGCTTTAAAATTGCAACTGGTGTTATATGCCTTTTTCCAACTTGCCAAATAATATCTATAACTTCTGTATTAGCCGTTTCTTGTTTGAATTTATAAGCCAAAAAACATAATGGTTTTTCTTTATTGATATGATATAAATTTTCTCTATTTTTTAAAGATGTTTTAATTACTACACCATCACATAACATTTCTTGATTTTTAAATATTTTATTTATTTCAATTTCTTTGATTTTATTAACCACTTCATCTTCTGTTAAATGAGTATATCTTGTAATATTAACATCAAATAATCTATAAAATTCATTTATATCTATTTCGGTGTTTTGTTCAAACGATTGAAACGGTATAAATCTAACCATTCTTTCTTTAACTGTTGAAGAGTCTAATGACTTGATTGAGCCAGAAACAAGATTTCTAGGGTTTTTAAATTTATCACCATCATTCAATTTACTATTGATAATATCAAAATCAGATTTAAATATAACAAGTTCACCCCTAATCTCACCACAAAAATTTGGGTAAACACTATTTAATGATATGGGTATATTTAAAGTTTGTTTAGCGTTATTTGTAATATCATCACCAATTAAACCATTACCCCTAGTTGATACAGTTTGTAAAAATCCATTATCATATATAATACTTGCCGAAACACCATCATATTTAAATTCTATATCATAATAAGTTGATTTATTCAATTCTTTTTTAATTCTTTTAAACCATTCTTTAGTATCATCAGAATTATAACTATTTGAAATCGACCCCATTATTCTATTATGATGTATTTTTGAAAAACTAGTTATGGTATCATCACCTATCATATTTAATATTGAATTTTTATCTGGTGTTTGTTTATATGATTTATATAATTCTTTCAGTTCCATTATTTGTTCATCATAATCCAAGTCACTCATAATAGGATTATTCTTCACCCTATATTGATATTCAGCATGTAATAGTAAATCTTCTAATTGTTTTATATATTCTTTAGATTTCATAAATATACTCCTAATTGGGCTATCTCTAATATAACATAGAAGTAAATAAAAGTAAACATAATGAGGATAAAAATGAAACAAATTTATGGAATTATATATTTGATAACAAATACTATTAATCAAAATCAATATGTTGGACAAACAAAACAAGGAATTAAAAAACGGTGGAAAGCACATTGCTATTCTGCTAGTATTAAACGAAATTATAAATCACATTTTCATTCTTCTATTCAAAAATATGGCAAAGAAAGTTTTAAAATTGAAATTATTGATAATGCTTTAAATTCAACAGATTTATCTATCAAAGAAATATTTTGGATTGAACAATATAATACATATAACAAAGGATATAATTTAACAACTGGTGGAGAAGGAACTAATGGTTTTTCATCACATAATAAAGGAAAATCACATTATACAAATGATGAAGGAAAGTTAATTTATATTGATGAATTAAATGATGATATTCCAGATGGTTATACAAAAGGTGGAAGAACTCATACCACCAAAACGAAAGAAAGAATGAGTGAAACTAGACAAAATATTATTTTTACAGAAGAACATAAACAAAATATTTCTAAATCTAATAAAGGTAGAGAAGTTTGGAATAAAGGTAAAACATTAACTGCTGAACAAAAGAAGAATATGAAAGGTTCGCATTCAAGAGTTTTATCACAAGAAGAAAAGGATATTTTAAGTGAACATGCTAAAAATAAAAAACATATATTCAATCCATTAACAGGCGAGCGTAAAATGATACACAAAAATAGTTTATTGCCAGATGGATTTATATGGGGAAGATGGT
>Ga0307928_10004701_pt1 | contig 10337 bp, 6 predicted proteins | sample AceLakmetagen232_FD_201815 | JGI IMG/M metagenome (GOLD analysis project Ga0307928, IMG submission 201815) | Saline water microbial communities from Ace Lake, Antarctica - #232 | ecosystem: Environmental > Aquatic > Non-marine Saline and Alkaline > Saline | place: Antarctica: Ace Lake...
CGTCGTAAATAGACATCGTGCCATAGACCTCGAAATCTCTCTCCGGAGGCGGAGATTTCGAGGTCTTCACCCGTTCCCTGATTCTGACCTTAAGTTTAAGTTCCATAATACGTCCTTTCAGTTTTACAGACCTGCTTATATAAAAATACTCCCGCTATAATTACGCTCTGTATTCGCTCCCGTCTGGTGCGGACTCAGTCAGGAGGGGTTTCATCTCGTCGGCGAATTTTGCAAAAAACGCCGCACTGGCCGGGTCGAGTTCGCCGGCAGGCCTCGCAACGACTTCAGAGTAGGTGATTCCATCTTTATTGGCCGTGCGATTCAGGGTGAGACAAGTGATCGCCCCGTGAAAAAACACGCCTTTTTTGCCCAGTCCACATAGGTACTGCTTGATCGAAGTCAGGCTCGACGGCGGAACGTTGACGCAGATGGGCAGGACATCGTCCTTTCGCATAATGAATAACTGCCGGATGAGCTTGCACGCCCAGCCCCGACCTTCGCCGCCCTTAGCTGATCCCCACTTTGTCATGGGACACGTAGCGCACTCCCCGCCGGGGTCGCCCTGGCCGGTTTTGCCATCGCGAGAGACACAGTCAGGAGGTCCGCCCGCTCCGCCCTCTTCGATGTCCTTTTTCCAATAGATCCGCAAAGAATGGTGGGCGACGATCACGCCCTCAATTGCTTTTACGGACTCCGCCCCGTCAAGGGTGGGGATCTCCCACTGGAGCCCGCCACCGGCGGGAACGCCGATGCGGTCCAGGTCGGCCATTCCGAGCTGCTCGTCGCCTAGATTGGCCTGAAGGGCGGCCAGATTGGCCATCCCGCCCGCTCGGACGATAGCGTAACTGTCGGCGTTCGTTACGGCGAGGTCCGTAGTCTCTGTTTGTGTTTGTGCTTTTTTAGCCATGTGTGTTTGTGCTTTTTTAGCCATGTGTGTTTGTGCTTTTTTAGCCATGTTCAGTGCTCCTTGTGCAAAGTGTTAGGTGTTAGGTGTCCAATGTATGTCACATCCCATAATAATTAACCCGCTTTCTTCGCTTTGATCTTATATTGTTCTGAAATCTTAACCGCTGATTGCAGATCCCCTGGGAGGATCGGCAGCCCTTCCTCGTCGTGCGGGTACTTGGGGTCGGCATCATATTCCCGCACCAGGGCGGACAGCCGGTTGGCGTTAACCTTCGGTTCGATCATCTCCGGATAGCCCTCATCTCTTAGGGCCGCATGCAACGCCTCCGGCCCGTTCGCTCCTGATGCCCACAGCTGCCTGTGTATGTATACGGTGTAGCCATCCATCGTAGTCCGCTGTACACCGGAGGTCATCATGTTCTCGATGATGTATTCCTCGAGCACGGCCAGCTCTTCCTTCGTTCCCTTAACTTGGTCCTCCAGATTGCGTTTCTGGTCGATCAGTTGTACGTACTTTTTGAGTCTTCGATTATCCATGATTTAACCTTTCGTCTCTTTTAGTGTCGCTGTGAGTTCCAAGGCCCGGGGTAATCCGAGTTAAGCGTTAAAAATGTCCAATGCATCATTTAGGGCGTGCGACTCGAGCATCTTTTGATCTGAGGCCGCGTGGAACATTTCCAACACTGCGGTTACTACCTCATGCCGAGTTTGCAGTGCTCGGTAGATCCGCTCATCGATAGTACCGGAGGCCAGCAGGTGGACGTAGGTCACATTGTAGTTCTGGCCAGGCCGGTGCAGTCTTGACCGACTCTGCATGTAATCTCCCAGGCTCAAGCCCAGACTATAGTACACGCAGTAGCAGGAGCGGGTCAGATCGATGCCCGCTCCGCCAGCTTGGATCTGTACTGCCAATACGCTGCCGGTAGTATCGTCTTGCCATTCGGCGAGTTCGTTCTTGCGTCCAGACAGCTCGAAACCCTTGCGACCGGCGGCTTCAGCAGCCTCCACAATCCGGTCGAGGTCCGAACGGAAACGACAGAACGTCACCACCGGCTGGTCCATACCGATGTCGTCTAGAGTTTCGCAAAATGCGACAAACTTACTGTCACCGACAGGGACCTGCTCTCCCTCTTCGTTCGTGGCGAATCCGCTGGTGATCTGTTGCAGTCGCAGCATTTTACTCAGGGCGTTGGACGCAGTGATGACGCCGCCGTCCACCTCGGCTATAAACTCGTTCTGCATGTCGCGATACGCCTTTGCCGCTTTGGGGGCCAGCGTGACCATCCGCTCAGTGTCCACTTGGTCGGGCAAATCCAAAACCTCCTCTTTGGTCACCCTTATGGCGATCCGGTAGAACCTCCTATTGAGGTCGTCCATGCTTTGGAATCCCAATACCTGATGGTTCTGGTAGCCGCCCATCACGGCATAGCGGGCTCGGAATGCCGTGAACCGATCGCCGTACACGCTCGGGTCCAGGAACCGGTACTGAGCCCACACATCGAGCGGGCTGTGCGGCATGGGGGTTCCCGTCAAAGCGACCCGTTTTTTTGCTGACAGCCGAGACACGAATGTGCTGGCCCGAGCCGAGCGGTCGTGTGATTTAATTTTGTGTGACTCGTCGCAAACGACCATGTCCCAGTCGATGGCCTTGATATACTTACCCATCTCACCCTGCCATACCGCCTCATAATTGATCACGGCAACTATAGAGCCGGTGGAATAGATCCTGGCATGGTCGAGTGTTTTGATGCGTTTCTTTAGGGAGCCCGAGTCGAGGGCGACAACTTTAGGGGGGGTCTGTGCGTGTTTTTTGAATTCCTTAGGCCACACCGCCACTACGGATTTGGGGCAGACGACGAGTACGCGGCGGTACTCCTGAAGGTTGTTGCAGACCGCATCGACCACGACTTTTGTTTTGCCCACCCCCATTTCGAAAGCGAGCATTACGCCTGGGAGTTCCTTTATGAGGTGGTAGCCCTGGAGCTGGCACTCACGCGGCGACATGATCGTCTTAGGGATCGGATCGAGCGTCTCGGGATGCTCGAGGATCTGTTTGATTCGCACTATCTGTCTGGCTAGATCGCGAACTGATGCCTGGCCCTGGCCATCCTCCACCTCGTAGGGACCAAACGCCTGGACCACTTCCTGTGCGGCGTACGGGCTGGCCGCGTAGGTCCAGACCCGCCTGATTTTGTCCCACTTCGCTCCAGGGATCGATTTGCACGTTTCTTTGAGCTCGAACGGGGTTTTGGCGACAATCCTGCCGTCCTGTATACTGATTTTTATCATTGTGATTCCTTCCTAGGGGTTTCAGAATGTGTCAAAAGTGCCCGACCCCCGCTAGGAGGAACCAACCGGAGGCCGGGCCCAAATCGGATCTAATGATCTAAGAATGGCCCTCCGTGGCCTCAAGGTGCAGCGGCTCCGCCGCCGGCGTTGGGGTGCGATCCAGCTCGTTCGGTATCTCGTCGAGCTGGCATCGATGGCAGTGCCCGTCCTGGTCACCGCACTCACCGCACTCACAGCATACATACTCATCGCAGATCGTGTCGTCATCCTCAAACCCACACACGCCGCCGCAGTCGGCATTGCGACAGATCACTCTCCCGCAGTCGGTGCAGACCTTGGCGTCCTCGGGGTCGTAGTATTCCCCGCAGATCGGGCATCGATCGTACGTTTCCGCCACATAGTCGTCGAGGGTTTTATTCCACATCGTCGGTCCCTTTCTGTGATTGTGGCGGCCAATCCCTAGTGTAGTCACCGCCGGGTCCTAGTTTTACCGGAGGGCTGCTCTTCGCGGTGGTGGCCTTTTCCGCTTCCAGGCCCATCTCGATCAACGCCACAATCAGTGGCGAGAATTTCGCTCCCGGCGTCGCGGCTACACGGCCCGTGAGGGCTGCGTATAGCTCATCAGGAAACGTTATTGTCTGTGCGACTGACATTCTGTTTTGCCTTTCGTATTTCAATCCCATCCTCAGCCTCCATCAATACTATCGTCCCGATTAAACAATGTCAACAACAAAAATGATAAAAACTTTTATTGGGCAGACCGACGGCGTAAGTGCCTATCGAACAAGAATTTATGGTGATGAGAATTTTGACCCGTCAGCGGGTTTTGCGAGTCCTGCGAGCGGGCGATGCCTTTTTTCCCCGCGACTCGTACGTTTGCAGGCCCCCACCCATAATGGCGGTGAGGCCCAAAGCGGTGCCCGCCGGGAGCCCTTGAGCGATGATGGCGTCATAGACATCACGCAGGGCCAGCGGTGCATAACCTGTGATTTCCGACCACAGCGTCACCGGCTGACCGATGACATCAGTGCCGGTGGCAGTGTCGATAAACGTAGAAAACATCGGCGACAATTTACTTCGCCCAAACGACGCTAGTACGTCGGCGGTGTCACGCCCGCCGAATCGTGTGTTGCCTCTAATCTTGTAGATCTTGCCGGAGCCTGTGGATTTCGTTTTACCGCTCACGACGCGAGCCACGAGCACTATCGTCTGCGACAGTCCACCCATGAGATCGATGCGGGTGTCGCCGAATCTGATTTTGCCGAAATCGGCTGATCGTAGATCGTCCTCCACATCACCGCCTGCTGCTAGGCCCAGTCCGGCGACGACGCCAGCACCGATCAGGAATCGTGCGTATTCCGCGGCGATCATCTTGCGGGTACTGTTGGGACCTTTCATCAATGGCTGACCCATGGCGAACTGAAACCGGCTGGCGACATATTTCGGGGCGAAAAATATCGTGTTGAGCGGCACCGCGGCCTTCTCGAGTGCTCCCAGGTTACCTCTGCCTGTGGCAACATTGACGAAGTTGGCGATGGCCTCTCCTTCAGCCTGCGTCACCTCCCCGTTTTTGTTTCGCGACAGGGTGGCAATCATCGCGTCGAAAGTGTCCGCTCGGATTTTATTGAGGTATGTGACGTAGGCTCGCTCGGATGCAGCCACGCCGGGGATTCTCTCCGCCCAACTAGTCATGTACGCCTCCTCTCGCTGGCTCAGCGTGCCGCCATCGACGGCGGCCAGGTACAGTCCGTACCTCCAGTACAGCGGAGCGTTGTGGCTCTCTAGGATGTCCCTATTTATTTCATATGCCTTCTTCTTGCTCACCGTGGCCTTGAGCATTGGCATGATTGATTTGGCGGATCTGATCGGATGAGCCAAGCCGATGATGATACCTTGGCGGCCTACCCCCGAGAAATCTAGCGAGGTCATGAGCGCACGCCCGGCATTGAAGGGATCAGCAAATCGATCCATCATGCTTTTGGGCTGCAACACTTTAATTTGTCGATTGATCTCGGTCTTGAGTTTGTGTTCACGATACTGCACTCGCGTTAATTCTTTGTTTGTGACCTTGTCAGATTTAGATTCGAGTGCTGCTGGGGCCTTGAACGTCCCCATCTCGAGCTGTTTCTCGAGTTTGTCGATACTGCGTCCGATTTTTTTGATCAGGGCCGGATCGGTGCGACCTAGCTTTTTCGTCAGTTCGTCCCGCTCCTCACGGAGGGCGGCCAGCTCCTTAGATGCCGGTTTGGTTTTGCGATCCGTGTCGATAGTGGTGCCGGTTGCGATCGCTTTTTTGATCTCCTTGATGCGGGCTTGCACTTTTTTGCGTTGTGCGAGGTCGTTGGCCTCCGCTCGCAGGGCGGCCACCGTCTCGGATGGAGGCGTGGCCTTTCGCTTGGATTTGGGGGCCGTCGCTTTTTTGATCTCCCTAATGCGAGCAGAGGCTTTCTCCTGCCGCGTGAGTTCCCCAAGTTCCGCTCGCATCTCTTTCAGTTTCGCTGAAGCTGGCCGGGCCTTGTGTTGCTTGGCTTCCAGGGCCTCTTTGCGAGAGATCGCCCGCTTGACGCTGTCGATGCGACTCTGTGTTTTTTCTTGCTGGTCAACGTCGTGCTTCAGGGCCTGTAATGCTTTAAGGACGGGCGACGGCTTGTGTGACGGCTTTGTGCGGGCGGCTTCTGCTTCCAGAGCTAACGACACTTTATCCAGTCCATGGCTGAGTTTTTTATCGAGCCCGGAACGGAGCTTCTTCTCGCTCACCGCCTCACCACGCAGCTGCCGCCACTTCAGTGCCTCTTCGCTGGTCTTCCGGCTCGAGGTGTCCACAGTCTCATTGATGGCGTCAACGAGCACTTCGCGGGTCACCTGGGGGACATAGGTCTGCATCTCAGTAACCACGCTGTCGAGGTCTTTAATGTGTTTTCGCGAGCCGAGATTCATCGCCATTTTGGTTAGCGTCAGTGACAACTCAGAGCAGTCTATTTTTTTAGCCATTGGGTGTCCCTAATTTACGTCGTAACATTGAGCCGACATCAGCTCTCTGAGCCTTGATGCTGTGGATTCGAGGTCGGCATCCTTCTCACGGGTACTCATTCGCGAATACTTTCGGGCCCCCGCCGTTTCAATTGCTCGCACTGCGTCGCGACTGGCAATGTCCTTTTTGAGAGTCCCCACGCGAGCCACCGCGTCTTCGAGTGCCTCTGTGAGCATGGCGAATCGTTTATCGATTCCGACCGATAGGGCCTTGCCGCGAGCCGCCTTGGCTCTATTTGTGACCGTGATCAGATCGAAATCTTGATTGATCGTGAGTTTCTGTGCCGCCAGTGCCCGGCCTTTCTCGGTGCCGGATTTCCGCAGTCCGTCAGTGATCAGGTCGAACTCTTCCTGGACTCTCCGAATCTCCTCGGCTTTAGCTCGCAGGTCCGCCTTGTCGTCGAGATCCCGCATCTCGTTGACCAGTCCTCGGTGCTCCGCCTTCAGCTCCACCGCACGGATAACCAGTCCCGCTGTCTCGGTTGCACTGAGGGCTCGGGGAGCGGCCTGAATTTCTCCTGCGATGCGGAGAGCTTTTTCTGGTACTCGCTGTTCTTTGGCCTCGTCGAGATTCTGCTGCCACTCGACCCGGCTCGGGGATGGCAGAACATCGAGGCCCATCGGTTCTCGATCAGCATCGGTATGCTCCTGTCTGGCTGAAGTGCGATCAACGCGGACCTTAGGCGGGGGAGCTGGTCGGGTCTGTTTGCTGCCGCTGGCCTTGACTCGCATCTGGAAACTCGGCGTAACTCGCAACATCCCATCGAGCTTGGCGACGATGTCCTTGTTTTTCACCCTCTTGTTTTTCCAGTCAGTGTCGATGTCGTACGCTTCAGCTACCTTGCGGATTGTCGAGTTGTCCTGACTGAGCAGCTCGCTAGGCGGAAACGACCGCCCGCTGGTGTATTTGTGCCGCTGAGCTGCTCCACATTTGGTCGTGCAGCTTTTGCACCGGCCCGTAATACAACAGGCCTTGCGGTAGTACTCGTCCTGAAGGCCGAATTTGTGGATGAGATATGCCAGCTTGAAGTGCTGCCTATTCTTGCCGTGGCTCTTGATCGAGCCGTCGGAATTAAAAGTCGGCATGCCGTCGTCGCCAATAGACTCGAGATCAAACTTGAGCCGCGTGCCATCGTGCAGGGTGACCCCCCTCTGATGCTCGCGGATTTTGCCGTGGTATCCAGTGACCACATGCACTCTTGGGTCGAGCAGGCCCTCAATGAATTCTTCGGCGTCGGTAGCCACAGTTCTGACATTGACCCAGTGATATTTCTTGGCTAACTCGTCGGCCTCTTCTACTGATAAAGCTCGCTTCCAGTATGCTACACTTCTGCCCGGTCCCATCTGGCCGGGTTCCAGGTGTTCCTCAAACCGTTTGAATGGCCGTTCGGCATTCAACGGGGCCACGCCGCCTTCGTCCGCTTGTTCGGCAGGGCCAGCCTCTTCCATCAGGTAATCCGTTGAGAGGTTGAAGAATACATACGAGCCGAGCGACACTTGCTTTCCTTTGACTTCGTGAGTGATTTTCTGGTCCATGATGGATGCAACAAACTCCACCATGCCGCCGTCCTTCGTGATCACTTTGCTTTGTAGCTGTTGCAGCTCAGCGTCGTAGAGCATGTCCACAAACATCCTGAGCGTCTGAGCGTCGGTGCCGTACCAGTCGCCAAACGATTGATGTCGCAAGCCTCCGATAGCGTTGAGGTCGTTCACGTCGTCCGGTCGCATTCGCAATAGCTCGCCGCCGTACCAGACCTTCTCGCCACCGAGTTTAGTGTTAATATCAGACGCAAGGGCTGCTCGTCGATAACAGTAAAAACAACCCCCATTATACATGATCTGTGGACATAGGGTTGTGGTATCGCTGCTGGCGATAGTCTTCTGGTTAGCCGATAAGAACCCCATCGTCCCCCAGGTGTCCACACTCATTGCCCCGGGCGAGGCGGTGTCGAGCGTCCCCTCTTTGTACATTCGTCGCATCTCCTTGAGGAGGGCCTGGCGATAGTCTTCGTCGAAGGGGATTGTTCCTTCTTGCCCGAGGTCCACGGTGATATCTGTGCCGGGTAGGGTGTAGAGTGGGCTGTCGAGTGTCACAGTCATGACATTGTTTCGGGCATCGAGCACCCGTTGCATAATCGAGCGTTTGACCTTGAATCCGATATCGTCCAGAATGCCGGGGTCGAACAGCCCGTCCTCACGCAGACCCATCTCCTCGCGGACCTTCGGATCGAGGAGTTCGTATATCTGCTGAGTGGCGGCCTGGGCGTGGGGGTTTTTCTTGACGAACTCATTGAGCTGGGCCGTAGTCAGAAACCGATTGAGGATGTCTCCGTTCTTGTATTTCTTCCAAATCTTCTTGGAGTTTCGGGCTCGCACTGGGTTCTCGGCGGCCTCCTTCTCGATATCCTGGAGGCTTTTATAGAAGTCAAATGAAGTTTTTGCGTTGGGGCTTAGATCGCCATAAAACCTTTGGAACTCTTTGTTTCTGTTGCTGATCGTCTTGCCGTGAGGGCGGAGCGAGAAAGTGGTTGATTGATCTGTGCCGCCCAAGACGATATGCTGAGGGCTGGCCGAGATCGAAATGGGACGGCTCTCAGATGCTCCCGGCGTACGTATCGTCGAGGCACTAGACTGCTCTTCGGTAGATCTCGGCTTATTTTTTGCTTCAAGACCGAGCTTGTTCAGGCTGGTTGACTCGCCTAGGGCTGCTTCAAGTCGCTTGTTGTTTTTGGTGTTCCGCAGGTACTTCCGCAGGGCGTTGCTTTTCTGGAGCAGCTCTCTCGCATAGACTCGGAATCGGTCGAGGAGCTGACGCAGAGGTGTATCGATTGCCCGGTTAATCTGCTTGTGCAACGCATACTCAGTGGCCCGGCTAGAGAACCACTCGAGATCTGACTGTCCGTCTTGAATTCCGGTGTGCTTTTCATATTTCTGTCTCCACTTTTTGACCTGATTGGCGAATGTGGGACTGCTGGCCACTTTCTTCTTATACCACAATTCTGCCTTCTCTTCGAGTAGGGTCGAAACGTCTGCCCCTTTGAACAGCTTGACCACATCCCTTTTTACGCCTTCAATGTACATCTCGGCGTTCGATCCGAACACTTCAACATCAGCCGGGTCTTCTTGCTTGAGGCCCGCATCGCGAAGCTTTTGGTACGCCTGCTCCTTAGTGAGCGTCCCGTCGTCGATGAGTGACTGGAGCGTATAGGATTCATCGATAAGCACGTACATGGTCTCATCGCCGGTCTCCTGATATTTGCCGACGAGCTCGCCGGTGCCTGGTTCGAGGGTTTCGTCTGCCACCGCCTCCGGCTGGGCCGCGACCGTAGCCGATGGATCTTGGGCCGGGGCGGGTTGGGCGTCAGTTGTTGCATTTTCTGCATCAACTGCGGCCTCCCACTCCGATTCGAGTTGCTGGCGGGTCTTGAAACCACCCTTTTTAGGATTATACTTATAGACGCCCTGTATCCACCCCCCTGGGATGTCTCCCGAAAATCTCTCCGAAGTGTAAGTGCCTGCTGTGAGATTGAAATTAGAATCCCAGTTAAGATGTGTGAGTTTTTCTATTGGTATTTTTATGTGAACAACGTTATTTCCGCCACCCTCCGCACTACCAATAAAATCATGGCCCAACTTAATATCATCCGGGTCTAAAAACAGATAAACAGACTTTTCTCTTAGGCTCCCGGTTGAATCTCCGATATAATCTAATTTGCTTCCTAGGATTCCTTCTTTTTTAAGAACTTCTGGATCGACATTTGTTACGTGGTAGGCATCAATAGATGTCACACCTTTTCTCTTTAAGTCATCAATCAAGCTAGAATCAAGGGCTGCTTTTTTTTCTGCCAAAGATAAGGACAGCCCCATATTGTCTGAAAGCTGAGCAAGACCAGACATCTCTTTTTCTGATAAAGCGGGTCTAGGGATTTCCTGCCCAGCAACCCACTCTTTCTTGCTCACTTTTGTTGGATCAGGGGCGTCAGCCTGGCCCTCAGTAGGGGCCTGCTGGGCTGGATTGCCCTCTTGGCCCTTAACCGGGGCAATCTCACCTTCTGCAACGGTCGTTGATCCTGGGGCCTTAGAGGCACCCTCATCCATCCGCTTTTGGGCGG
>Ga0307928_10004703_pt1 | contig 10336 bp, 32 predicted proteins | sample AceLakmetagen232_FD_201815 | JGI IMG/M metagenome (GOLD analysis project Ga0307928, IMG submission 201815) | Saline water microbial communities from Ace Lake, Antarctica - #232 | ecosystem: Environmental > Aquatic > Non-marine Saline and Alkaline > Saline | place: Antarctica: Ace Lake...
ACAAGCAATAAGTGGAATAATATTTAGTATTTTATTACTATTAAATATATTAAACTTTATCCCAACACCAGATACTTTCTTGTTGAAGAATGTTGATCTAGGAAATTTCTTAGTAGCAGTGATGGCATTAGTAACAATAGCATTTGTATTTAAGGAGGAACAAAGATGAAAATATATTACTTTACAGCAATAGCAGTGGGCCTAATGTTTTTACTTTACATTGGAGGAGTTGATACTACAAGCAATAGTATAATCAATTTTGTTGGTGGAAATAATACAAGTGGATGGGTTGGAAGTGGATTATGGTTAGCAGTAATTGTTGCCTTCTTTGCATTCGCAGGAACTTCAAGATTAAGCCTTGGTGGTTACACTGCACAAGCATCAGTTGAATTTGTTCTTGCTGGATTAGTTGGAGCATTATATATTGTCTTTGCAGGAGATTTATATTCAATAGTTGGTTTAGTTGGAAAAACTGCCTGTCCTGTTGGTGGAGCATTAAAAGATTGTGGTTGGGAATACTGGACAATATGGGGAGTAATAGTTCCTTTGATGACAGCATATTCAATAGCATTAATAGAGTTCATAAGGGGGTCAGATTAGTGGGATTTTACATTGAACCTCTGGATTTAAAGAAGATATTTTTAGAATATTTCTTAGGAAGCACTGAACTATTTATGTTTGCATTCATTTTATTAATATCATTTTTATCAGCTAAATACAATATGTCTAATAGAAACTTTGGATTAATATTGATAATTTGTTCAATAATATTCGCAGGATACATGGGTGAAGCAATCTACATAATCATATTAGTAATCTTAGGAATAGTCTCATTCAAATCACTAGCAAGGATATTCACTTAGGGTCAGTTTTATAAATGGAAATAACTTATATACAAAATGGGCTTTAAAGAAATCTTAGCAAACATTGGTGGAAGGAACAAAGAAAGAAAAGAAATGATAAAACAAATGGACGATCAAATAAGATTTCAAAAGATTGTTGAAGATAGACAAAAGAGTTCTAACCAAAGAGAATTAGAAGGTTACTATGAAGAAGATAAACAAGCACAAATAAAAGAGGCCCTTGAATCTGCAAGAAAGAAAAGAGACTATGATATTAAATTTAACCACAATCCGATAAATGCAAAGAACATAACTAATTCTACACAGTGGGAAGTTCTTAAAGAAAAGAATCAATTCAGTGGAAGAAGTAATATGTTTGAAGGACAAGCAAATATTCATAAGTCTAATAAGTCGTTACTTAACAATGGTAACATATTGAAACATCAAGGAAATATATTAAAAAATCAAGGTGGATTAATATGAGTTCAAAATGGATAGAAAAAGAAACAAAAGAATTTATGAAAGGAGTTCCTAAGAAGGATGGAAGTGGAATGGGAATGAGATTAAATAAAGGTAGAGGTGGATGTGATGAAACAGAAGAATTTGGTAAAGGAATGAATAGTTTGTTTAAAAAAATTAAGGAGAAAATATGAGTGCAACAGCAATATTAAAAATAATCCCAGTAATGCAAAGTGCTATGATCGCTGGAGAAAATGTTAAACTATTAAAGAAGAAAGATAAAACTGCAGGTGACTTCATAGGAACTGGAGTAAAAAATATTGTAGGTATTGAACTAACTAAATTAACAGCAAACGAAATAGAGGGATTCTAAATGGTAAAGAAATCTAAAATAAAGAAAATTCTAAGTAAACCAAAAGCAAAAGGAATAGTGGGCCTTGATGCAGTTAAAGCAATAAGCAAAGGACTACCTCAACACACAGCACTAGTATCTCCAGGAAAGGAAGGATTCATGGATACAGAGATGCAAAAAGAAAAGGTAAACTTCTTGGAGGGATATAGTTTATGAAATACTCAAAATTGATGCAGGTGGTGATATTGAATGAATAAGAAAGGAGAAATTGGATTAGGACCTATCATTATGATATTCATTACAATCGTTGTTGCAATAGCATTGTTAGTTCCTATTTTTAACACTCAAGCAGATTTGACTACTAAGAGAACAGCTACTAACGAAGTATTAGACATCTCTGGAGCAGTTTTAGCTGGAGGAGCAATAAATACAACTTATCCATTGACATTAACTAATGCACCAACTGGTTGGAAAACAACTGGATGTCCTGTAGATAGTTTTGTTATAGGTAATAGTTCAACAGATTTTACATTAACAACTGATTATACTATTACAGCATCAACTGGAATATTGTATTTGAAGAATACAGCAGTAGTAAACACAAGTAATGCAGCTACAAATGATTCATTGGTAGATTATACTTGGTGTGCAGATGGTTACAATACAGATAGTGGGGCAAGAGGAATAGGAGGAATAATTGGTCTATTCGCAGTGTTAGCATTATTTGTAGTAATTGCTGGAGCAGTAAAGTATGATTTCATATAATTATTTTAGTTTAGTCCACGATTAAATTTTACTAGTGGATACTTTTTTTTAATTAAATATGGAGGTATAAAAATGCCAAAAAGAAAGAAAAGTAAGAAGAAAAAAAGAAGGTAAATAGTTAAAAGCCAAATAGGAGCAGTTGGAAAGATAACCCTAATTGAAGTATCTGGGTCTTTCGCTACTCCTATTTTATGTAATTAGTAAGTAGTTACACCTTTAAATATGTATCTTTTATGAAGGCTTTGTCATTTTTTAGTTAAAAAAAGATTATATAAAGAAGTGCAACATTTGATTTCTAAGATGGTGAATAAAAAGTTATACTTTACTATATTTGATCTCTTCAAAAAAGGAAAAAATCCTACGCAGATTTCTAAGGAATTAAATATATCTAAAACTAAATTAGCTTATTATATTAGAAGGTTAAAGGAACTAGGGATAGTAAAGAAAGTTGGGTATGGAACATGGGAATTACAAACAAGTGTAACAAAACACCTCGAACACACATTAATGAAAAGGTCTAAAAAAATAAGGGGCCATGCTTTTATCTGGACAATTAAATTCAATAAAAAAATAGATTGGTCTAAACTATTAAATAAATCAAAATTAAAATACTCTTTAGTTAGAGGATTGATTCCAAGAGTAATAATAAAGGGAAGAAAGGTTTGGTTAGGAAAGAAAACAATAACAATCTATGAAATAAGAGATTTCTATGGAAGAAATGCTATTGAATCAAGGAAGTTAGCAGTAAATGGTGTATTGGACATTGTAGATACCTTAAAAACGAAATTAGGGGTATCTTTGGGGGGATATGGAATAAAAGCAGACAGAGAACACTTTGCTATGATTAAGAACAATTTAGCTAGACAATGCAATAAAGAAGGGGAAAAAATAATGGTGTCTTGTGATGAAGAAGGTTTATGGATCTGGGTGGATAATTCTGAGGGATTAAACGAGTTAGAAGTTAGTGGAACAAAAGCATTAGATCGAAGTGTTCAAGTTCAAAATTGGTGGAATGATCATAGAAAAAACAATTTTCAAATAACCCCAACATTCATTAAAGAAAGTATAGGTGGAATGATCCAGGTCCAACAAATGCACTCCAACAATATAGTAAAGCATCAGAAAGTATTGGATGAAATGTTAATCACATTAAAAGCAATTCAAAATAATCTAAATGAAAAGAAATAAGAGATGCCCTGCGTGCCAATCAACAAGAATAATAATCAATGGAGATACATTAAGCTGCAAGAAATGTGGATATGTTAATAAAAAATGAAAGTAAATAAGAAATGTGAGAGATGCAAAAGAATGTATAAGTCTCTTTGGAAATACAGAGGATTCTTTTATTGTTATAATTGTTATAGAAGAAGATTCAAAGAAAGAATGTCAAATAAAGAGTAATCTTATTTAAACCTTTTAAACTAATTTTGGGTCAGATTATTAACTTAACACCTCTTTTGACTTCTGGGGGAAAGGTAATCAATCCTTCCCTCTTATTTTTTCTGTCACTCTAAAATGAAAAGAACATTATATAAACCATTTATACTACTTACTAAATATGAGGGGAGACGAATTAGCAGGATTAAGAAAACAAAGACAGCTTGAAGGTATGGACAATAAAGAAATCAACGAGGAGATAAAAAATTTAGTTGGATCACAAATAGTTCTAAAGAATAATAAAAAAGAAATTAAAAGTTTAACAAAAGATAATGAAAAACTAACAGATCAAAATGAAAAACTAAAAAGCAAAGTATTTGATTTACAATTCAGATTAGATTCAACAAAGGGTGAGCCAATTATCAGGGAGGAAAAAGAATCAGACTTACCAATATTAAGAAGAATAATGATATTGTTAAAGTGTGGTGAGCCAGTAGAAGAATCAAAACTATTGGAAGATTGTGAAATAACTAAAAAGAAGTTAAGTAAATGTGCAGAGTTCTTAGAAAGATATAAATTAATTAAAACAAGTGTTAAGAATAAAATAATGAGGTATTGTATAAATTGATTAATTGGGATGACTTATTTAAGGTAAGAATTGGAAACAGCGACGAGAGTTTTCAAAAGCATGAAGTAATAAAACTTTTAATTGTAATGAAACTATTAAAAAAGTATTCAAGAAACAAAAACTTAATAAGAATTTATACGGAATTTGAAATAGATGGTGGTTTAATTTGTGATGTTTACTTTGAAAATATGAAAACAAATTCAGTGATAGCATACGAAATACAAAAGAAAATTACAAATGAATGGCAAGAAAGAACAGTAGAGAAATATGATAAAGTAACAATCCCTTATATTAAAACAGTGGACCTGGTAATAGTTAATCTAAATGAATGTCCAGATAATATTCAAGAAATAAATAAATGGTTGGAGGAATATCTAATATGAGTGAAAAGAGATGTGCTAAATGCAATAAAATAATTGTGGAGAATTGGGAGAAATGGAGAATTGAAAATGAACATTCAAATTTCTTACAGTGCCCATATTGCTTTGAATTAGAAGAGTTAAAAAAATGATAGGTTGGATAATATTAATAGCAATGGCTTTTATCTTAATTGGAATAAGGGCCAGAGTAAAAAAAAGAGGATTTTTTTGGTCTACTAAATCAGGAGAGGGAATAACCTTAAAAGATTTTTTTAAGAGATGGAAGGAAGGAATTGAGGGAGCTACTCCTTTACAACAAACAAGAATAACATTGTGGGCCTTCTTACCTTTATTTGCTGGAATCTTTTGGGGGATTGCTATAACATTTATATCTAAGACCTATTGGATGTGTTTAATTTTATGTGGATCGTGCCCAATTACATCAGTTCAATTCTTATCTAACTGGCAAAAATACAAATCACAAAAAGCTATTCAAAAAGTAATGGATAAATTAAATAAGGTGAAAAAATGAATAGAACAATAATAATAACAATAATTTTAATATTATGCTTCCTAGATTTGGTTGCAACATACTACTACATCCACACCTATAAAAAATGGCAACCAGAAAAACCTTATAAAGAAATAGAATTAAATCCTTTACTTAGATTTCTTTGGGACAACTTTGGCTTTCATCTAGGAATGTTAATTGGAGCTGTATTACTTTTAGCTTTAAATTATATTGTAAGCAAAGAAGCACACTGGGCCATTGTAGTTTTGTTGGGTGCATTTCTTTGCTGGGCCATGTTCAATCATTTTACAAATATAAATTTACTACACGATCTAATAGAAAAATATCCAAGTGGACATCTTCCAACAAGTGTCTTTGGGAATGTAGTAGGAAATAATTAATATGTTAAACACAATGAGAAGGAGGTATAAAATATGATAAATGAAGGAGTAGTAAGTGCATACTTTTCAGGAATGTCAGTATTTTTATTAGTTGGACTAATGAGTGTATTAACGGTAATTTTAGTATTGATGATATTATTAGGACCAAGAAAAAGTCAAAACTATAGAAAATTGCTTTCAGATTTATATGTTGCTGGAAAGATAAAAGAATTTGCAACAGAAGATAAGATAGACTTAGATGTAGAAAATGAAAAGTTCAAGAGATGGGTAAAGAAACAAAATATAGTGGACAAAGATGTTGATAGTGTAGTAATGGAAGAACTTAAAGAAAAGATTGCAGAAAGCAGTTACGATAAAACAACTAAGAAATAAATATTTATTATTTTTATTATTTTTTTATTTCTTTTATAATCAAAAACAAAATGGAAAATAAAATATGTTAGATGAAATTTGGGATTTTATAGTAGAAGGATTTGAATACATAATAGGATTTGAATGGGCTGGTGATCTATGGGAATTAATAACATCTGTCTTTGAAGATATAGGAAGCATTTCTTTTGTTGGATTACTATTTGGATTAATAAGCTTTGGAATAATCTTTGGTTTTAGAAATCAAATGTTAAATCCTTTCCTAGTTCACATGGGATCAGTAGAAGCAATGGTCTGGGGAGGAGCAACTTATGTAGGTTCTTTTGTTGGTGCATATTTATTAGGTAAAGGAATGGAGAACTCATAATGACAAAAGAAAAAAAGAAATCAAAAAATATAAGAGAATTAAGGGAAGAAAATGAAGGAGAAGAAATAATTTGTATCCTGGAGATTAATGAGAATCTTAGAAGAATAAAAAATAATCAAGCATTAACAAGACCATTAAGAACATTAAATAATAATTGTGAATTTATAAAAAGATATAATTTAATGTTTGAAGATGAAAGACAAAAAGAATATAATAAAAAACCAGAAGTTAAACAAAGAGTAAAGGAATATAATAAAAAATATAATCAAAGACCAGAAGTTAAAGCAAGACAAAAAGAATATAATAAAAAACCAGAAGTTAAACAAAGAAAAAAGAAATATAATAAAAAACCAGAAGTTAAACAAAAATTAAAAGAATATAGAAAAGAATATTATCAAAAACCAGAAGTTAAAGCAAGACAAAAAGAATATAGTAAAAAATATGATCAAAGACCAGAAGTTAAAGCAAGACAAAAAGAATATCAACAAAGACCAGAAATTAAAGCAAGACAAAAAGAATATAATCAAAGACCAGAAATTAAAGCAAGACAAAAAGAATATAAAAAAAGACCAGAAGTTAAACAAAGAGTAAAGGAATATTATCAAAATAATAGGAAAGAAATATTAAAAAAAATGAAGGAGGATTATAATGCAAGGAAATTTAAGACCAAGAAGAAATGAAAGAAAATTTGATTCATATCTAAGAGTATGTAAAAGATGTGATGAATTATTTAGAGCTTCAACTAATGGATGTAGTATTTATGATAATTGCAATATGAATAATACAAGATGGTTAAAAAATACAAAAGAAAAGGGAGGTAAATAAAAATGTTTGAAGGATTAAAAAGAAGTATGCTTGAAAGGATTGAAAGAGGAGCAGTTAAGTCAGAGATCAATGGAGACACTGTTTACTTAAAGAAATCAAAACTACCTTTAATAGGAGGAGAATGGCAACAAATAAATCCCCCAGTGAATGAAGATGGAAGTTGGAATATAGTGAACTTAATTTTCGGAGGGAAAAGAAACTTCATAATACTATTAATAATTTTAGCAATAGCATTTATGGTTTTAATGCAATTCAAAGTGAATTTTGATTACTTAAATATCTTAAAAGACAATCCATGCGTCCAAGCTTGTATACAACACAAAGCAAATTGGTAGATGGAAGAAATAAGTAAAGAGCCAATACCACATATATTTTATCTTTATTTACATTCAAAATTATATGATGGTATGCTCACAAAAGAGGTTAGTATAAAAGAGCTAAAAGAAAAGCTTTTTCAATGGAAGCTCCCAAGAAAAATAAGGCCACTGATCATTAAAGAATTAGAAATGTTAGGCCTGATAAAAAAGAAAGGAAGATTTGATGTGATAATGACGAAACCAGAATTTACAGAAGATAATTTAAATGGTTATTATGAAAGTCTAGGTTTCTTTGTCACTGAGGAATGATTAGAAGCATTTAAATAGTATTTAGTTAGTAGTATATTATGGAAAAAGAAAACAAAGGAATAAAATTAAAATGTCAGAATAAAAAATGCCAAAACGAATGGATCTATAAAGGTAAAAATAAATTCTATGGTTGTTGTTCAATGTGTCATTCAAGTGTTAAAATAATAAAGGAGATCACAGATGAAAAGAATTAAAGCAGGAAAAAAAACAGAAGCAATAAGAAAAAATCCATATAAGTTAGCAACAATAGTTTTATTTATTGTAGTAGTATTTTTATTAGCATCACCACATATTCAAAATAAGTTAAATGAAAAAACAAATATTCAAAATTTTGTAGATGATTTAATAGAAAATAAAGTGATCTTTGTTTATAGTTCAGGTTGTTCTGCTTGTCATGTTCAAATAGAAATCTTTGGAAGTGATTGGAATAGATATGTAGATAGTGGATTAACTTTAGATTGTGCAGATCAATCAAGTGAAATCTGTATGAACATAAGGGCCACACCTTCCTGGGTTATAAATAATGGAACAGATTATATTATTGTTGGAGAGGGAGTAAAAGGAAATGAGTGAAGATACATTCGGATTAATAAGAGCATACACTGGAGCTTTAATTGGGATGTTATTATTGACAGCAAAAGTATTATGGATATAAAATGAATAAAATAGAAAAAGAAAAACTAGAGAAATTCAGAAGATACTTAGTAAAACAAGATTTCAGTGGAGCAAGAGGTTACCTAAAGAAAAATATTCTAATAAGATTTGATGAAATGTTTAAGGTGGTGAAAGCAAAATGAAAAAACTACCACAAAATTTAGAAAAAGTTTTAGATAATCTTCATAAAAATATATGGTGGACAGGCGAAGTAAGTAATAAAAATGTATATTTATATCACGCAACAACTAATTTGATCGGATGTTTTGGATACAATGTAGATAAACATAAAGATAACCTTGAGATTTATGAATTTAGATTAAAAGAAGAAAACTCACACAGAAAAGTAAAAAGAAATATGTTTCTATTCCCATGAGAGATATACATGATTGGTGCATAAATTGTAAAAGAGAAGGAATGGTTTGCGTTCAATGTTTAAGAACATACATTTTCAGAAAAGAAGTTGAAACAAATAAACCAATGAGTTACATAAGTAAATTGGAGAGAACAAAAAATGACTATCAAATCTAAAGAGTATCCATCTGCTGACATGCAGGAGAAGAGAGAATGAAAGAAATATTTAAGTTTAAATCAAATATTTCTGAACAAGAATTTATGGAAAGTATTTTGAACATGACTTCTTCAGGGGATGATGTAAATATAATATTAATAGTTTATGCTTTAGGAAGTAGAATGCATATTAATGATTTTAATTATTATTTCAATTTAATAAATAAAGTGAAAAAAACATCAAAGACACCACAGGTGCAGGAGAAGGGAAAATGAATTTTAAATTAAGTGACAAAAGATTTGAAGATTATGATAGATGGGAATATAAAGAAGAAGATGTAAAAGAGTTTTTTAAGTTGGAAGAATTATGTTTATTAAGCTGTATAGATAAAAATGGAAATGTAGATGTAGAAATGTTTATTGAAGGTAGAAATAAACTATTAGGAGAAGAACTTTTGCAGGAGAAAGGAGAATGAAATATGTTTTAACATTTTTAGCAATGTGTTTTTACATAACAGGGTTTGTTGGAATATTGTTTTATTCGATGAATTTAAATGATTATTTGATTTGTTTAATTTATTTTACAGTTGGAACAATATTATTAATCAATGCACAATTTCACCTAAGTGTACAGGAGAAAAGAAATGATAATGAATAATCAACAAAAAGCTAGGGAAGGGAACTTAAGTCTAAGAACTAGGTATTGCGATGTTAGTCATCCATTTGTTGATACCCTTCGGGGTGGGGAAGAGAAATGAATAATAAATTAACAATAAGTTCAAGCATTGAAGAAATAGATTTTATAGAAGGTATTTTGAACATGACAAGTGCTGGATATGATGGAAGTTGTTCTGTTTCAATGATGTTTTATGTTTTATTACATTCATGGCACATTGATAAATTTGTTTATTACAATTATTTAATCAATGAAGTAAAAAAAACAGTAGGAGTGGAAAAATGATATTTGAAATAATAATATTTATTTGTTTGATTGGAGTTTATTATAAATTAAATAAATTGGAAGAAGTATTAAACACCACATTAGTAAAAAGGAGTAAAGAATGAAATATCATATAACAAATTCAAAATCAAAAATTATAGCTAGTTTTACTTTTGAACATGATAGAGATTTATGTTTTGATTTATTGGATGAAGATAATAATTTAATAAAAGAAGAAACGCAATTCACTTAAAAAATGACGAAAGATAAAAAGGTAAAAAAGGAGAATGAAATTATGGATTCAAAGGTAGAAAACAACGATATAACAAAGGAAAGTTTAGGGATTAAGAA
>Ga0307928_10004705_pt1 | contig 10334 bp, 19 predicted proteins | sample AceLakmetagen232_FD_201815 | JGI IMG/M metagenome (GOLD analysis project Ga0307928, IMG submission 201815) | Saline water microbial communities from Ace Lake, Antarctica - #232 | ecosystem: Environmental > Aquatic > Non-marine Saline and Alkaline > Saline | place: Antarctica: Ace Lake...
TGTGGGGACAGCGATCAGCGGCAGTTGTTCCGGCTCCTCTTCAACAGGAACTACCTCTTTAGAAGCCGCCGCGTCAGCGGTGGAGGTTGTTTCTGCGTCTACGTCTGAGTCTGCATCTGGGTCTACGTCTGGGTCTACGTCTAGCACGTTTTCGCCGGAGTCCTCTAAGAGTAGTCCGGGAGTAGTCCGGGACTTCGGCTCTAATGCGTCTGTAAGCCCGTAGAAGGCGGGTTGCCTGTCGCAATCTTCTTCTTCCATAAATTGGCGCAACTCCTGCGGAACTCGCCAGCAAGGCGGTAGATTATTGGTGGGTTCACCCACTCGGCCCCACTTGATGCTTTGGTGTTTGTGGTAGTTTATGATGTAAAGTAGTGGCTTCCCGTTGTCTGTATATGGGTGGAGCAACCCCGCTTTGATCTGAGCATCTATACACTTCTGAACTTCTGCTTTACTGATGTCCATGCCGGGGCAAACGCGGGCGCGGTATTCTGTGGACGAGCCTGGAATGATCGCGTACACATCTGCCTTTGGCAAACTCCATGTGAAGAGAAGCGCGGCCATTGTGTTGCGCTCGGCGAGGCCGCAGAGCTTCTCGTCGGCGCCGATCTCCTCAGTTATCTTTGCCCACCTCAGCATGATTCACCTACAGACATAGAGAGACCCGCCCACGAAAGCCTAGCTCCTGGCAAGAGGCGCGGAGGCTGTTCGTTGTGAGCGGGTCTCTGAGTTGAGCGACTTGACATGGAAAAAACCTCCGGTGCTTCTTGCCAGTGACTCCATTGTACCCAAGTCCGCCCCCGCCTGTCAAGCATCCGCGTCTTGCTCCATGACCAGTTGCGCGGGCTGGTATTGCATCATCGCTCCTCCCAGAAGCTCCGCGCAGCGCGCCATAACGACTGCTGCCACCTGGGGAACCCATCCGTTACCAAGGGTTCTGGTGCAGTCCACATCAGGGGCCACCCCATGAGCCACGCAATCCACTGGGGATTTACAATTCCACCAATCGCCGCCTGCCCCATTCTCTGTAGTACAACATCCTCCAGATTTCCACACCTGTTCTCGTTTTGGGATAGGCCATATTCCGTGAGTCGCATAGCTAGTCCTATTGAAGCCCTTGGAGTAGGCCAGGAGCCAGACCCTTTTTCTGAGGTGCGGCGCACCAACGTCTGCAGCCGATACAGTTGCCCATTCCGCATCATACCCGTCGGTGGCAAACTCTCCGAGTATTCTTCCCAACCCCTGAGCAAGCAAGCCTGGTACGTTCTCAATGAGTACGAGTCGGGGTTCCATTTCGCGAATGATTCTCCTTGTATCGGGCCATAAATCACGCTCGTCGGCTTCCCCTCGTTGTTGTCCTGCGACGGAATAGGGCTGGCAGGGGATGCCGCCAAAGAGGAAATCCACTCGTCCACGCCACGGTCGCCCGTCGAAGCTCCGCAAATCGTCCCAAAGCGGCGCGTCGCAGATAACTCCGTCGCGCATCCGGGCTTGCAGAAGTTGCTGGCAGTAGGGGTCATTCTCGACGTAGCAGACTGTTCGCCCGCCGAACTCTCGCCAGACTGCGCTCCCGATTCCACCACCGGCGCATATATCCAGGCCATTTAGCATAACTCCTTTCATCGGCTACCCCTCTCGTCTAGTTTGCTGCGCGGTCGCAACCATTTGATCGGCTTGAAGCCCCTTTGGATTTCGCACCTGTAGGTCACACACGCATACCGCCCTGGCGTCGGCTCATAGTACCGCCGGAAGTCCTTGCAGCGCGCGCACCAGATCCGCATGTTCGGCACGGGTTGGGTATTCACTCCGTGTCATCTCCTCGCACGACGCTCTCCCTGCCGACGGTCACGCCCGGCTCCCCGTCAATGTCGAGGTGCGGGTAGGCGTCGGAGGTGGGCTCCGGCGTCATCGCTATCCCGAGCATCTCCACAGCGCGCTCAAGCCCGCACTCAAGGCTATAGCCGGCGGCTAAGTGAGGCACGGCACACGGCATCAGGATCCTCTCTGGCACGCCGCAGAAGCTCCTGCAGCCCTATGCGCAGGCCCTCCGCGAGTTCCTCGAAGCTCAGGTGGCTGTCAGACTCCAGTACGGGGACGTCATCTATCGGCATCTCGTCGTCAGGTAGGGCAGTCAGTGCTTCGTCAGGATAGTGCGGCTCCTCGTCGGCATCCTCCAGCACTACCGGAGGGTCAATGGCAGACAGGTACAGCTTCCCCTCTTTAGTCCGCCTTAGGAATCCATAACTGCCGCTAATACCTGTTGGTGTACTGCACCCGATATAGACCCTGCTATCTAGAGGTACGGCACCATCGGCGATCTCCTCCGCGTCGTCGATGTACTGCTGGATGAGTTCCATTGCTTGCTCAATGCCATTCGATCTCGACTCCGCTCCGTGAGCTAGCTTCCTCGCCTTCCTTGCGTTCTCCCTTGCTCCTTCCATCTTTGCTTCCAACTCCTCCATCAGTGCTGCCGCGTCCATCTCAGTCATCCTTTCTCAATTCGATATGCACATTCAGTCCAACCGCCTTTGCATGACGCACTATCTCCAGCAGCGTCACACTCTCGTCGCATTGCAGGAACCGTAGAGTGCGCCTCTTTTTGACGCCCGCCGCCCTCCACAACGAGTACGGATTAGCGCCAAGTTCATGCGCTCTTTCGCACACGTCGGCACTTATGTCTGACAGCAACGAGTAGGACATATACTCCGGGTCATTGCGATACTTCTCCTCCATCTGCGCGAAGGTCTCTGCCGACTTGCCGTCCATGATACCCACCTCCTCTCGTTATTCATCGGCCATCTCACAACAGAATGCCCAGCGTTCTGCCATCTCACTATTCCGCCAAGCCTGCGCTACTGTTTTCGCACCAACGCCCCTGAGTGTCATTGCCACCTGCGTCATGCGCTCAAGCAAGCCGCCCGCAGTCAGCTTATCGCCACTCTCCTTTGCGCAATCGTAGAGCAGTTTTGCCCCTTCTGCGAAATCCATGCCATCAGTCTCCTCTCGTTAGTTGCAGAAGTGCTCGACTATTCAGGGGCATATGCGGACAAGATGCCGCACGAACAAAGCGAACATCGTAACGGCCATAGCCCCACACACAAATGCGAAACCTATCCCCAACGCAAACCGAAGCGTCGCCCAACGCCCTGGGCAAGTGTCTATCGCGAGTCGTACTGTGCTAACGGTCAACGCAATACACACAAAGAAGAGCACCAGGTAAACGATTACTAGTATCATCCCAACCACCCTTTCTCAGTCTGTTGTATTGCGGGGCCGAGCCTGACCCTTCAGCATCGGGAGCAGGTCAGCGTTACGTGGGATACGAGGCTCTCATGGACCCCGCCCGATTTCCGTCTACTGCCTCAAACAGTAGTACCCGGCCCCGCAAATGTTCACTACTCCACAACCTCTTTCAAGCTGGCAAGCTCGGCGTCGGCGGATGGCTTGCGGAGGCGGAGGCGTGGAGTGTAGGGGTGCTCAGTCATCAGTCGTCACCTCCGGCTGCTGCTGCGTAGTACGGCTCCCACATCTGCTTCGGCATTTCCTCATTCGACTTGCCTCCAGGACAGTATCCGCCAAAACAGATGACATTGGGCATCGGCCAACCCGCCCGAGCACAGGCTTCTATGACCTGGCTCGTATGTTCCAGCAGGTGAATGTGCCCACTTTCCATCAAGTGCGTTTCCCAACGCTCTTCTGCACAGTCTCCGATATAGATAGATGCATACCCAGCTTGGCTGTCGTGCTCAAGCACACTTATCGCAGTGCACTCGACAAGCTCCTTGCTGCGATACTCATGGAACGTCACAGTTTTCATCACTTCACCCCTTCCTGATTGGCGGCCACTGCTGCAGCCGCCTCGTCCATTGTCATCCGCTGTTGTTCTCGCCCGTCTTTCAGGTATTCCGCCAGGCTGTCCTTGAACCGGAAACTGGCGTCCGCGTCAACGAGTGCCTGCCATGCCTGCTCTGTGAAGTCCTCCCAGTCAATATCATTCGCACGGGCATCGTAATTCCACTTGCCGATATGCCAGTAGTCCACGTAGTCAGCGAGTTCGGGAATGAAGCTGATGGAGTCTTCTGGGTACAGGACGGGCTCCAGTGATACCCAAGTGAAGATTTCCTTCTTGTGCGCCAGCGCAATGCTTATGGTGCGGTCGTTAGGTAGCGCGGCATTCGGTTCCCAACGCTTGCTATCACCTGGCATCCGGCAGGTCAGTGTCGTGCCGAACCAGACGCCCGCTGCTGCCATGATGTCGAAATCGCGTTCTGCCCTGTGTCCGCCCTTAGTGAGCACAGAAGCGTTGAGGCCATGCGCCGCTATGATTTCGAGGGCGCGGCGGGTTGTCTCGTCGGCCTGCTCTTCGGGACAGTACGGGTCGCCGATGAAAGATAGCAGGATTCTACGCCTGTCCTCCGCATCCGCCATGCGCTTGCAGCCGCGCTCAAGAGCCTCCAGTATGCCAGGGCGCGGCGGCCCCGCCTTGCAGAAGTCATCCCTCGACTTGTGGAGCATGGCAGGCCCGAAGCAATATGTACAAGAATGAGAACACGTAAGCCTCAAGTTGCAGGATAGCTCGGCGTATTCACGGGCGCGCCCCTTCGGTTCGTAAATTGCGCTGGGTAGTTTCATCCCGTCACCCTCTCCCGCGCGGCCTCAAGCTGCGGCCTGAGTTCGTTGAGCATCTTCTGCGTTTCGCGCAGGCAAGCCTTGCAGACATTGGCACCCTCCGGCAAGTGCATGGAGCGCGTGTGGTATCCATACTTTTCTGTGAAACCGCCGCACATTGTTCGCCAGCTACGCCACTGATGCGGCGGAACAATATGCCAGATGTTTCCTTCATAAATCATCACGAATATCATCCCGTCACCTTCTCCCGCGCGGCATCAAGCTCCGCCGCGCCTTCTCCGACTCCCGCCGCCTGCTTTGCCGCCTGCCACTTTTGCGCCCACGTAATCTGCCTTGCTACCCGCCACCTGTGCTCAAATGTACACCGCGTCCACGCCCGCCGCAGTTTAGCGGTGCCGACGCCATCCAGTGTCCCCACTACAACAGATAGGTGCTCAATAATCTGCGCCGCCACCACTATGTTATCACCGCCGCACTCATTGGTTATCGGTGCAAACTTCAATATCTGCTCTGCTGCCTCACGCGCTGTCATGTGCCATCTCCCTTCGCTTCTCATCAAGCTCCGCCTGCGTAATCTGCCACAAGCCCTGCTGCCCGCGCCACAGTACCGGCTCAGGCCAGGGCTGCGGGTTCTCCAGTATCCAGTGCCACTTACCAGGCTCGGCCCATTCGCTGCTGCTATCCTGTACGCAGCCAACAACTTCGACGGTGCCGAGGATGAAGCCGCGTGGTGCCCAGTGCGGGCTGCAAAGGAGCATCGCGTCAATCATATTGATGCCATGAGTCTGTATCGTATCAAGCGCCGCCTCTTCATTCGCCCTGCCGAAGACCTTGGCCGAGTGTATCAACAGCGACCCCCGATAGTGTGTGCGCCTACTCCGGTTCTCGACATCCTTGATGCGGTTGATTATCAGTGTTGCATGGGGCTGCCGGACGGTCAGGACGCGCAGCTTCTCATCAGTCACGTTGCATCCATCCTCTTCTGCATCTCCCAGCCCCTCTCCATTTCTGCCTGCATCCTTTCATCTTGCTCCTCTCGCTCGTATTCGGCAAGCCGCTCCTGCTTCGCTTCCTCCGCTGTCATCGCCGCCGCATCTGCCTCCGCGTGGGCAGCCTCGGCTTCCAACTCATTACGAGCCGCTATGAGTGCGGCAGTCATCAAGTCCAGCGGGCCATTGATTGCATGATCCGAACCGAAATCGCGCACCGGATCAATTTCACCCTCATCGTGTCGCCAACAGACAACAGCCATGAGTTTTAGTGCCCGCCCACACTGCTCTTCTCTATTCATCTGTCTCGCCCCTTTCTCAAAGCTGGTTGTCCCGGTGCGGCTGCTCGATGCAAAACAAAAGGCCCGCCGATCAAGCATCCTACCCCTACCGAGGGCGCGGCGCTTTTTGATTGGCGGGCCTTATACACATAGAAAACGCCACTCCTTCGGTAGGTAGCCCCAGTATACAGTATGCGAGTATTGAAGTCAAGGTATTTCTCATCGTTGCCCTTGCTTGCTATAGTCGCCCGTCTCTGTACGCCTCGTTGATGGTCTCCCTGTGCTGCCTGTCCGTGCGCTTGAACCTGCCGCCGCCCCAGTCTCTGGGGTGCGCAGGAAGAAACACTGAGTAGCAGAGTCGTATCCCCCGCACCCCGCGCTTGTAGAAGCCGCTCATTTCCCTGCAATGCCAGCGGATGTTCGCCTTCGGATCGCGGACAAGCGGCCAATGTTTGACATCCAAAGGTCCCGCGCAGTTGCCCGGCGCAACGCCGCCCACCTGGAGAGAGAAGTTGGCCCCTCCGTACACTGCGCTCCAGTACCATGCGCTGCCCATGCCAAGCCTCTCGTGCTCGGCGATGAAGAACTCCACGAAAGGCAGGAAGCCGCTGTTGGGATACAATCTCTCGACGAGTAGGCGGCACTTGGCGACACGCAACGCATGGACTGATACCAGCACCCCCGGCTCGCTCGTCCTCTGTGGCAGCGGTTCCAGCACAGAAAGCTCCGGCCCCGCCTGCTGCCCCTCGACATCGCGATAGAGCAGCAGGAAAATCACTGACGCAATCAACACCAGCAGCCAGCCAAGGTACGGGTTGCGATCACTCATCGGGGATCTCCTCGGCCTGCTCGAAGAAGTCGCGGGCCTGCTGGAGCCAGTGCTTCGTCTCTGGAGCCGTCACCAACTCGTCTATGTGTCCAATAGTCACGCGAATCGTGACCCAGTTCTGCGGTGCCCACTTAGCCATATCTGCCGCACTATCGAGGTCGTAGAGCAGGACGAGTACGGTCGCACCGAATCGGAAGCGCTCAAAGTATTCTAGGTCTTCGAGCAATAGGTGGGCTGCAAGATTCGCCGCGATCTCCAGCGCCCGCCGCGTCGGGTCGGGACTGAGCTTCTCGGCTGCCAGGCGGAGGGCGGCAGCGGCGTCGGCATGACTGCCCCGTTGCCACGAGAGATTGTCACTCTCCGACAGATACTTGAACTCCGTCACCATGAAGCACTCGCCCTGCGCCTGCAACTTGGCGGAGTACCCTGTTTTGCTGTGGGATGACACGGTGATTTGCCACTCCACCAATCCGCCCTCGGCCTGCGCCTGCGCAACCGCGTCAGTTATCGGCGTCTCGCTCTTACTCATCGGCTGCGGCCTCCTTTGGGTCGAGCGTGTCAGCTATCGCGCGCAGGGCCTCGGCAAAGTCGGTATCACCTATGCCGAACGGATGGTCAATCAATCGATGTGAAAACTTCTGCGTGTTCGTCCGAGGCAAATCCACAAGCACATACCAATCGCGGCCTCGCAGGAATATCGAAAGGAATTCGTGCTCTTCGATAGCTGTCCTGACCCTCTCTACTGTTGGTGCTCTATCCCACAGTACGTCACTCATCGTGCTTGCCCTCCTCGCATGGTATCGGCTTCTCCGCGCACCGCTTCCGTATCTGGCGTAGCGATTCGTGGACTAAGACCGTCTCTTCGCGCCCTTCGCAGATGCCTTGCACGAGCGTTCCCGTTGTGCCTTTGCGCAGGTAGGTGATGGCCGAGAAATCCATGCGCAGCCGGTTGTCGAAGCTCGTCTCGTGGACGGTGAGCGTCACGGTGTCAGTCATCGCTGCTCCTCCCACCGGAGTATGTGTTCTATGGTCAGCGTGGTGTTCTTGGCCGCCTCGAATAAGCCGTCTATGATGTCGTAGTGCTTGCTCATCCCGTTGTTTGGAGAGATCGCCACCTCAATAGCTGAGTGCGGTATAGCAATGCGTATCACGGCATGGCCACGAGGGGATTGCGATAGGCGGCTAACTCGCATTCCGCCATGAAGGTCCCGCGCGGCGAGGCGGGATTGCAGGGTGGCGCACTTTGCTTCAGCATTGTCCGCCCGCTCAGTTTCAACTTGCCATTCAGGACTCCGTGTCTGCGCCCAAACCTCAGCATTGATACGGGCTTGCAAAGCCTCCTTCTCCGCCACTGCCTGCACCACGTAGGCGTCATGGTTGCGGAGGGCAGCGTTGAGTTCGCTTTGGAGGTCAGTGTTCCGAGTGCGACATCCGCCGAGGCGACTCTTCAGGTTGCCGCGTTCGTCCAGCAACTCGAACCGTTCCGCCTCCAGTTCCGTAATGCGCTCCTGCGCCTTGTTCTTAGCAGCCACTATTTTGCGGACCTCTTTGTTGCGCCCGTCGTAGGCCTCCTTCATATTGGCGACCTCAGCCTCCAGTTCTGCCGCGCGCTCTTTGAGCTTCGCCACCTGAGGGTCAACAAAGCTGAATGTAGCAGCGCCGCCCCAGTAGCACGGGGCGCTCTGGTGGTGATGCCCGGTCACCCACGCACCGACGAGACCCTCCGCAAGCGGGTTGGGCTCCGGCGGACACGGGACGCCAGCAGCGGCGGCTGCGGCGCGGATGTCAGATAGTGGCCCGCGAAGCTGAGTGCCGAGGTGATACGATGCCTGACTGCCTACCCGATGACCACGGCAACGAATAAGCCCCTGCACGTGTGATTCACCGGGCTCCCCTAGGTAATCAATTCTGTCAAGGGCGACTGAGCCACTACCCCAGAATTGCTTCAGCACCACCACCGGCGGGTCTGCGCCCGGAAACGAGCAGTCGGAACCCCAGACCTTACGGGCGGCGGCGGTTATCTCACCGCGGGTTTCGGACACAAGCCGATAGCTATAAGCCCCGTCAACCTCACGGCCTTCAACCCGTGTGCATCCAGTCCACTTGTCTAGCCGCTCTATGCTCGCAAAGTCATAGGGCATCCCATTGTTCACACCGTGCAGCGTCACCGTTGGCCGCAGCCTCGGCTCCGCGCCTGGACAGTCGAAGTCCGGCCAGACGGCGCGGGCAGCGGCGGTGATGCGGGCAGCGGATTCGGCGACAGTATGACTTGCGCCACCATCATTCCAGTGTAGGCAGTCTCCAGGCTGAAGCCATATACCGATAACCTCAGCAGTAACCCCGTTGCCGCTAATGCTGCTGATGGAGCGGTACTTATAGGCACTGCCGCCCACGCCAACGTTGTGCAGCACCACCGTCTTCGGCTCCTGCTCCTCAAGCCACTCCTCCAATCCCGCTGCCAGGTCAGGCTCACCGTAGCCCTTTAGGTTCTCCATCGCTATTCGTATCTCAGCTATCCGTGCCTGCACATTCGTTGCCATTATTCACCCTCCTCATCAGCGCCACCGAACAGATCACCCTGTTCTGGCGTCTGGCTCGACACGTACTGAAACACCTTGTACCGTTGTGGCTCGCTGAGCTTGCTGATGTGATTCTCGTTGACGCCGGCGGCCTCGAAGAGCGCGGGTTGCGCGTCGGCTTTGTAATGGTCAGCCAGCCACGGCGAGAACTCCGCCATCGGAATGTTCTCCGCAGTCCACGCCTCCGTGTTGTAGGCGGTGCTGGTGTCCTCTGCTGGCTCCGGCTCCGGCTCGGCAGGCGGCCCCGGCTCCTCGAAGTCGCCTTCCTGTATGTCCTCATCGCTGCCGGGGGCGGCCTCAGGGCTTTCGACACCCTCGGCGGGCGCTGGCTCCTGTCCTGCTTCCGCGCCGCCCTCGGCGGCCTCTGGCGCTACGCCAAGGTTCTCGCCAAGCCTGCGCACCCAACGGCGCACCTCGGGCTCTCGAGACGCAGGTATCTGCCCCATCTCATTGACGCCGAACTTCTTCTTCTTCCAGCCCTCCCACTCCTCCCCGAGCTCCGTCTTCGCCGCGCGGTCGAGCTCAGCGTCTCGGATGATCCGCGTCATCTCCGCGTTGATTTCGTCCACGGTGTCGAGGTCGAGCGTTGTATGTGCCGCTATGAAATCCTTCCCGCGTTGCTCGGCTTCATCTACATCCTCGGCACTCAGGACACGCGGCTCCGTGAATGCCTCGGGAATCTCCTCCGCCTCGGTGCGCTCGAGACAGCCGGCAAGCACCTGCGGCGCGAACCAGCGGATAGCTTTTGTGGTGGCGCGGGCGCGCATCATATCCCCCGGCCAATTCTGCCAGTTGTCCTTTTTGGTGAGGCCCGCCTTCTTCGCCTCATCCATGAGAAACGTCTGCTCGTGCCGATACTCCGGCTCATCCTTGTGCCATATCGCAACGGTGCAGTGCTCGGCGTCCTCGTCAACGATCGCGATGCGATACCCGAATATGATGGCCCGCTCCCGCATGAGTTCCGCCGACATTGCGGTGCGGCCATTGACGACGTACAGGGAATCAAGCGCGTGGCCCATGCCAATGCCAA
>Ga0307928_10004706_pt1 | contig 10334 bp, 14 predicted proteins | sample AceLakmetagen232_FD_201815 | JGI IMG/M metagenome (GOLD analysis project Ga0307928, IMG submission 201815) | Saline water microbial communities from Ace Lake, Antarctica - #232 | ecosystem: Environmental > Aquatic > Non-marine Saline and Alkaline > Saline | place: Antarctica: Ace Lake...
TGAAGGCGTTACCAAACTTATCATATGAGTCTACTCCACATGACAACTCTATAAGCTCTTTTTCTAGCTCTGATTCTATCAACTTTGCAGCTTTTATCTGCGTCCGTATCTTCTGTAGGCTCTTGGCTATTTTTGACCAATCGCCGTCTCTCTTTTCCATTCCCTTAAAAAGTATTGACGTGTCCACCGTCTTCTCCTTGCTAAGAGCACTCGCTGCGCTCATTCGAGTTAAAGGTTACTAATTCTCCTTAAGTATATTGAACTTCAATGGGAATGTCAATGGATAGCATAAAGGCCCTGCCGGAGTTTACAATTCAAACAGGGCCTTTATGTAGTGGCGTGGACACCGCCGTTATTTAATCATACGCCCATCATAGCGCCATACATGTTTCTTTTCATGTATGTTGTTGCAGCTAGGAAGGCTTGGTTATAACCGTTAGCTTGTATTGTTTTATCTTCTGGTGTTATTGGTGCAGTACTTTTGAACCATTCGCCTGATTCATGGGATAGAATTCCAATAAGGGTTGTGCTGCCGTTTTTATTCTCCCACAGAGTGAACTTCATATCGAGGCCGTTGCTGGATAGTGGCACATCGAAAGTTCCCCAATAATCTTCTATTTTAAGGTATTCTCCGCGTGCTCCTGAGCCTGAACGGCTGAACTCTGTTCTGTGCGCTACTGCTTTTGAGAGTGCTTTTGTTATTTCGCCTATTGTAGGAGAATGAGGATCAATTGTAGGCGATAGTTTCTCTATTTTGGTATCAAGTATCTTGATGTACTTCTTGATTGCCTCTAGGTCTTTAGCTTTCATAAGATCGATATCTTTTGCTAAAGATTCTATGGCTTCCAGAGCTTTTTTTTCTATATTAGTGTCCACGTTAACCTCGTTTAAGTTTTTGTTTTATCTCACGTACTTTCACTATAACGCTGCGGTACTTCTCCTTTGGCAGGTCGGCTATATTTTGTAGTTCATACAGTTCAAGTATCTCTTCTGCTGTATCTGGATATCCATCAAGTTCATATTCAAGTTCTTCAAGCTGGGTCTTAGATATAACGTCGTAGGACAACTCTTTACGTTGTTTTGCGCTGCCTCGTGCTGGCAGTGTGCGTTGTGTGGATATATATGACTCAGCATCGTCGTCTTCGTTAGGTATAGGGCAACCAACAAGGGATGAATAAGCTGTTCGCTTCATCCAGTTTATATAACTTGTCAGTGATGCAGGCTCATTGCCGTTAGGTTTGATTCTCATTTGAGATTCTATGTATTGACCGCTGTCATGTAAGAGCACTGTATGAAGTACTGAGGTTCCGTCATCATGGTCAAATATATCTTGTAAGACAGACAGCCCATACTTGCACAATGCTTCCCGTGTAGCGTTAACAACACTTGTAAGGCTAGCAAAGGCAACGCTGCTGTAGCTGTTACGTTCTGAGATTATAACCTTCTGGTACTCAGCTTGAGCTTTAGAGAGTGACGCCGCTAGTTCGCTAATAGAGTCTGACTTGATGAATGATCGTTGTATTGGTTTGTCTTCAGACAGCAGCTTCTCTAGCTTCTCGAGTATGAGGTTTATTTTAGTATCCATGAGATATAATCCACAAGATTGATAGAAGGGTCATAACATTAAGCATAACGAGAATAGGCATGTAGCTGAACGTTTGATAGTTGGGCCTGAAGATATCCTTCTTGAATGATTTAAAATCACCTTTCATCACTAGCGGTAAGGCTTTTTGTCGGTCTACTGACTTTTTGATGTCCTGTAGGTGGTAATAGACAGAAGGTACAGAAATTGAGAGATTTTTAGATATCTCTTTTACTAATTCACCATTCCTGTATCTGCTTCTTATATCTTTTATTTCTTTCTTACTCAGGCGTCTCTTCTTCATCATCATCCCTATCTACCATTTTTATAAGGTTAAATGCGTCTTCTAACTCTGGCCAATTCTCACGGACGTAGCTTTCTACGCACATAAGCTCTTCTTGTATGGATTTCATTGAGTTGAACTGATCTGAAAAGTCTGGGTGTTTAAAGTCATCATGTTTTTTAACTAGATCTATGGTCTTCAAAAGGTATCTTTTGAATCTCATTACTAAGAACTCGGTATGTTCATGAACCATAAGGACGTGTGCTGTTAGTGGTTTTGTGTATCGCTCTGCCATGATTCCCTTTGAGTGTTAACCCTGCGCCATGCACAAATTTTTACTACAAGTATTGGCTTTGTTCCTAATTCACTGAGAATCGCTTGCTGCAGAAGATTCTGTTCCAAGTCTTATACTCTCTCCAAAGGCTACCCCCGCCAGCCCGACGGTTGATTAAGCAGATATCGTAATTTATTAATACTATACAACGTACTAGCTGTGCCTTCTCAATTATTACGATACCTGCTTTTTATGAAGCTTTTTAATAGTACTACTATTTATCCAATAGTGATACTAACGGTTCAAGTTTACGCCCAATTGTTAAAATGTTTTTAGCTGCGTTAATATCTCTATCGAGTACTTCTTTGCAAGAAGGACACTTCCAAGATCTGTCGCGGAGCTTTAACGAGTTATTTATATACCCGCATTTATGGCATCTTTTTGATGATGGGAACCATCTGTCTATTACAATAATGCTTCTTCCATACCACTCAGCTTTATATTTTAGTTTTCTAAAGAGACTACCCCAGCTTGAATCGGATATAGATTTAGCAACCGGGCGACTTTTTAGCATTCCTTTAATATTAAGGTTCTCAATTGATATTGATTGGTTTTCGCGTATAAGCTTTGTGGATAGCTTATTATTAAAATCATTTCGACTATCAGCAATTTTTGCGTGGATTTTTGCTACTTTACGCCGTGCTTTTTCTCTATTTTTAGAGCCATTTTTCTTTCTAGATAGAGTTCTTTGTGCTTCCGATAGTTTCCCTTCATATTTTCTAGAGTATTTTGGCGCTCCAGATCTAAAGCTATCTGAAGTTACACAAATATCTTTTATGCCAACATCTATACCAATACTTTTGTTTATTTGTGGAAGGCTATAAACCTGCTCTTTAACACGGAATGAAACAAAGTATCTTTCTGCGCAGTCCTTCGAAACAGTAATTGATGAAGGAACTTCATTGAATTGACGAGACCACCGTATATTTAACGGAGTTTTATTTTTTGCTATAGTTAGCACTTCATTTTTTAATGAGAATGCTGACTTTGTATAACAAATTGATTGGTTTGCTGTTCTTTTTTTGAATGCTGGATATTTAGCTCTTCCTGCGAAGAAATTAGAAAATGCTTTATCTAGATCTCTAAGAGTATTTTGAAGGCCAACTGATGATACTTCCTGTAGCCAGCAATAATCATTGTCTTTTTTTAACTGGGTTAAGAGCTTGCCTGTCTTATAATAGTTGATTCTCTCTTGTTTTTCGTAGTACGAGTCAGTCCTTAGCTTTAAAAAGTAATTGTAAACAAAGCGAGCACAGCCAAAAGATCGATCAAGTTGTTTTTTCTGAGCATCTGTTGGATAAAATCTGTAACGATATGCTTTATTTACAAGTGCCATTGCTACTCGATACTTTAATATCGCTGAAGTATATTTTTAGGTGTGGATATTTCGCTTCTATTTCTTCTCTAACACACTCAAGTTCTTTAGCTACTTCTCTTATGAGCATGTGTGCTGTTGTCTTGCGTGCATCGCTGTCTTCTAGCCTAGATACCTTTGAGTGGTTATAGGTCATTCTATTTACTAGGTCGAATTTATGTCGTTCTGCTATGTCTATGTGGTCTCGCAGTGACCGTACCCATCTCTTCATGTTTATCCTTTTAATTTATAGAGAATATGTAGAGAAAGTGTAGACAATTTATAGAGAATATGCAAGAATAGAGTTGTTCTGTGCTGAGAGCACGCAGCTTCACCTCGACTAAGAGTGAGGTTTCGCCTCGGAGTATATGGAACACTGCTTACCATTTACAACAGCCTCAGATTTACTCTCTGGGGTTGTTGTCTTTTTCTGAATCATTAAAAGATTAAAGTTTTAGCTCAGAAAGGGCAATGAATGAGTGGAAAAAAGTATATCAATATTAGCGTTGTTGCAGTAAATCGCAAAGAAGGCGAAGCAGAATTTCTCTTTAGAGTTTCCTTGGATAATGGTGATGTATTTGAGTGTATCGCTAAATCAAGCGGAATACATTCGGCTGATATTAAGCTTGTTAAAGGAGACTGTGAAGAAGGGTTGTGGGATCATCTGGAGCAAATAATTATTGATGTTATTGAGCTGGATGGGGATTTTTTGTATATGGAAGGGATTGAACAATTAAAGTTTAGAATAACAGGTTACAAAGGGTTCTTGGGGAAAGAAGAAACCTACTTATCTTGATAGTCCTGAATACAAAAAAAAGAGCCCGCCATTGCTGACGAGCATCTTTAAAAATAGCAAATCGCCCTTACAGAGCGACTTATTCTTCTTGTTCCAGGGCTAACTAGACTGTTAACCCATTTTCATGTAGATTTAAATCAGATACCACTCAAACATAAAACTACATCGAAAGATAAGTAAATGATAACACATCCCAACACAAAAGCAAACAAAACAAAAGAAAAGCCTATATCTAGGCCGTTTCTTATATCTGATAACGAAGCGCTCTCACTATTCAATAAAAAAAAGAGCCTATCCCGAAAGATAAGCTGCTTTAAAAACATTAGCCACCTTTTTACGGGTGGCTGTATTTTCTTTGAACCAATAATCCGGCATGGACTATGGGGCTACTTTCGTGTATTTTTATCAGTGACCAAACATCAAAAATCAAAAGAGTAACTTATGAAAATGATAACACATTCCGAGCCAAACGCAAGTAATACTACAAACTTCTTTAAAGAAAAGCCTGGATCTAGGGCATTCTCCTCTTTTAAGAACAAGAAATCTCATAAATCTACTCCTGTACGATTCACTAATAAGAGTCACCCCCGAAACTTCACCCCATTAGCTGAGCAACAAGATAAGCTCTTGTCTGCATCTTTTCCTATTAGAGGTACAGATATTATAGACAAGCTAAAAGGCGCACCTGAGAGCTATGGAGCTGTCTTAGAGGTTATGCTCAATCAGTCATTGAAGAGTGGAGAGATTTCGTTATCGTTACGCACAATAGCCAAGAGAGCGGCACGATTAAGAGGAAGAGCTACCCCTTGGTGTGTTGAAACTGTCAGATCAGGTACAAATTTTCTTTTGGCTATAAATTTAGCTATAAAAGAGAATCGTAAGCCTGATAATCGGCAAAGAAACAGGACAAATCTTTACGCATTGTCTTCAATCTTATCACGTGAGGACATTCGCAAGTCACTTGGAGCATATTTCCATTCTTTAAAGCAAACTATGGCTATTTCGTTCGAGTTTTTACTTTCAGAAGCAAAGTATCTTTTTGGCTCTAGATGGTGCAGCTGGAATAGTTCCCGACTACTTAAGATATATGACTCTCTTATCTTATCTTATAGTAATTTTAGATCGTATATTGATGTTGCTTTAAGAGGTTTCGGTAGGTCAATTGTGCCATTTACTAAGAAAGTTGGCAATATCACTTTGAATTATGAAGGCTATGCGAATGGAGTGCTCTATGCGTTGCCACAAATACGTATTGAGCCAACTAAAGTCAAACGGGCTGCTAGATTTAAAAAGGTGATTAAAGAAAAGATTGATTGCATAGCGAATAAGCTAAAAGGACTCTCGCTTGAAGTCGAAAGAATAACAAAAGAATCCCTACAACAGGTAAGAAACCTAAAACCATCGTTTGCTGAAGCGGATCATAAGACTATGCAGACTGAAAACGTTGAGTGTCGTCAATCCTCGAGTACAGGACAAGAGTTGTATGAGCTAGCACTTGCCAATAGAGGAATGAGGTTTACGAGAGAAGAGCAATTAAAGATGACTGGCTATTTGAAGGAGAGTAATGAAAGCAGATAACTACCTAGAGGGATTTTTACTGACACAAGATGACAAGATAGAGATAGCAGAGTTTCCAGAAGATGCTTTGAAGTACCTCTCTAAGCAATCTAAAAACTGTAAGCGCAAAGCCAACCCTATGCCATGGATTAGGGCTGTTCTCAATGGCTACTCTGAGAAGCATGGTGGCGCTAAGCAGGGTGAGTCGTACAAACAACCAGAGACAATAATAGTAGAACGAGAGATGCGTGACCAAGTATACGAGGCTCACAGATTTGAAGCATTAAAAGAGACGCTACCAGAGTCGATAAGGAGTTCAACGAAAGTAATGGGCATAAGCAATCCATTCTTAGTAGACTTCGTGCTCGACCCGTTGTTAGTAGCGACTATCAAGATAAAAGAGATCAAGGAGCATATGGGTGGTAAAGAGACGTGTGAGTATTGCGTAGAAAATGCCTCAACCAAACAGTTAAAGCGCTGTAACTTCTACGAGCTCGTACAAAATAAGGAGTGGTGTACAAAGGCATATGCAGAATATCAACGTCTAAAGGCAGCATAACGCTCTAAACGAACAATGCCGTCACTGATAAATGTAGCCATTTCAAAGATCTTCTCATCTCTGAACTTTCCAATGTGCTTTTGTATCTTGGTATTTTCCATAGTGTAAACTCCAGTAAGCAAGCTCGCTGCGCTCGCATAGTAAAAAAAATTAAAATAAGAGAGAGATCACTACAATCTCTAATCTCTCTAACTATAACACAAAGTGAATTGAAGATCAATAGAAGACATATAATAAACTACAATCTTATACAACAGCCCAATGGAGCCGGCAAAAACGGGGGAAAGGATAAGATTTGCAGGAAATATGTAGATTTACTAGAGTGTTTTGCGAGTAAGTAACCTTGTAAAAAAGAGGTAACATGAAATGGAAAAGACATACATATTAGAGGGCAATCCCATCGCTCTACAACGAGCACGCTATAGCCGTACATCAGGATTCTACGATTCTCAGAGAGATCTAAAGATACACGCTCAACTACATCTTGCTTATCAACACAGGAATACACGAATGTTCAAAGGGCCATTAGCGCTTTATGTGACGTTCTATATGCCAATACCAAAAACATGGGCGCAGAAGAGAAGGCTAGCAATAAACGGACAGTATCATTCTGGACACATAGATCTTGATAACTGCTTAAAATATATCGGAGATATCGGTAATGGCTGCTTATATGCTGACGATTCTAAGATAGCAGTGATCTCAGCAAGAAAGATATATGGTATGGCAGCAAGCACAGTGTTTACCGTTGTAGAATTGGACGAAGTGAAAACGAGTGCTCTTAGCGAGGAGAAGTGTAATGGCGAAGAAGATACCGAAGCCAACAAAAAAGGCAGTTGAGACCTATAAGGTAATAGATAACTATAAAGACATAAGGACATGGAAGATGAAGACTGCCACATCTGCTTTCTACAATGACCTTGCACGAAACCTAGTGTTGTGGTCGTTACAAGAGAGTGCTATCCACTTCAGCCAATTTTGCGCTATTCAGGGCATATCTATGAAGACTTTTGAAACATGGATAGAGAGATACCCAGAAGTAAGAGAAGCTTATGATACTGCCCGTGACTTTATTGCTGGACGTAGAGAGGTTGGCGCTATCTTTTCTGAGATAGACGGACGCAAGGTAAATGGGAATGAAATCACTAAATATCAAACCATGTACTGCCGCCATTATAGAGATGACGTCAAATGGAGATCAACATTAGCCACCCCCGATAAGCTTATTGCAGGCAAGCAAGTAGTAATCATTGACCGCATTAGCCCAGATGAACCTATTATCCTTGAGCCTAGCGATGATTAAGTCACCATCAACAGCATCACAAATCATTCTAAACAAGTTCAAACCTCGCTGGTATCAACGTGGACTGTTTCATGCTATCGAAACGCTTAATAAAAAAAAGGCCCTATGCATCTTCCCAAGGCGCTGCTTATCGGGCTTATCAAACATATCTATGGCAGACGGGACAACTAAGCTTCTTAAAGATATGAAGAAAGGCGATGAAATAATCTCTTGGAATGGGCTAAAGTTTGTTGATGATGTTGTTGTAAATGTCTGGGAAGCTGGCATAAAACCTACAGTTATTGTTAAAGGAAAGGGCAGTACTGTAGTCACTTCACCAGATCATAGATTCGCATGCTTCTCAGAAGGACACGCAAGTAGAGACAAACAGACACGCTTTCGAAAGGCTAAGGATCTAAGGCCTTCAACCTATGTGTTAATGACAGCTGACAACAAACATGGGTACATCTACAGACACGTTTTAGTTAAACCTGGTATGACTGAGCATCTGTATGATATGGAGACCACACAGGGCAACTTCATAGCTAATAACTTTGTAGTGCATAACAGCGGCAAAGATATCGCAGCCTGGAATTTATGTATAAGGCAGGCGCTGCGTCGTGTGGGTGTGTATTTTTATATTTTAGTTACGTACAGCCAGGCTAGAAAGGTAATCTGGGACTCTATAACTAGCTCTGGCATGCGTTTCTTGGACTATATTCCACCTGAGCTTATCGCTAGAAAAAATGAGCAAGAGATGAAGATTACTCTCACTAATGGATCTATAATTCAGCTCTGTGGTAGTAATGATTATGATAAACTCATGGGTACAAATCCATGCGGTATAGTTTTCTCAGAGTACGCATTGCAAGACCCGAGAGCTCGCCAATTTTTGTCTCCGATTTTACTCGCAAACAACGGATGGGCAGTATACATATCCACAGTCCGTGGTAAAAACCACCTTTATGAGCTTTACAACATAGCAAAAGATAATCCTGAGTGGTATTGCTCTAAGCTTTCTGTTGAAGACACTAAGCATGTTGATGTACAAGATATAGAGGATGAGATAGCAACTGGGGAGATCAGCCGCCAACTTGCCATGCAAGAATATTACAATGATTTTTCAATTGGAATTGAGGGCGCTTATTACTGCCAATATATTGATAAAATGCGACTTAATAACCAAATAGGGCCAGTGCCTTGGGAGCCTTCTTTCAAATGCTCAGTGGCTCTTGATCTTGGCATGAGAGACTCTACGACTTTGATCTTTTTCCAGGTGATTGGCCAAACAGTTCGCATAATTGATACGTATTCAAATTCTGGAAAAGGATTAGAACATTACGTCTCAGTTATTAACGCAAAACCGTATGAAATGGCCCACTTCATCGCCCCGCACGATATTTCGGTGCGCGAGCTAGGGACTGGCCTTTCACGCATAGAAAAAGCTCGACAACTTGGTATTAACTTCGAAATAGCCCCAAATATATCGATCATAGACGGCATAGAAGCTGTGCGTACTACGCTACCTAAATGCTGGATTGATGAGACTAAATGCAAGGATCTGATAGAGGCTCTAGAGAACTATCGTAAAGAGTACAACGCGAAGACTAAAACATACGGAGATAAGCCGCTTCACAACCATCATTCACACTTTGCAGACGCATTTAGATATCTCAGTTTGTCATTACCAAAAATGCGTGATGGCATGACTCCAGAAGACGCCCGTAGAATCCGGGAAGAAAGTATGTACGGTACTGGGTCTGCAAAGAGGGGGAATCCTTTCTATGACCAGAGGAGGAGATTTTAGAATAGTTTGAGCTGTTTATTAGATTTTGGTTTACTTGCGATGCTGTGTTTTGATTTAGGTCGCCTATTGTTTGCCTGTTCCTTTCTAGTGCTCCATTTGCAATTTGATGGATCATAGTTTCCATTGTTATCAATACGGTCTAACGTTAAACCTTTATGCCGTTCACCCATATCCTCAGAGAACGCTTTAAATGAGTCTCTCCATCTATCACAGACAGTTATTCCTCTTCCGCCGTAATCATTGTAATTCTTATTTCTCTTTCGATAGCATCTGTCTTTCATAACACCCCAAACTCTATAAAGAGGTGCCTTAGTTATTTTATTAGCTTCGCTATAAAGCCTTCCTCGACAACTAATGCATTTTGTAGTTTTACCAGACTTTAGATTTTGAGGAGCAATGTGTCTTTCAAGACCGCATCTACATCGGCAAAGATATATCCGTCCCCCATACTTACTTCTTACTTTATTTTCACTAATAACAGTCCAATATCCAAAAACATCTCCAGGAAAAACTGTCTGTTTTCTATAACAATCTCCACATTGAGTAGATTTTTTAAGGATGAGCCCGCTGGCATTTATAATATTTTTCTTGCCACATTCACACTCGCATATATAGCATCTACCGCGATATTTCCCTGGAGGTGGCACCTGCTCTAAAACAGTCCACTTACCGAACTTTTTACCGATCATTGGTGCTTTCTATGTCATTCAACAACCGTTCTAAGTCTTCTCTCTTGTACATGCGATATTTATTAAATGGATGCCTATACGGCTTCAACTT
>Ga0307928_10004708_pt1 | contig 10331 bp, 13 predicted proteins | sample AceLakmetagen232_FD_201815 | JGI IMG/M metagenome (GOLD analysis project Ga0307928, IMG submission 201815) | Saline water microbial communities from Ace Lake, Antarctica - #232 | ecosystem: Environmental > Aquatic > Non-marine Saline and Alkaline > Saline | place: Antarctica: Ace Lake...
GGGAATATGGTATAAGGTTTAATTTAAAGCAATGGCTGAGGTTTATGATGGAAGCAGGAACACTTTTACTCCCAAAAAAAGTTATACTGTGGGGATATTATAAAACAAAAAAATGAAACCCTCTACCCACTAAAGTAGGTAGTTTCCAAAAAACAAAAGAAAAAATGGTAAAAACAAAAGATAATAAAGAAAGTCCTAATCAGAAGATAGGCGACTTCGTACAAAGTAAATTAAGTGGGTGGTCACAGTGAAATATGTAGGTTCTAAAAATAAATTAAGAAAAGAATTAATTCCAATAATTCAATCATATATTGATAACAACAATATAAATATCTACATTGAGCCTTTTGTTGGAGGTGCTAATGTTATTGATAAAATTAAATGTGTTAATAAAATAGGTATTGATAGTCATAAATATCTAATTGCGTTGTTAAATCATATTAAGGATAATAAACTTATTATTAGAACAATAACTGAAAAACAATATCAAGATGTTAGATTAAATAAACAAAATTATAATGATTGGATTGTTGGTTTAGTTGGGTTTTGTGCCACCTATGGTGCTAAATGGTTTGGTGGTTATGCAAGGGGATTTAAAGCAGATAAATTAACTCCAAGAAACCACTCAAACGAAGGTATAAGAAATTTAGAAAAACAAGCACCAAATCTAAAAAATATAAAATTTATTACTGGTGATTTTGAGGTTGCTAATGAATATGTTTATAGTAATTGTGTTATTTATTGTGACATCCCTTATAAAGATTCAACAAAATATAGTGGTAACAATTCTTTTAACTATGATAGATTTTATAATTGGTGTAGGGAAAAAGTGAAACAAGGACACATAGTTTTAGTTTCTGAGTATAGTATGCCTGATGATTTCAAATGTATATGGTCTAAAGAACACGAAACAACTCTGCAGACAGTAAAACATAGTAAAAGATTTGAAAAGTTATTTATCTTAGAAGGTGGTGTTACTCAATCTACCCTCTCGCAGAACAATACAAAGGAGGAATGAAATGAAACTAAAGAAACATCTGATAGGGAATAGGAGAGGTGTGAAGAAATATGATTAAAAAACTTATGAAAAAAGCAGAAGTAATTGATAACGAGATTCAAGAGGTTAAGAAAGTCATTAGAGAGACGGATGATGCTAGAAGAAGGAATGAAGGAGCATATTCTAAAGAAAGCACACTACAGAGAAGATACTGGAAAATTAGGGAAGAAATAGAACAGCTCGATAGCTATAAAGGAAATAAAGAACTTCAGAAGATAGTCAAGAAGATTATAGATGCTAATGAAAAAGATTACGATAACTTTAATTTTTTAAAAAGGGCAAAGGCAAATTTTTCTTCATATGGCAAGAAAGGGAGAGAACTCCACGTTGAGATTATATGTTCTCAAGTATGTGACCACGATGTTAAAAAAGTTCTTGAAAGTGCTGAGAAGGTAACTGGAAGGAAAGTAAGCGATTGGTTTATATCTGCAAGTATTGGATATAATCCTTCTGAAGATGCCAAAGCATGGCTTACTTATCATCTCACATTTAAGGGAGAAGACTTGCCCAATAGCAAGGGGATAAGCAAATGAAAGAATATGATGTTTATTTAGACGGAAAAAGAATAGCCTGGATAAAGGCAAAAGATAAATCTCAAGTTATACATCATATAGAGATAAAAGAGAAGTTAAGCTTTGGAGAACCTAAAAGACAATACAAAAAAGATCATATGACTTTAGACGATGAGAATGAGCTTATTGCTCGTAAATCAAAGGATGTGAAATAAGATGGGACATACAATGTTAGAAGTTTAAGATGGAGATGATGAATAAAACAAAAACTATCATTAAATTATCAGTATCTTTTGCAGTCGCACATTTCTTTTATGAATTGCCCCGGATGATAATATTTGCGGGTCATACGTGGGCGTGGTTTTAAAGCCTCCAATGGCGTCACCCGTTTAATTTGGGGGTTTAGACGTTTACTGATCAGAGAATAATCTATATATACCTCTTGATAGAATAGCGACGCCACAGAGACCGAGAGTTAATCCATACAGGGAATTGCACCCTGATAAGATCCATGATTGAATAAAGATCATTACAGAAGCTAAAAAGTTTAAGATCATCATATTTGTTATCTCTGAAAATATTATCAGCCCTATGATCACGATAAGCATAAGCCCCAATATAAGGACATTAGGGATCGTGTCAGGACATTGACCTACACCAAACACGTCCCTACCCTCTGCCTCAGGAGGGGGAGGAGGTATATCAGTGATAAGGAACGATGTATTTAATCTATTGGTAAGACCTCCCATATCGATCACTTCGAAATAATATCCTATCGAATCGCCCTTTATAGTCCCTGATGTGTTTATAGTAAAATTTGCTATATACGAATTATATGAGCTTATATTTTGGTATGTTGTGACGTTCCATATTCCCGACCTGTTTGTCCCGAATCGCCATCCGTTTAATGAATACATATCGAACAGAGTCGCATATATTTTTATATCTGATGTGTTGATAGTTGAATTTGTCGCATCATCATCGATTATAGGATTAGTCGCATCTATTATAAATTCGTCTGATTCTCCGAAGTTAGACAGGCTATTATTATCAAATGCAGTAATTCTTATCGTATAGCAATCATCCCCCAATCCTGATGTATCATAAACATCGCTTAAATTTAAAGATTGATTGCCTAATGAAACGGCTAATATTCCAGAACAGTCATATATATCAAGATCATAATAAACAAGGATTGAACTGATCCCTATTGTTGAATTAGTCCAATTAATATCGATCGATCCTGAATAGACGCCCTCAGTAGGATTATATACGTTTGGAGGATTAGGAGGCAGTATATTAAAGATATAAGAATCCTGAAATGAAGAACAGTTAAGATTGCCTGACGTATCATTAGCACATACTGAATATTGGAAAAAATCAGAAGAGCTAAATTGATGTATATGGCTGTCAACCTGTCCGACAGATGCCCAATTTCCCCCTTTGTTTGTTGACAGTTCTGTCATGGCGGTATTATTGGTTATATCATAATATTTCCAATCTGTCTCGCCCCTTAACAGAAAATAAGAAGTAGGAGAGACACCGACATTATTTATTTTCATATCTACAATTACAAAAGGAATGACCCAATGTTGAGAATAGATACTATGTGAATGATTATAAGGCTCAGTTCCCTCATAGCTTCCGAATTGTGTGCAGTCATCGATATTATTAGGATCGCCTGTCGTATATGAAGAGTTGCAATAATATACCTTACCTGATTTCGCAGATGTTGAATTAGCCATTATCTCGAAGAAATTTATCGGTTTATGAGTCACATTTTTTAATTCTAATTTAACATAGCTTTCTTTTGTCCCTATCGATTGAGTCGTATGCAATATTGAAGTCATGGCTCTCTCATCTAATGCATACGTCCCACCATAAACCTTATTATCACCTAAAATAAATGTATAGTTCGATCCTACTGTCGAAACATGACTATAATAATTTTTTATTGATCCTTCTGTGCATGATCCATTGATACAATAAAAAATATCATCTGATGAATTTATCGACGTCATCATATAAACTTCATCGATCTCTACATTATCGGATATATTAAAAGATAATTCCAGATTCTCCAAAGCATTAAACTTTATTATATCATCAGGGATCTGATAATCTTGGATGATAGACGGATTAAATATATCCTGGAAATCAAATACCAAAGCCCCTGATGTAGATGCGGACAGTTCTCCTGACCCGTCTGATGCGATAAACGAGCAATATATAGTATTTTCTCCCAATGTAAATGTATCGACCAATGTGAATGCATGATCTGTGGTTTCTGTTGTCGCCGATTTAAACTCAGAATTAATATCTATCATAGATGTATAATTAAGATTTTCTTCACTGCACGACATATTTGAATTTATTGAAGCTGTCACAGTCAAAGACATATCAACAGAAGAAACATTTACGACCTCACCATCATTCCATACGATAGATGCTGTCTCATGATCACCGATAACATTATTTGATGTTACATTCCATGAAGAGTTTATTATGTTTGTGGCTGTTGATAGATAAGGGGCGTCATCTATCCCGCCTACCCACGCGATCATGTAAGACATATTAGAAGAAGTTTCCCTATTTAGAGACCAATAGCCCGTATCGTCATCTGTTATCAAAGCCATCGTCTTATTTAATGTTCCCAATTCTTCTGATGCCCTTATCCCATCTGTATCATTAAATACCCTTACCCATATATTGTCTGACCCTGTATGACACATCTGTAATGAATAATACATCTTATCGTTTATTTTTCCGGCTACTATGTTTTCACTTGGTCGAAAAGATATACTATTAGCGTCATTTTCTAGTATTACATCATCCGAAACAAAACCGCTCGTTCCGATACCATGATATATATTATTATTGCTTGAAACATCATTGTATAGTATATCATATTCTATACACCACACAGTAGTTGCATTTAATATTTCATAGTCAGAGTTCCATTCTAAACTATTGGCTTCGCCGACTCCCGCATTATTTACACATCCCAAAACTCCATCAGCCTCACTACAAGCGGGAGTCGGCTGTTTCCATTTATTTAGATCAACAGATGCGTCGCTCATATCATCACAAAATAAATATCCCGTATCCGAGCAATCTATCGTATCATCTGTTATCGATGTATCTGCAAAAGCAAACGGGATCAATAAAATAAATATCAATGATATATAATTAAGTTTCATGACAGACCCCTTTTTCTTTTTCATTCTTTCTGCATAATGGGAACTCTTTAAAGTTTCTGTCGCCTATGGGAACATCCCACACAGCGATAACACCATCATCTTTATATGCATCGGTGATAATATCTTTTCCGTCGGTGATTCCGATAACTTTTGATGAATACGCTGTCTTGATCTCATAATGATCAATTACGCCGATACATACAGGCTTATGATATGTCATATTTAATTCCATCTTTCCGTCTGTGCATTCTTCATTATAGACAGGTGATCTATAATCATAAGATTCATATTTTATGTCCCATGATTGAATGTTCCCAATATCCAATATAGCCGTCACTGACAAACTTATCAAGATCAATAATCCGATAAATAATAATTTCTTCATCATCTTTAACCGTCCCATATCGACGATATAAGCCATCCCGCCGAAATTATTGTTATGACTATCTGCCAAAGAGTAAATATCATAGTAAACCATGAAGGAAATGATGAAGGAAGCCCTATCCCAAATAATAAGATCCCGAAAAACCTCCCAAAATTGACCCCTGTCGTAAATAATCCCCCGTCCGAGATCTCTGTCGATGTCATCTCGCCCGATTGATTAAACTCTATCCCGCCCGTGTAACCGGTCGATGGATTAAATATATCAGATCCTAAAAGTAAGAATACAGAAAATAATCCATAATAGCCTAATATTATAAATAAAACTTTTAGATTCATTGTTTTCTCCTAAGAGGTAGATGTTCCCATCATGCCTTTTATAACAACCCCGATGATCCCTATGATAAATATTCCTAATAAAAATATAGGATTTAACCATCCTATCAAAGTAAACATTATGATACCGACAACACCGACCCCTAATGACGCCAAGACCCCTAATTGAAGATTACCCGATCTTCCGACCAAAACACCGATGCCTCCCGCTAACAAGATTATCAATATAATGCTTATTATGTCTGTCGATGCCTGATCTGTCCCGCCTGTCTCTGTCTTTAAATTTTCAGCACTTTGGATCAATGACGGGGCTGTGCATCTTCCGTTGATGCATCTTTCTGAAATACATTCTGATCCTGACGAGCAAGAGGCAGAAGCCATCTTTTTCCTGCATTTACCATTTAAACAATTATCTGTCTTACATTGATCATCTGAATCGCAATAATCTCCGACATCAAGATTTGAAGTCTGTGATGCCTGAGTCGATGTTGTTGAAAGAGGATCATCGAGATTATAACATCCGTCTGAATAAGACCACCCTTCATCAGCATCGACGTTAAACTGTTGCTGAAAAATATCCTTATATATAGATGATAAAGAGGATTTTCCCTCAATATATAAAGTTCCAAACCCTGTATAATTTGCGTGTATGTCCCATGAGAATATAGTCCCTGAATTTGCTATATTAGAATAACCGGAATCATATTCATTGTCTGACCCTGCATATAATTTAAATCTTGCCTGTGCATCAGACCCGTCAGTTGTTTCGACTTTTGCGGAGACTGTTACTCTCGTCCCATTCTTCCACATATAATCAATATTAGGACATATTTGGATCTGTGTGAGTTTTACTATCTCCTGAACAGTGACCGTCCCGCAATCCTGAAAACAATTTAAAGAATTTTCTCCTGATTCACAGACAGAATTTCCGCATATTGCGGGGTCGATACCTGTATAAAAAAGATTAAATTTTGTCTTACTAAAATAAGCAATATCCTTATTTAATGATGATTGCTGAGCTAATGATACAGGATAGACCATAGATACTTCCTCAATTTCCCCTATATCGAACTCTTTTGTAATAGTTGAACCATCAGACGAATATATGCCCGATTGAGTCATAAATTCTTGATAATTTCCTGCCCCTATTACCTGGTCATATTCACCGATAGATATAAAATCCGAATCTTCCACAGTAGATTTTGTCAGATTCATATAATTATTAAAAAATTTATCTACACATTTAAACGCTGTATTATTACTATAACAAGCCTCATTTTCACCATCAAAATCAATATCCGCAACAGCAAAAAAAGATTTATCTTCTGTTGTGTGACCATCTGTATATACTATCGTCCCTGTCGAATCTAATATCTCTAGATGTGTATTTCCGTCGATGGCTTTAGATATGGAAAAAATTTCATAGCCGGATGTTGCTGTCCCGATATTAGCATAACCGATATAACATTCATCTGTATAGAAAGCCCCCCCACCGACAATATGAACATCAGTAGTCCAATCAAGAGTATCGTCTCTCATCTCAAAAGATCTGATTATATAATGTTTTCCTGCCCCTAATTCAGAATATCCTATTATAGCCTCAGCTTTTCCATCTCTATCAATATCTCCGACTAATATTCCATTTTCCCAATTATCATCACCAGAGCAAAACCGATTGGATCCTGTTTCAACAACATCATCATAATCATATTTTACCCCTGTATTATAATCTATCGATGAAAGATTGACTACTTCATTCGCCCCTATATTACCAAGAAACATTATCTCATTCGCCTGTGTCCCATCATGGGTGTTTCCGAGATCGAAAACTGCAATATCTTTTTTAGTCTTACCCTCACAGCCATCGACCCATGTTTTGACTAATTCAGTATTTTCCCCATTATAATCATATATTGATAGATCATTTCCCTGACATAATATAAACTCCTGATCGAGATCGTTCTGATAATTTGCTATAACACCCCGTCCCAAAGTTTCTCCGGTAGAGATCGATTGGATAAGATCCCCAACCTCATCATAAAGAATTATGCTCGATCCTGAAATGACCCAAATTTCATTCTTACCATCAAGATCCATATCTTGAATGATGGGCGGATAAGTGATAGTTAAAGCATCGGAAACATTTACACGGGCGGATAATGAACCATTTACCCAATTAGATCCGAATAATATTTTTTCTCCGTTTGCCCCTGAACTATATCCATAATTGCCCCATGTCGTCCATGATGCAGTAGCCGACACCCCTACCACCATCAACAAAAACATAAGAATAAGAATTAATTTTTTCATCATTTTCAGATCCCTCCATGATAGATATGAATATAAGATACAGATTTCATATGCACAGAATTTATAATATTGAAGGATATTATCATTTTTACGGCTTATATTGGGTTATAAAATAGAATATATATTTAAAGTTTTCTATTAAATAAAGAAAAAAAGAAAAAATATTTATTTTTTAGATTTTGCTATTGCTATTACCCACAGCAAAAGAGCGATCGCGATCAATATGAACACGATCCCGCCTGATGCAAACAGCCCACTTAAAGGCATTGTGGGAAGCGTAACAGCACAATCACCTGTATCACTATGATCTCCTACAATAGAAGTCATATTGATACATTGTCCGCCTGTTGTATTCCATACACAACCGACCGCAACACATGAACCCGCACTATCCTGTCCTAGATCATCTCCGGCGTCTTGAGCTGACGGTAAGATTCCGGCAACGATATAAAACACGATAACAATGCTCATCAATAAAGTGATTATCCATTTCGTTTCCATCTTGACCTACCCGCAGAAAAGAGCTTATTTGCTCTTTCCGATCTTTGCTGAGTTAATTACGAACAGCAATATTGCGACTGCAATCAAGATAAACACGATTCCGCCTGACGCAAATAGACTTCCTAATGGCATTCCACTATTAGATAAATTATCACCTGCGACCTGAGCCTCAGGGATAAGATAACTTGCAAGATAGAAAACCACAACAAGACCTATAAGCATCGTAACAACAGACCCTGCTATCGTTGAAATACTCATAAATTATCATCTCCATATTTATTTAATATCAGGGATAATGTTTCAATCCCATACGTTCTATAATAGCAATATTTATATATCTTTATGTAATTTATATGTAATATGTATGTTACATTAGCAGTTTCCCAAGAGATGAAATCCAAGCTCGAAGAATGCAAAGAAGAATTTCTGAGACATCACCCTGATATGAAAGCCTTACATATATCTTTTAATAAGATCCTTTATGAAATCTGCGAATTTTATCTAAAAAATCCTTAGGAGGAAAAACATGGATCATATAATAAAATTCAGTAACGGAACGTTTGGGAATGTAGTAAAATTTGTAAATGGGACAGCCGGAAACGTCGAGAATACCTGCAAAGATTGGTGTTTAGAGCAACATTATATATTTACTCATAATGAAGCCGTCGAGAAAATGTGGATCTTAGTGATCGCATTGTTTGTATTGATCATATATTGGGCTTTAAAAAATTGCCCTGATGAAAAATATAACGAATTTTTAGCAACATATAATTTAAGGATGGAACAGTTAGAAAAAATCTTAAACTCTATGATCCCCCTGACGATGTTATTGATAGTCATGTATATAATATATTGGATGGTGAGTTTACCATGATAAAGAAAATAATAGAGATCGATCCTGCACTAGGATTCATAAACCCTAAAAAGAAAGTCATACAAAGGACGCTTAAAGGCGTCCGTAATTATATGCCTCTACGCCTCGAGGGATTTTCAGCCGATGAGATGGAATAAAGGACACAAGACGAAAAAGAGAAAGAATCAGAAACACAGACCAAAGCCCGTTATCCCTCATTGTAGGAAATGCGGAAAAAAAGTCATACACCATCATTTTTTATGTGACAGATGTTGGAGAGAAACTAATGATAAGGATAAGTTTAGGTAATGTCGGGTCAGGAAAAACCGCCTGTGAAGTCCGAAACATAAAAATAAACCAATCACGCCGGAAAACCTATTCTAATATTATCGCTAAGATCAAGCATTGTATCCCTATAAAATCAGGGATGATCGCCAAGAAGATCAAGACCGGGACAATAACCCGAAAGTCAGGAAAAGTCGAGACTACCTATGACGTTAAATTAAATCTTGAATATTGGACTAAGATCAAAGAGCCGATCAATGTTGTGATAGATGAAGCTCATTCTCTGATGAATGCCCGTCGTTCCATGTCAAAGGCGAATATAATCCTTACAGATTGGATCGCTTTGCTTAGGAGGGTTTTGGGGGAGAATTCACAGGGTTATGGGGAGTTAGTCCTTATCACCCAATTACCAAATAGGATCGATACGATCGCCCGAGATATGGCTACACAGGTCAGATTTCATAAGATGTGGTATAAAAAGACCTGTGATAGATGCGGATATACATGGGCGGAAAACTCTGAGATGCCTGAGCCTGTATGGGAATGTCCTTCTTGCAACGGATGGAAGATGAAAAAGCATTCCTTTCAGGTCGAACTATGGCATTTCCGTAACATGGAAAAATATATGCTATGGTCAGAGATGGGAGAAGAAACTTATTATAAGCATTATTATATAAGAGGTATCGAAAAATACTTCGGATTATACGATACGTTTCAGATAGATAATCTAGTCAGCGAGATCTATGATATATGATCATCTTATAGGTTTCATCGGCTTAAACTTATCTTTTATCGTCTTATAATCAGAATTGAAACGAGGATCTTCTTCGATATTGTTTCTTTTAAGATAATCATTAAAAGTCTTTTTTGATCTTACGTCTTTTTTGGTGACTTCT
>Ga0307928_10004709_pt1 | contig 10331 bp, 18 predicted proteins | sample AceLakmetagen232_FD_201815 | JGI IMG/M metagenome (GOLD analysis project Ga0307928, IMG submission 201815) | Saline water microbial communities from Ace Lake, Antarctica - #232 | ecosystem: Environmental > Aquatic > Non-marine Saline and Alkaline > Saline | place: Antarctica: Ace Lake...
AGCGGTGACGGGGCGTGATACCATTCTAGCGAGTGGGTATTTCGGCCACCATGATTGGTATATTGCGGGGCAGCCCCCTGCGAGGGGTATCCCTGCGTGTTTGAAGCCTTTGCTCATTGAGTTTCCTTGGAATGACAAGAACACTTTCCGTGTGCTGATAGAAACCCTAAAGCCTGCCGCCGTGATATTTGAGGTCAGGCTAGCAGATCCGGGTCCTGGGTTTTTGAAGTACATTCGTATGAAGTGTGATGAGCTAGGGGTTATAATGATAGCAGATGAAATATGCACATTTCCCAGATGGAGGGGGTGGTCTGCGCAAACATATTATGGGATTGTGCCGGACTTAACGTGTGTGGGGAAGGGGATGTCGAACGGGTTCCCTGTGGCGGCTCTTGTGGGGAAGGCAGAGTTGATGGACGAGCTAGGAGGTGACAATCCTATCTTCGTGAGCACAACTTACGGCGGGAGCCCATTGGGCCTGGCGGCAGTGAAGGCGACCTTGAGGATCATGCAAGAGCGGGGCGTTGTCGAGCATATTTGGATGATTGGGAAGGCACTCCAGGACGGTTACAAGGCATTGGTCAGGGAGTTGGGGTTGGAAGTCGTGACGGATTGCCCGGGACACCCACCGCGGACGGTGTTCACGTTCACGGACGAGGTCTTGCGGGGGATTTTTATGGCAGAGATGGCGAAGAGGAAGATCATCGTCAACAGGCCAAACTATCCCTGTATGTCCCACTCAATAGAGGATGTTAAGAAGACGCTTGATGCAGCGCGTATGGCGCTGGTTATTGTGAAGAAGGCGTGGGAGAGCGATGATCCAAGGTCATTTCTGGAGGGGCCTCCGCCACGGCCAGTGTTCACTAATAGATAGGGGGGGTTGCTGTGAGGCATTATGGGAGAAGAAGGATTAACTGGTGGAGCATTAGTTTTGTCGTCACACTAACAATATGGCTATTAAGCAGTCTAGCAACTGCGTTTCTTGAGTGCCAGCCTTGTGTGGAATGGTTGTTGTGGAGGTATTTAGGATGAGGATAGCAATAATTGGACTTGGGAGCATTGGGAAGAGACATCTACATAACCTTCTTCGGCTTGGGGTTGATCAGATCATCGGGTGCGATCCGGATGTTCGGTCATTCGCCCTGGGGCTGAACATGTCGGATGCCAAGAAGGTCAGTTGGAGACCGGATTATATTGGGGCTTTGACAGAGGTGGACGCAGCGTTCATCTGTACGCCCCCGGCGAGCCACATACCGATAGCGCTGAAGTGTGCGGAAGCAGGCCTCCATTTGTTCATTGAGAAACCGCTTTCCAACTCTCTGGATGGGGTTGCCGCTTTGCGCAAAGTCGTTGAGGATAAGCGAATACGGGTACAGATGGGATTCAACTGGCGGTTCCACCCAGAGATCGCGGAACTGTGTTGGCAGATGATTGATGAAAAGTTCGGGAAACGCCTGTTCTTGTCTATCGTCGGTGGTTCGTACTTGCCGGATTGGAGGGAGGGGGATTATCGAGACGGCTATTCAGCCTCAAGAGAAGAAGGGGGTGTCATCTTGGATTGTTTCTCCCATGCCTTTGATTTGGCGGAATGGTTGCTGATGGAGTGGTTGGGGCAGATCGTGGTCTGGAAGGATCATTCCACGACTTTGGAGATTGGGGCGGAGGATATGGCAACGGCCTTGGCGAAAACGTCTAGCGGGACGCATGTAGTGATTCACGAGAATTATTTGGCAAAACTCCCATGGTTTGAGATTACGGTTGTGGGTACAGAGAAGGTGGTGAGTATACATCCTCAAGCAATAAATGAAATGTATGTGGCGGAAGCGCGGCGCTTTGTGGATGGTATCAAGAAGGGAATAGGCTACAATGCGGGGCCGGACTTGATGGATGGGATACGCAACCTGAAGTTGTGCTTGGAGGCAAGGGGATGAGGGTCGGGATTGGGTGTAACGCTGGGGTGAAGACTGGGTTTGGGCATTTGATTCGGGAGCTTGCGTTGGCCGAGGAGTTGCGGAAGCGCGGCGCAGAATGTGAATTCTATATGGGGGCACATAGTGCGGGGCAAGACTTGGTGCTTGACGCTGGGTTTTCTTTGTGCTTATCGACGTCCCCGAATTTGGTGAAGAATGAAAAGTTTGATGTATTCATTGTGGACTTGGAACATGGCTGCCCGGTAGGGCTTGCCAAGGCAGTTAAGGTGCGGTCAGACCGCCTCGTGGTTCTGGACGGAACGGGTTGGAAGGATGAGGGGAAGGGGCGGCTCTTGGCGGACATCGTGATCTTTCAGGGAGCGACGCCTTATGCAGAGGAGTTGAGCTGGGACGGATTCAAGGGAAAGTGGTATTCAGGGCCGGAGTATGTCATCTTACGGCCTGGGTTTCGGAAGTTGGCTGGGACGGTATCGCAGTTGAATACTGTATTAGTCCTTGGTGGCGGGTCTGATCCATGCGGGTTAGCGCAGTTGGTGTCTAAGTCTTGGCTGAGGGGAATGGAAGTGTGTTATGTGCTTGGCCCAGCCTATATAGGCCCCGAGGATTTGGATGGGGTTGTCGTTAAGAACCCAAATAACCTCCCAATGCTAATGGCGACGACCAGCATAGCAATTGCAAGCTATGGCATGACGGTGTACGAACTAATGTGTCTTGGGACTCCAACGATTGTGCTTGCCATATCTCCGTATCATGCCGGGTGTGCGCGGAAGTTGGAGCAGGATACTGGAGGGATATGGTTTCTTGGAGAGGTTGAGAAGGTGTCACCTATACGTTTGGCAAAAACGGCACATGACTTGGTTTCATTTTCTGGCGAGTGGTGGCGCAAGAGCTTGAGTAGTAATGCTAGGATGGCGGTAGACGGCAAGGGTGCGGCGCGTGTAGCAGATTTGATATTAGGGGATGATAAATGATAATGCCAGCATGTTGGTGCGCGCCTCCCACGAGGTGGGTAGATAGAGAATGGGTAAAGAAAACGAGAAAGCGATTAGCAGGAAAACTGCCAATGACTGTTGTACTACTTAGAGAGCTGGAGGAAGGTATTCTTGTTTCGGAATTATGTTGCCGTATTGGCTTTGCTCTTTCCAGAGATGAAGGCCATGTATTCATATGGCGTCGAGATATAGGGGTACAAGGATGGACAGTCATAGATGAGGAATTAGTAATAACGGACGCTGATTTGGTTGATGGGGGCATTTTGTTGACGCTGACAGGAACGACGTTTCATTGGGTAGAGGGTAGGGCAAACCTGAAAGGAGGGAACAATGAAAATACATAGTGGGGGAATGAGAGAGAATATTGAGCGCAGAGACAGAGAAGAGAGGGCGGTTGTCGGTGTAAATAAATCCTCCGATTCGATGTATCTTTGGGCAGTATTGAGGCGACAGTGGAGAAAAAGACAAGGGAAAGACGGAAGGAGATACATAGATTATTCTAGCGAATAGCAGAGGTGATTCTTGATTGATTGGGCATGGATGTTTGGGACAACCCTCGTGACATCTGGGGAATTGGAGCAAGGTATTCCTGTTCCGGAGCTATTCTGCCGAGCGGGGCTGTGTGTTTCCAGAAGCGAAGCCCGCAGGCTTATCAAACAATGGGGCCTGTATATGAACCACAAAGCAGTCATGGCCATAGAGACGTTAGTAACACATGCCGATTTGTTGGATAGTGGTATCATATTAGGGCGGGGAAGGAAAAGGCGACAGGTATACAAGCGTGGCCGGTGGATAGCTGTCGAAGGCACGTAGCCTTCTTAATGTTAAGAGATTGAGGTGAAGCAAGAAAACGTATCATTATGTCAGGGGAGGCAAAATGCAGACGGTAAGTAACATGGATATTTTGACTGATGCAGAGGCAGATTCATTGTGTAGGCATACTTGGGTAGAGAGCCCCGTATTCAAATGTGTCAATCCAAATAGGGGGTTTGTGCGGGGTTATGGTAATGGTTTTGTTTATGTCCAAACAGGCAATACATTAAGATGTCCCAAGTGTGGGAGGCGTAAGGAGAAAGTATGATAATCAGGCGGGATGAGTTTCTAGAGCGGGGGACACAGGGAACGTTTCTGAAGAGGCTGAAGTTAGTGAGGCGACAGATTGAGAGGGGGGGCGGCGCGTTCTTTCGGCTGGAAGACCATGAAGTAGCAGTAATACCGTTGACCGGGAAAGTTGATGTGAAAGCAGAGGGCGAGTGGGGGAAGAGGAAGTGGCTAGATGTTGGGGGGCGTGAAAGTGTGTTTGATGAGCTGCCGACGATTGTCATGCTTCCGCCCTGCCAGTTAGTATTGAATGCGCATGAACCAGTGGACGTGCTAATAGCGAGTGTGAGCGGGAGGAAGAAGACGAAGGCGCTGCCGCGATTGATCCGGCCAGAGGATTTGGAAGTGGTTTTCGTTGGCAAAGATTCGTATAAGCGTCAAGTGCGTAGTATGCAGCAAGATGATTATGTTTTGAAGTGCGGCGAGACAATCCATAGCGGGCCAGGGACATGGTCTAGTTGGCCGAAACATCGCGAGGTTGGAAATACGGAAAGGGTGGAAGAAGTTAAGTTCGTTTTGCTCAAAAGGGTTATTGGGTGGGGCGAAGACTTTGTAGAGCCATGGACAGTCGTAGTGCAAGATGGGATGATGCATGGGGAAGAAATTCACGAGGTTCATAAGATTTCTTCTGGCGATGTGATTATTCAGCCAGTTGGTAGACACCCAATTGTGGGCAGCCCATTTACCAATGTATATTATTTCTGGATATTGACGGGGCCAGATGAACTTGGTGGATTGCCTAAAAAGTATGGAAAGTTCGCGGGAGAGAGCGATTATGTGTAAAGGGGCATTGGGGACTGGATTTCCCATAGCATGGTTGGGAGATGATTGGAAACGGATAGATTCAGACTATGTAAGGGTAAGGGAATTAATTCGCAATATGCGGCGTGATAGAGCTATGGTTATGATTCCAGGGCTGATGCGCCGCCAAAAAGTCATGGGTGATTCGCGCGGGGGGTATAAAAGTGAGAAGGGGGGGTTTGATGGGAGTTATTCGTGATATAATGGAAGGCGTTCTGTTTGCAGGCATGTTTTTCCGCCATGGTTGGGGGCATAATACCAGTGGTTTACGGGAGGATTCTGTTAGGAGCGCTTTAGAAGTAAGGTCGCGGCGCGACGCATCGTTGGAGCGCGGTATATCTCTTGACTGTCTGCGTAAATTCAAGTGTTTGCCAGATACCATTGAAATTATGTCGGGCAAGGCGAAGATAAGCATTGACGGTATTCGACTATTGTGTAAACGACTTTACTCGGATGAAATAGGTTTTGTTTTGCTTGGGGCCTGTCCTAGATGTGGGGAAGAGGTGGCAAGCCATGTGTCAAACTGTCCGTGGTTATTGTCTAGTAGGGCTGATTTAGGCAGGGCGCTTACGAGACAATTTATGCCCGAGACTCATACGTGTAAGGAGGAATGGAATGGATGATCACACACATAGCGTAAGGGCGGATCCTTGGGAATATGTTAATACACTAACGCAGCATTATTGGTATGGAGAACATCCAGAATCAAGTAAAGGGAGGGATGAGATGAGGGGGTTATACAGGGTACTTGTGGTTGATCCGGAAGACGATTTGATTGAAGTTGATGAGTTGGTGATCGCGGCAAGCGAAGAGAAGGCGCGAATCAAAGTGTTGTTGGCGCGGACATTGATTAGGGACTTGGATGACTATGATGTGATTTGTCAGAAACTAGGTAGCGTGAGAGGGAAAACAAAGCCGCAGGAGGTCAAGATTGTCTGAGTCAGTTCTTCTCGTGGGCGGGGGTTTGTTGCAGGTTGCGCAGACCCTTGCTGCTCAAGAGTTGGGGTTGAGGGCTATTGTCACAGACAGGAATCCTGATTGCGTTTGCGCGTCTCTGGCCGACGAATTTCACCAAGTAGACATCTATGACATAGACGGCCATATCACTTTGGCAAAGAAGATACCGAACCTGAAGGGTGTCTTCTGTGCTGCACTCGACGCGGAGATGACGATCTCTTCCGTGGCCGAAGCCCTGGGGCTGCCTGGGATCAGCACGGAAGCGGCGATGAATTGCAAGAACAAAGCGGAGATGCGGGATGCTTTTGACCGCGCGGGGTTCTCTTGGAATCCCCGCTGGGGGGAAGCTTGCAGTGCAGAGTGGGCGCAGACGATGGCAGATGAGATTGGTTATCCGCTCATCGTCAAGAACGTTGACAACTGCGCCAGCAGGGGGACGTCCATCGTGAGGCATTGGGAGGATTTGATCCCAGCATATGAGAGGGCGAGAGCGGCTTCTACGACAGGGACAGCATTGATCGAGGAGCTTTGGGAAGGCCCAGAGCAGAGCGTCGAGATAATGTTTCTGAAAGATGGGATTGTGAACCTTAACGTCGTGGACAGGTTGTTCTTGGAGAAGAAAAAGTACCTTGTGGAGGAAGGGCATGTTAGCCCGTCGAAACTGTGGGGCGCAGAGAGGATGGTCTTGTATCAGTTGGCAGAAAATGCGGCGAAAGCGGTCGGTGTGGACTTTGGGGTTTTCAAAATTGACACGATCTGGACGGAGAATGGACCGAGGATATTGGAATGTACCGCTAGGCTTTCGGGTGGGGCAGACAGTACTCATACTCAAAGGTATGCCGCCGGCAGGGATTTCGTCAAGATAGCGTTACGGCAGGCAATTGGGGAAGATGTGGGGCCTGATGACGTTGAGTTTTGGTGTAAGTGGCACAAGTACTCGGCTGCGAGGGCAATCCTTGCCCAACCTGGGTGCATCCGTACCCTTTCTGGGTGCGAAGAAGCGAAGTCTATTCCGGGCGTGGAAGAGGTGATAATGCGTTACGGGGCGGGAGACGTTGTGCCAGCACTGGAGGACTGTGGGGCCAGGGCTGGATTCGTCATCACGCAGGCAGATACTTATGACGAGGCGTGGGAGATTGCGGGGAAGGCTTTGCGTGAAGTACAGATAGAGATGGAGGAAGAAGATGTTTGCTAACTGGGTTCATGGTTTGCCGGGCCGGTTTCAATTTCTCATATACCTGGTATGGCGGGGCCTCTTTATAATAATGCCCATTGTACTTTGTGTGTCCGATAATATGGAGGAGTTTGGCCGCTGCCGCTACGAGGGGGAAAGAGACAAGGGAGATACAATCAGTACGCTTCTTGGGATTTGGTTTATATTGCTGATTTCTCTCTGGTTTATAAACCCCATGTGGTTCGCTTGGACAGTGCCGGAAACCTGGTGTTGAGCGTCTTGTGTGAAATATAGATAGAAATGGAGGCGAAATGTTAGCTGATTGGGTACACGAATTGCCACTTCGGTTTCAGGTTCTTATTTGCATAGCGTGGTGGTTCTTCTCGGTGATATTGCCTATTGTGGCGCTTTGTGCCATATATAAACCAGACCTCAGTTATTGGGCTGAAGAGGATGAGTGGCTCATGGATCTATTGAACAGGGGTATCACAATTTGGTTTATATTGTTGGTCATTTTTTGGTTCATCAATCCTTCATGGTTTGCTTGGGCGATACCGGAGATCGGTTGTTGAGCGCTTTGCGTAAAATACAGATAGAAACGGAGGAGGAGTAAGATGATTATAGTACAGCACAAATGCGAACAATCGGCCAGCATTGGCGAGACAATTATGTGGACCGGCAGCAAGTGGGTAGCAGGTGGTGATTATGGCGTGGGCCTTGCTTACTTTACCTTCTGCCCTTACTGCGGCCTTGAGCTGGTAGAGCCGCCCGATAAGAAGATCGAGGTTAGCCGGGCGGAGCTAGTGGTATTCATCCGTATGCTCAGGGAGTATTTTGCGCCATTGGAGGGCAGTGTGAAAACCTATGGCCCGAGAGCAGTGATAGACGCGCTGGAGTTGCTAGTCAATGGTGATTGATCTTGATAAATTAAGCACTGAGTTGGTCGTATTGGGCGAGCTATGCAAGCGTTGTAGATTTGGTCGTCAACTTCCCAACGGCGTTTACGTTGGAGGGTCTATGCGTTGTGAGGGTAACGTTATTCAAGGCAGCGGTAGAGGGCTGAGGTGTATAATGTTTGATGCAAAAGGGGATGAAGATGGAGGATGAAACTTTGCGCAAAGCGCAGGGGGATATGATGAAGGAGCTTTTGTGTCCTTGGTGCCAGGGGCCCGTTGTATTGTTGTCAGACAATAAGGGATCGGTAGCAAAGATTTACTTTTGCGTTTCATGCCACAAGGATTTTGCGGGGCCGCTAGATATGCAGAGGGAATGTCAGAGCTGCGCCCACCGGGGGATATGCCGAGTGTTCTTTGCATTACAGAGGGCGCACCAGCGGATTACGGAGCTGTTGAGCAGAGAGCTTGGGGCAAGTTGTATTCATTATGAGGTGGTGCGTCGTGGGTGAGCTTCTGTTGGTGGTGGCGCTCACAATACTGGGGTTGAGTTTGGCGGGGATATTGTTTTGGGTAGGGGGAGGATATGACGGTCACTATTGAGCAGTTGTGGTCAGTGCCAACTATGACGGAGGGGCAGACATTAGAAGCAGCATATGATAGCAAATGGGGGGTGGTGGGCGAAAAGCCAAAGGTTGTATTGATCACGGGGGCCACGGGGCAGATAGGCAGGGCGTGCGCTTTGAAGTTGGCGCAAGAAGACTACGGACTGGTTTTGACTGGGCGCAATGAGAAGGTGCTTGACGAAGTGCGATACGAGTGCAAGCGTCGGCAGGTTCTTATTGAGGGGAAGATCGTTTCTGTGGCAGTGGACTTGCGTGGGCCAGAAGGTTGGTCCGTATTGTGGGAAGTGGTTCCGCCGCTGTATGGGCTTGTTCATTGCGCGGCGGTAGTGGGGAAGGGAAATCTGTGGGAACGTTCCCCGCTTTCATGGACGAATGAGTTTAGGATGAATTTTGAAGTCCCGTGCCGATTGTGCCGGGGGGTGTCTAAGATATTAGTTAGTCAAGGAACTGGCGGAAGGATTGTGCTCTTGTCTAGTATCAATGCATTTTACCACAATTTTGGAAGGAGTAGCTATTCGGCTGCGAAAGCGGCAGTTGATTCGCTCGTTCGCTCATTAGCGATAGAGCTGGGGCCTTATGGGGTTACGGTGAATTCAGTGAGATCTGGAAACCTAGTGAAAGCGATGAAGGATTCACCGATCACAGAAGAGGGATTAGAAAGTGTCCGCAAGAGGACTCCCTTGCTCAAGCTGGCGACTCCCGAAGACGTGGCAAACATAGTATCATTCTACTTGAGCAAGGGGGCGGGGCACGTCACTGGAACTCATTTGGTGTGTGACGGGGGGTTCTCGATACATGCGGGAGGGAGTTTAGAATGAAGGAAGTATGGTGGTGGCGGTTGCTCAGCGTTGGGTTTATAATCTTGGCTATTCATTGGTTCTCTGAGTGGATCGCAACTGGCATCTGGTGGTGGGGGTTGATAGCTGTTCTTGATGTAATGGTAGCTATTGCTCTATGGCAGCATAAATGAAGACGATATGTGTGCTGACGGCGAGGATGTCCAGCAGCCGGTTCTATGGGAAAGTGATGCAAGATATCCGTGGGCGTCCTTGTCTGGCGTGGATAGTTGACAGGTTCAGAACGTGCGAGAAGATAGACTCTATAATAGTGGCGACGAGCAGGGGTTCATCGGATAACATGATAGCAGAGTGGTGTAAAGGGAAGGTAGATTGCTATCGCGGCTCCCTAGACAATGTGGTAGAGAGGATCAGGATGGCGTCCCGGACGTTTTATGGCTGCGAGTATGTGTTCAGGGGGCTGGGGGACGCGCCGTTCATTGAGCCGAAGTTGGTAGACTTGGCCTGTCAGGTGGTGCGGGGGCACGATGCGGGGAGAGTGTTCGCGGGGGCGAACCAGATCCCAGTGTACGGGGCCGCAGAGTTCCCGTATTCCGTGAGGGCCATTGAGATCATGGCGTTGGCGAAAGAGGGCTTGGAGCATCCGGGGAAGTACCTGGATGATCACAGGGACGAGTTTGACGTCGTGTATCCGGAGCCTCCGCCTGCCTATTACAGTTTGTTCTTCCGTCCGTACAGGTTGGAGCTGGACACGCCGGACGACCTAAAGCTGATACGGGCAGTGTATGACCATTTCAAGCCGGACGTGGGTGAAGTCATCCCTTTGAGGGACGTGATACTGTACCTGGACACGCACCCGGAGATTGCTAGCTTGAACGCGAAGGTAGCAGAGAAGACCGGGCCGCTCACTTCCTTCTCTCCCGCTTTGCGCAAAGTTTGGGCCGAGAACATGAGGCCGACGAAGTGGGAGGGTGACTGGCATTGGCTGGATGGATATGATGGTGAGGGGCGGCCCTTGTTGTGTGCGTGCGGGCATCGTTTGGGGTTCGTATCTCGGGG
>Ga0307928_10004711_pt1 | contig 10329 bp, 14 predicted proteins | sample AceLakmetagen232_FD_201815 | JGI IMG/M metagenome (GOLD analysis project Ga0307928, IMG submission 201815) | Saline water microbial communities from Ace Lake, Antarctica - #232 | ecosystem: Environmental > Aquatic > Non-marine Saline and Alkaline > Saline | place: Antarctica: Ace Lake...
CTCAACTAATCTTCTAACTTTTGGCTCAATGGTTTCGCTTAAAAATGCGTAAATCTGTGCATCGGCTTCTGCACGGTTCATTCCTTGTATTCCCAGAATTGCCTTAGGCACTCCAAACGCTGTTAAAATCTGTTGAGTGGTAGTTTCGGTTAGCTTCGTAAACTCCATATCTCGCATTGATGTCGTAAGCTGTTGATAAGTTACCGCTTCACCTGTTAAAATGCCCAGTTTATGCGCGTTCTTGTATCCCCCATATTGAGCTGTCCATTTTTTTCTTAATTCTTTTTTTTCGTCATCATCCATTTTTGATTTCGTAACTAACAGCGCTTCGGGTATTGCCGAATTATTAAAAAAATTCATATTCCAGCGTGTAGCAAAGATAGAAGTTCTTATAACATCCATCGCAGCTTTTACTGTTGGCTGTCCGTAAAATGCACTTTTCGGATTAGGTTGTTTAATGTGAATAATATCTTGTGGTCTGAATATCTTTACTGCGCCATTCGGTATTCTGTATTTATATTCTTTTATAAAATCTGTTTCATCTTCAACAACGGTTACCCAATCAGGTCGCAACTGCCATAACTCCTTAACCTTGCCCGTTGTTTCGCCTCTTGCCTTATACCAATAAGTATTGCCTAAAAGTTCTTGGTATGTTTGCGACATATCCAACATTTCAAACTTCGTTGTAAAGGGATTAACTTGCGCCAATAAGTCAAGCAACGGATGATTTTTTATTTCATCTATTTTCTCTTTTCCCGCAACTCCTTTAACCTTGTATAGTTTAAACTTTGTATTAGCAACTTTTTCGGCGATCTTCCTAACGCAAGCATATACTAAAAAAGACACCGTATAGGAGTCTAAATAATCTTTGTTTGTTGGTCGGCTTAAATTGTCGCCACGCCCTAAGGTATTGCCAACCAAATAATAACTTTTAGTTTTGAATAAACCTGCTACTTTTGAAAATATGTTTTTCTTCAATTTCTCATACTTAGATTTTTACAGATTTTGTTATATTTTATCAAATAGTTTTATGCCCGTCAAGGGTTAGGTGGATAACTCATAACCACTCAAAGGTAGTTTTCTTGGCATAATCGCTTAAAAGTCCTTGTACGGCATAGACAAATGCGTCTGAAAGATCATCGTGAGCTTCTACTCCAAATCCTGTAAGCTGTAAAATTAAATCCTCACAACCTCTTTTAGGAAATAGCACAGTTCCATTTTGTATGTAAGAGGCCACGCTTGTCAACCTTGCGCATTTATCCGCGCCAACCTTTACTCCCGTTACTGGTAGTCCAGCCCTTTCCATTGCCTCAACTTGCATTCGTTGATAAGCAACATCTTCAACCCATAATGGAGTTAGCGTTCCACCGCCGAGCGCCAAGCTAATTTCTTTTCCTTTTCTTGTTGTTTCAAATCCGCTTAAATGCGCGTTAACTGGATTAGGCATAAGATAAACTTTCGGTATTTTTTCGCCTCCTGCGGGGAATAATCTGCCCGATACCATAGCCGTATAATCTGCCGTATCCTTTTTGCTTATGGCTAAGTCAACTCCCGTTCCACTTGCAAGCAATTTTGTTTCAGGAAACTTGTCGTAATATTGAATCCAATCATCTTTGACAACTTGTCCTTCCTCTGGTATTAACTTCAAAAGGTATTCTCTTTGCCACGCTCTCATTCCGATTGAGCTTTTTCCACCAACTTGCTTTTTCTCAACTTCTATGGCTTTCATATCTGGGTATTTTCCTGTCCAAGTTATTTTACCACTTTCATCAAGTAAGGGAAACTCCACTACCTTTCCATTGCGCTCTTTGCTTTCAATCTCTTTTTTTATTCTGTTCATTATTGAGTCCGAGTGCAGTAAATTTCCTATAAGAATATATTTTGTTTTATCTTTTTCGCCCGCAGGGATTACATTACCAGTAAGCCACCTGTGAGTTTTATCCCGTTGCTCTTTAGTTCTTACCATTTCTAAGTCCTCAATGTCATCAATAATTATTAGATCTGGTCGCCATTGTTTAAATCTCGTTCCTCTAACTTTTTGTCCTGTGGATTTCCCGATAACTTTCACATTGTATTTCGGTATTATCAATGATCCTTTTTGCCACTCGTCTTTTTTTTGAGTTTCTTCTTGAACTTCAAATTGCCCAAAATCTTCTATTAATCTTTGGTTGCTTTCCAGTTCGGATTTAATGTTATAAATATGTTCTTTGATCTGTCCATAGGTATCAGAGATTAATATAATAAAGTGAGCCCTGCCAGTTATTATCGCCCAAATTGGATAAAACAACATTGAAATTGTTGTCTTGGCACTTCCTCTAAAAGCTATAATCTCGCTAAACTTTTTGCCACCCTCTAATATCTGATACATTTCTCTTTGAAACGGAGCGGTCGGGTAAAATAAATACTGATTAAAATATATCTTCGCAAACCACATTAAACTTTTTCTTGCGAGTCTTATTCTAAAGTCGGCGCTATCCTTGATTTTCTGTAATATTATTGCTTGCGTTGGTTTAGCCTCCCGTTGTTTGTTTTTGATCTGATTGGATTGTTGGTTTTCCATAATCTAAGTTTATCGCATCTCTTATTAACGCTTCCTCCTCGTCTGATAATTTTTTATGAAGTGCTAACTCGCCCAGTTTTCTTCTAAATATTCCAGCGTCAAATTTAATATCAAACAATCTTTTCTTTAAGTCAACTAAAGTTTTTACTGCAACCAATTTTGTCCGCGTGTCAATAAATACCTCCTCATCTAACTCTATAACCTGCCCTGCCTCGTCTTTTTTCTTAACCTTTATTTTCCTTATATCGTTGGTAATAACCTGCCAACATTCTAAGGCCAGCGCGTTATATTCTACTTCTATTTTTCCTACTTCTTTATTTACTCTTTGCTTTTCTATCCGTTTCGTGTTTTCTTCGTGAACCTTTTTCTTGAGTTTTAGCGCGGTCATATGATCAATCTTGAGTATTTTTGATAACTCATACTTGCTCGCATTTGGTTTCCTAACCAAAATTGACCTTATTTTTTCTTTTACTTCTCTTTTGTATTCAGGCGTCCATTTCATAGTTTTTTATTACAAATAATTTCGTTTCCAAATTTCACTATCAGATTTCTAAAAATTATATTCGCATAGGCATTAAATACAAGTGCTTCTGAACGGCATTTGGTTTTGCCTTTCGGATAAAGTTTTTCTAATTCATCTGCTAATTCATTTAAAAATCTTTTCGTGTATTTCTCTGTAATTGTTTTTGTCTGTAATAACATTTTTTATTTAGATTATATTAGCTTGTTATTTGTTTCAAAACTTTTTCGTTATCGTAATACTCTATTGCCCATTTGAAAGCCCTCTCAGATAATTGCCTCCACTTCTCTTGATCGTTTATCAATTCATTAACTTTTTCTACGAGATTATGCTTATTTACTGCTAAAACTACTTCTCTTGGTATGTGACTATATGGATAAATTATTTTTTCATTTGCTACTACAACGCATTTATAAAACATTGGTTCAATCGTGCTTCTGTTGTAGTGTCCGTAATACTTTTTTGATTGCCCTGTTAGATCAACAGCGAACATTCCTTTTTTGTATTCCTCTTTTAATTCTTTTGGCGTTCTGAAACCAAGATATTCTGAGTTTTCGGGTAGCTTGTCATATAGATTATAATACTCTCTACCGCAACCGAACAAAATGCCTTGCGCCTTGATCTTGCTTAATTCTGTTATGAATAATTTTATTCCTTTCCAGCCTCTCCATTGATTAGCCCAGATGATTGTTTTTTTTGTTTCGGTTTTCTTAAAGTTCTTGTCAAAAATAAACGGATGTAATATTAACTCGTTTTTTATTCCCTTGCCGTCAAGATAATTCTTTACCGCCTGATTTGTTGAATACATTTTGTCAACATATTTTAGCGCTTTTTTGTAGTACGGATAGAACTTATCAAAATATACATCTGATATCGTAACTATTTGTTTTTTCCCTAAGAAATATACTCCGAGCCACCCGCTTCTGTCGTTATGAATACAAGCTGTCGTATGAAACAAAATATCGTATCGCCTATCTAAGAAGCCAAGCGTTTTCCTTAAGTTTGTTAAATCTACGCTTAGCTCTATCCCTTTAACTTTAAACATTTTATCTTTTGCTTCTATTTTAAACTTCTCAACTTTGAATGCACGCTTCTTGTCGGTTAAGATTACGATATCATTTTTTACGCCAAAACTATCAAGAATATTTTTAGTTTCTTCCGCGTGAGTGGCAATGCCTCCGATCTGCCCAATGTCCCAAATTATGATTGCGACTCTTGGATCTTTTTCCATTTGAATCTTAATCTTTTCTCGCCCAACTTATTGTGAAACCATTTACAATAATCTGGGTAATTAGATATTATTTTTTTTAAACTTTTTTGCTTTATTGCTTCACTAAACTTTTGACAACCTCCGCCTTTCGTTCCCGTTCCCTCAACAATGTGAAAGTATCTTTCACTTACCCCTACGCTTTTGTTTCCAGCCAATAAATCTATTAAAAACATTTTTTCCTCGTTGTAATATAAATTGTTTCTATAATTTATTAGTCCGATCTTGCTCTTGTCTATCAAATAAGTGCCAGCTATTTGTCCAATGCTATCAGAATTGTAAAATGCAATGCTCGCAAATTTAGTCCCGATCACGGCTAATCCTTTCGTTCTCATTTCTTTTGCCAAATCATACGCCATAACTTTTATATCTCTTACCTTTTTCAGTTTTCCATTAAAGTTCCTATAACTAAATCCACTCACATCATCATCTATCATCCAAACGGCGTGATCCTGCTTAAAATAGTTTAATGAAAAGTTTCTTGCATATCCTATCCCAGCGCCATTTCTTTTTATATCAACTATGCTGGCTACCGATTTGTATTTCTCGTATTCTTTAATGTCTTGGGGTTCTATAAACAAATAGATATCCTCTTTTCTGAAAAACTTATAAAGTAATTTTAATGTTTTCTGCTCGTTAGCCCGAGCCTTTGAACATATTGCGATCTTTATTCTTGTCATAGAAGTATACATAATTACCCTTTTTATCTTTTCCTTTAGCTTTAACGCTTCCATTCGTAAAGTTCTGAAAATTATTACTCCACTTTAAGTCATTCCAGCCCTTTAAAAAATAGTCATAATAATCCATTTCTCGCATCTTGCCTCTTTTGCCCGCGCCTCCCAAATTCATATATTGAGATAACTTACATTCTTTTCTAAACTTTATTTCTTTTTCGCCGATCTTCAAGGCATCGTCCATCGTAACAAATCCTTTTTGCTTCGCAACTCGCAACAAGTTCGTGTATTGCATCTTTGCATAATTGTTCAATTTTTCCCAGCTGTCCAATATTCCACAGCAACAACCCGTTCCTTCACTCCAATGCTTAAAGTCCACATCGCTGAAAACAGCTTTTAGTCCGTATTTATGGCATAGCTTTAGATATCTTTTAGCCCACATACTTTTTATTTTATAATCCAATCTCACATATCCTGAATATTTACCTTTAAACTTTCGGTAAAACTCCCAAATATCAAATCCAACGGCCATACTTATTTTATCGTAATTTATTCTTGTCTGTTTTCGGCTTCTCGCCCGCCAATCAAGACAAAAGAATTCTGTCGTCACGCTTTCGCATTTCGCCTCAGAGGCGTTTTTAATTAGTTCCTCTAATGTTCTGTCGGTTAATCCTATAATGAACGGTCTGAGCCGTAGTGTCGTTTTAGTACCGACTTCATTTAATTTCTTTAGCACTTCAAATCTTTTCTGCGGGCTGGGAGTTCCAGCTTCAACGAGTCGCGCCTTTTCCGCATCTGTTGTAATTATGCTTGCCTTATAATGCCACCTGTCACCCGCTCGCTTAAACTCATTTAGGTATCTTTCATCTCTTAAAATTAAATCACTCTTGCTACTAAAGCTGACTGGATATTTAATATCGTTTAAGAATTTCATTATCTCAAGCCCGACTCCGTACTTTTCCTCAAACGGGCAAAATGGATCGCTTAACCCTCCCCATTGCATAACAATTTTATTCCTTATGTAGTCTGAGTATGGCGCTTTTTTCTTTAGTAAAAAGATTTTTTTAAAGTTTTCTACATCAACCGCCTTGACTACTTTTTTGTCATAGTTTTCCCGCGCGGGACCGAGTCCGCGAATATACTGGCTAAAACAATAAGAACAATTAAATCCGCAATTACTGTATTGATCAAAAGTCAGCGGTAGCGCACACTCCAAAACTTCACTGGTTATCCTTGGACTATTGTAAGGTTCTAATTTCATTTTTTTATTAACTCAATCAGCTTCTTTATGTCCAACTCAGCTTCTCTATTAGTCTTAAAGGTTTCTTTTATTAGCTTGTACTGCTCAAAGGTTTCAACATAAAAAGCCACCTTTTTTTTCTTGACAGATATCTCTGGTTTTTCAACTGGTATTTCTACCCTTTCGTTTCTGGCAAAAAGTTCTTTTAATTCTTCATCGCTTTTAATCTCCTCGTTATTGTAACTTAGATCATACTGTACGTTTAACATTTCCAATTCGTAATCGTCAAAGCCACTTAATTTTATCTCTGGGTAATCTTTCATTTCTCGTACTAATGCCGTCAATTTTTCTTCATCCCAACTTCCAACAATTTTATTGAGCGCGAGATTTAAAATCTTTTCGCGCCTCTTATCCAAGTCAACAATAATGCAAGGCACTTCTGTCCAGCCCAAATCTTTTGCAACCTTTAATCTTTGGTGTCCACCAATTACGGTCATATCTTTATTGACTATTATCGGCTCAACCATATCAAATGATTTTACTGATTCTTTAAGGTTTTCCAGTTCTTCTTCGCTCATCACTCTTGGATTGTATTCGGCTACCATTAAGAGTTCTATTTTAATTTTTTGTATTTGCATTTTTTTTATCTTTATTCGTTACAATTACTTGCGGTCTTTTTCTTATTTCTACTACTGGGACAAGGATCACTTCGTACTTATCCAGCAATTTCGCTAAGTCACGATTGAACTCTTGCTTTGTTTTTTCCTCGTTTTCTTGCTCAGCTTTTTGGTTATGTTTGAACCACTTTTTTTTAGACATAGTTTTTTCAGGCAAAATAAAATTAGATATTTAATATATCTAATTATCAAATTAAATTTATTTATTTTTATTTCTTTTTCTACTGGAGTTATGACTTGTTTTAATTTTTTCTCAATTTTCATTGTAGGTTTTTGATATTTGTACTGGTCGGTATGTTTCAAGAACAAAAAGAATTTTTTTCTGGTTCGTTTGCACGCTTCTCTTTTTTCGTTAATCCGTTGCCTTATCAGATATTTTTCTCTTTTTGATTTTTTTCTCATAAATACTATTTTAACATCTTTTCTAATATTTTCATATCGGCTATTAGTTTTCTAAGTCGCCAAGACATTTCCCGATCGGGTTCTTTTATCATTGGCTCTTTGTCTTTTTTAAGAAGTTTCAGAAACTCCCAAAAATCTATTACTGCATATATTTCAGGTCTTGCCTCCGAGGTTCTCGGATCTCTGAAAACCAGCGCCCATTTCTCGGGATCATAGTTGCCAATCTTTGCTTGGCTCTTAGCTTGATCTACCCACTTGTTTATTTTTATTGTGGCTTGGTTCTTTGCTTCAATTAAAAATGGTAAATTTGCAGCTATATCTCCTTTTCTTAATCCCGATCCACTCCCACTTTCACGCCTTGCTAATCCCAATCCCATATCTTCAATCTCTTTTGCTATTAATTTTTCAAAGCGCTTGCCTTTTTCTATTCTTGATTTTGAGTTCATATTTCATTTTGATAAGCATATTCACCGTAAAGTTCTTCTGCTCTTTTATTGTATTCTAAAGCAGCATCAATTTCGTTTTTAAAGCCACCGCGAAACGGCTTAAATCCTTTTCTATAAACCCTTGCTTCCCATTGTTTGCTTCTTGGGTTCCAAGAAACGCCCTTATATTGTGAGCTTGGTAATCTTCCAGCGTGTAGTTTTCTTTTTCTCGCACGATTTGATCCAATACTTGTCTTTGCTACAAATATATTCTCTTTTCTACAATCTAATCCGTTGCGGTTTTCGTGAAGAAAAACGCATCCCTTTTGTTTATTAAGAATAAAATATTCTATATGGATGCCTATGTGTTGCCCTTTAATGTTTATTGTTCGTAATGCTCTATATCCACCATATTTATTATCCTTGCAGGCTTGCCATACAAATCTTGAAAGATAGGCATAATCTTCATCGTCAACTATCACATATTTGCCTTTTGTTAAAGGTATTTTTTTCATTTATCTGTTTAATAACAAGCCCAAATGATTTAAGGAAAACCACAGAAACAATATCACTATTCCTAATACGACTAATGCAATAATGAATAATGCGAAGTTAGGTTTTGGCGGTTTCTCATCTTTCAAAAAATTGCCTACTTCAAAATGTTTCATAAAATTATACTCGGTCTAAAAAATAAAGTTACTATTGTTGCTATGAATACCCAGAAAAGTATCCAGCCGAGCCGTACCCTGATCTTGTGCATTTCTCTTAGCGTTTCTATTGCTATTTCTTTTTCGGTTTTACCCTCGCATTGTTTATAAAAATTACGCATTTCTAACATAGTTTTTTTACACTAATTAAATAACATATAGTTATGTATCAGCCACCGAGCGGAGAAAGTACCACTCCTTAGAAAATGTAACTCTTGAAAAATAATATTGTTTGTCGTGTTTGTGCTTTCAATGAATAATCATCGTTTGCTATGTTTTCGGAAAGAGTAAACCAATGCCTCTTTTTAACATAGCTTCGGTGGCTGGTATATAACTGTAAGCTGGCTCTTAGCGGCAATGTAGGGTAAAAACAAACCCTAATACTAAGCATTTAAGGGCGAAAGGTTCGCCGACACCCACCAGCAATTAATTTTTTAATGTACCTTTTAAGGAAAAAATGTTTGCCCGCTTTTGTTATCCTTACTTGATCTGAATAATATTCTTCACCGTCAAAGTATATTTTGATATTCTCTCCAGAGTGAATTGTCTTTTTTGCAATTAGAATTATTTTTATTTTTATTTTCATTTTGTTTTCTCACTAACCAATGAAGATAAAGAACTTCTTTTATGAGCCATTTACAAAGTGCTATTAAATGTTTTCGGCTCATTATTTTATTCTCGGCTGTTTTTTTTGCGTCAAATGCAAACTGACTTAATCGCTTGTTAGCAAATCTTTTGTTTTGTTCCCGCTCCCAAGCAAACCAAATCCTTGATTTAACTATTTCTACATAATCCTGACTACTTAATTTATCTTGCTCTGTATCCTTTTTATTTTTTATAGGCATATCAGAGCAGATCTAACAAGCAACGAGGTCGTTGTCCTGCGGGTTGTGCCACCACAGACAGCCTACAGATCTGCTCAAATATATTTACAACTTTTTTTTACTAAGTTTTGCATATCTAATTTTTGTTAGCGCCTCTGTTACTATTTGTCTTACTCGTGACCTTGTAACTCCAATCACTTCTGAAATTTCTTCTAATGTATAAATTATACCGTCATCAAAACCGAAACGCATAGATAATATTTTCTTTTCTCTTGCAGATAATAATTCCTCAACCAATATATCTAAAAAAAGACAATAATATCTGATCCTTTCTTTTCTGTTTTTTTCTTTTAATCTTATAATTTCTATTTGATCCGACTTCGCTTTTCTTAGCGCCCTAACTATTCCTTTCCTTAATTGTTTAACTTCTGGATTTAGTTTCATATATTTATAAGCTATTCTTCAACAATAATGCCTAATGCCTTAAAGAACTCTTCTACTTGAGATTTCTTTATTCTGGTATTCCCTCCCCTTCCCCAGAATTTTGCTTCGTGTAGGTTTGCTTCGTATAGGTTTGCTCCGGATAGGTCTGCTTCGTCTAGGTTTGCTCCGGATAGGTCTGCTCCGTGTAGGTTTGTTTCGTATAGGTTTGCTCTGTATAGGTTTGCTCTGTATAGGTTTGCTCCGTCTAGGTCTGCTTCGGATAGGTTTGCTCCACGCAGGTCTGCTTCGCATAGGTTTGCTTCGTTGGCGGCTTCTACTACTGCTTCTTTAAAAGTTTTTTTGGTAGAAGTAAAAATTATATCTCCTGTCCATCTATTTTTAATCTCTATTTTCTTCTCTTTTTTTTCTTTAACCTTTTCTTCTTCTATTTGGTCTTTAATTTTCTCGTAAGTTTCGTTTGAAACTTTAATTGTTTTTGACATATATTTATATTGTACAAGTAAATCTTTTAGTTTAGACTTGAGGTCTTGGAGGGCAGTGTTAAATGCAATAGCATACATTCTATAAGGCGAACCTTCTTTATATTTGT
>Ga0307928_10004712_pt1 | contig 10329 bp, 16 predicted proteins | sample AceLakmetagen232_FD_201815 | JGI IMG/M metagenome (GOLD analysis project Ga0307928, IMG submission 201815) | Saline water microbial communities from Ace Lake, Antarctica - #232 | ecosystem: Environmental > Aquatic > Non-marine Saline and Alkaline > Saline | place: Antarctica: Ace Lake...
ACACTTCATGTAAGATTGCACCAGTTACCTCATCTTGACTTAGCTTTTCGATCCATTCAGGGTTGTAATATAAATGCTCTCCATCAGTAGCCGCAGTGGGAATTGAAAACTCCTCTATTGCTCCCAACATAATAGCAAGATCTGAGAAGAATGGCTTTGGCTTCATCATCTGTATTTTAGCCCGAGAGATCATTTTTGAGGCGGGTAGTTTTCTAGTCATGATGTTACATTCTTTAGACTGATATTATGAATTGGATTGTGTGAAAATTGGATTGACATAGGTATACCTTGACCACCCTGACCACCAGAACCAGGGGCACCCAGCTGATCCCTAGATAGCAACTGCTTCATCACTAGCTCTTTAGTAAATGGAAAGTAGACTGGGATCTTGTACTCATCTTTGTCGGGGACACGCTGTATCCCCATAATCATTCCGCCTTTTTTTATAACATCTATTTCTTTTTTCACCAATTCACTAGTCAGTAGTCTGTGAGACATTGAGCGCTCGGCTAGACTGTCAATATATTTTTGATAGAGCCATCCCTGATCATCTGTTAAGCCTGGGATTGATTCGCCATTATAATAATCTTCCATACCATAGGCGTGGGTTTGTCCAGACAGAACTGTCCCATGTAGTAGTTCATCTCCAGAATCCCACTTACCATATGTTGTCGCGACTTCCTCAATCTGCTCTGGAGTATAAATAGGATTTCCAGGGAGAGTTTCTTTAAAGCTTGGGCCTAGCCTAACGATCTTCATATCCTTATTAAAGACATTATTATCCAAAAGTGATTTACACCAATCTTTTGCTAATACCTCCATCGCTGGCCAATCATCTTTATCTCCACCAGAGAATATCCTCTTCCCATCTACTCTTCCAGTTTTTATATTGGTAATAACTTCTGAGTAGACAGGCACAAGTTCATCTGGGAAATCCGCCTTAAGTCTCTTCAAATCTGGTAGAAATGCTTTCTTCAGATCATTAATAAATGACATCTCAAACCTCATCCATGACTAATTCATGATTCTCCTCTACCCACTTTTCAAAATATTTAGATGCAACTATTTGTTCATTCCAACCATTTTTGGCTACATCTTTGATGGCAAGAGCTCCAAATTCTGCTGGCATTTTAAGAACATATTTTACGAAATTATCAACATACTGATCTTTCATCTTCGGAACCATAGCGGAACAGAGAGCATACAATACATCTGGCTCTTTTGGAACCTTGTTATATTTACCCGCAAGAATATCGTCTATGCTTGGAAGTTTGGAGTAGATAGACATAAATGCCAAGAACTCCTTAGCTGGTCCCTCTCCTACAGCTCCATTGATTATTTCGTCAGCATCAAATGGATCTTTATATAGGTTGATAATTTCTGAAACATAATTCCATGACCTTGGAGTTGGGTATGCCTTATCCTCAGCTTTTGGTATTCTTACTAGTAGCTTTGGTTTAAAGTTAAGGAACCCAATTACTCTGCTATCTACCTTACCAACAGCCCAAGCCTTCCAGTCTTCGATGTTAGCACTAACGTCAAGGTGGATTAGTCGGTTTGCTAGAGGTGATGGCATCTTCGTTACCATAGCTGCATCAGTCTCTCTGTTTCCAGCTGCTACAATTCTCCATCCTTTTGGCATAACATATTCCCCAATTTTCCTATCTAGAACTAGCTGGTATGCAGCAATCTGAACAGAGGTAGGCGCAGTATTTAGCTCATCCAAGAATAGGATACCTTCCTTGCCATGCTTTTCTTCAGTTGGTAGGAACTCTGGGCGCAACCAAATAGCAGCCTTTTCTTTCTCATCATAAAATGGTAATCCACGCAAATCTACTGGGTTCAATAATGAGAGACGGAGATCGATCAATCCCCACTTGTTCTCATCTGCAATCTGTTTAACAATACTAGACTTGCCAATCCCAGGAGATCCCCACATAAACACAGGTGTCTTCATGTGTAATAATTTTTCTATATGGCTTTTTGCCTGGTTTAAATACATATTATCCCTCCAGTTGTACATCTATTATTATTTTAACTTTTCTGTCTTTATATGGAGATAGGACTTGTGTAAAATCAATTCCAGGGATGCTAGTGGGGGATAGTGCTGGTGAAATTGGTGCAGAAGAAGAACTAGCAAGAACCTTTCCCTCAAACTCTAGGACTCTCTTATAATCTGTAATATTTCCATTTTTATCTATGGTTGGTGGCATGTTACCTCCTATTTAATTCTTTTATAACCTCATTAATTTTGTTAATTATATTTTGCGAACCATGGGTAGTTAGTTGTCGATAGTCAGAAAGCCAACTAGATAATCCTTTTGGATTATCAACATCCCACTGAGCTGCCATATCCTCACGATCCTTTTTATCATTCCAACTATAAGATAGCTCTTTAGCAATCCACTTTTTCCTTGCTACCTCATATTCATCTTGTAATACTTGAGATGATTTTCCTAGAAATAAATCTATATTCAAAGGCTTTATTTTAGTCTTACCCATCAACTCATCCATAGCATTATCAGTTTTTATTTTAATATCTGCTGGAGTAATCTTTCTTTTTGCCATAAGTAGTCTCGGGGGAGTTTCCCCTCCCCGAGTCCAATACTTTATTCCATTTATTTTTTTAGTCGTTGAGCAAACATCTTTTTTAGAGCAGCTGAAGCAGCTTGCTGATAAACTCGAGTTGACTTAATACCGACAGTCTTAGCATATTCACTAATAACAGCCTTTTGATCTAGATAACAATCTAGAGAAAGTTGCTCTTCACTAGTAAGCGGTTTTCTTAGCTTAGTGAATCTACTGTTAGCAGGGGAATTACCCTTATGTTTCTTGTACTCAACCAATAGTTGAGCCATAGAGTCTTTGGAGAGGAATTGCTCCAATATTTTTGTACTTAAGGACTTAGTCATAAGTCCTCCTTTCTTATTTTTTGACACCAGCGGCTTTCCAACCGTGTGGGTCATTTTCTTTATTATATCTAGAATCTTTGGGATCAAATCTCTTACCGTCTTTATCTAGTGCATATGGGCGACCAGTCTGCTTATCTCTACCAAAAGCTACTGCCTCTTTAAATGGAGCAAATGTACCAGCTCCACCTAGACGTTTAGCATCTTTCTTGAGTTTCTTTTGATATTCTGGGGTTTTTAGGCAGTCATCACATGGGATGCCATAATATTGAGCGGTTTGATTTTGACAATCACTACACATGTATTTCATCTTTATCTTTCTATATATATCTAATGCGGCTGGGTCAAGCTTATTCAGCCTGACCCCTCCGAACAAACAAACAAGAAGGTTTTGCAACCTAATATATTACATAGTACCGTAGTATATTGAAAATGTCAAACGGTTGACAAGGATAATGAAATATGATAGATTATATCCATAGCTCGGCCACACGACTTATGATACCCCGTTTAAATTGGGTAACATGAAGTAATCGGTGGCTTTGCTTGTTTAAAGAAGCTTTGCAGCTGCCTTCATCTGCTTCAAGAATTCCCAGTCGATCAGAAGGTTTAGACTCTTTTTCATTTCCTGTTTTCCCCAAACCTTTAGCTCATATGCCTCTGGAACAAAGAATATATCTTTCATATTGTCTCTCAGAGTTTGAACATTGATGCTCCATATTTCTCTTGGCTCTATAGCTTCCATGTTTTCTGCAATTACATAAAACACTCTGTCCAATCTGCCAAAATATGGCCAGCCAAGGTTATATCCCTCTGGTGTCCAGATAACATTCTTCATCATCTCAATCACGCATTTTTCTTGTGGACTAGTGAAGTATTTCTCTTCTACAACAAATGTCCCACTCGGTACTGTGAAGTCTAGCTTTGGAGGATATTTGGGATTTCTCTCTATCTCCGCGGCCATAGTGATGGGATAGAAGGAATCCATAAACTCCTGCATTCTATTAGTAAAATTACGATACGGGTTAGTGCTTTCCATTATTTAATATCCTTTCTAAGGTTATTTTATACCAAAATTCAGAAATTTCAACTCCACGATATTGTCTTTCCATTTTATCAGCAACTACTGCGGTTGTCCCAGATCCTAAAAATGGGTCAAGAATAATCTGATTTGGTAGGGTTGTTAGCTCAATTATTCGTTCAAGTAATTCTTCTGGCTTTTCAGCTGGGTGATTAAATTCATGTGATTGCTCAATCTGCCACACGTCGGTAGTAACATCTTTTACATTACATACGGACTTTCCCTTATCTACCCATAGGATTAGATTGTGAGCATTATTAAGCCTCTGTACAGAAACATTATCTGGATCAAATGTCCAAGCAATTGTATGCACTAGGCGAAAATCTTTAAGAGCAGATGCAATTTGAAGGAGATTTTTTACAGTACACATCACCACCAGAGATCCCTCTGGCTTTAGAATTCGATATGACTGCTGGATCCAACGAGAATGGAACTCTAGCTCATCCCCATCTGGAGGATCAGTAATAATCGCATCCACAGAATCATCTGGCATCGCTAGTAGATTAGTAATCGCATCTCCCAACACAATATTGTTATCCTTTTTACTTGGTTCAATTAATTTAGCTCTCTCCTCGAGTCTATGCTCTTGTAGCTCTCTAATAAGATCAACTTTTCTCATTGATCTGGCGGCATCAATCCATTTTTCTGCGTTGTCTGGATCTCTTTTTACTATCGAATTTATTTCATATAGCTTAGAATAGTCAATCTCTGCCACCTCATCAAAACTCATATCTAATTTATTCACAAAAGTATCGTAGATTGATATTGCTGACAACGACCAGCGCTCAGACAAAGAGATGTCTGGAGATCTTAACCATTCTGAAACGGAGTCATACCCAAGTTCTTTATAATAGCCGTTGTCACGGATTTCTTTTAGAACCTTCCCCATCATTAGAAAATTTTTAGCAACACCACGCTTTAGATTAAGTAATCCTTTTTCCAAAGAATAGGCGACATTAGCCCTTTCCTCCGTTGGCAGGGAAGGATTAGCCACACCATTCAGTTCTTGCCGAATAGTCACATTATTCACAAATTTTTCCTATTTACTCAATAATTGGTACTTGTTGTGCGTTTCTTTTTGCCTCAAAAATCAAATCTTTGAGAGAGCGATAGTGCTGGTGAATTTCTAGAGGGCTACATGTGCCTTGTCCAGAGAAATATTCATCTGCGGTTGCTTCTGCAACATCTGCTGGCTCAAACATAAAGAGGATAGTTCTAGTATCAGCTTTGTTTACTCCAACAAACTTAAGGTCTTTATTGCACGATAGGTAAGATGCGAGCGGTAAAGAATTTGTTCTGTAATACTTATCTTTTTCTTCCATACAGTCTCCTGTCTTTTATATAATACATTTATTATGGGGTATAACTATAGGCTTGTCAATAGAAACAGAAGATGTTAATCTCTAGAACCCTGGAAGTAGAACTTCTCCTCTGGTAATTCAACAGCTACTAATTGTCCATGGTTATGGAACATTCCATCAATCCCGATTTTATTATCCATTATGAATGGCTTCTTCATCGTCGTATGACCAAAAATAACCTTCTTACCCCAGTCATATTTTGAGTCGATAAAGCGATCCCTTGTCCAAAGCATTTCTTGGATTAGGGTTAGTTTTGTTTCGCTATTACCATTTTGAACATCGTCTTTGTGTTTTTCGATAGTCATTCCTGGAACTAATCCAGCATGAACAAAAAAATATTTATCAGTTTCGTAATACATCGGACGTGATTTTAGCCAGTCTAGATGTTTTTTTGGGATTACATCTTCTGGTTTTACCAAAGCTCGCTCATATGGAATTAAGTCTTCCAACACATAGCTACTCACTGTCTCCTTACCACCCTGTCCATACCAAAGGTAATAGTTGTTGTAGATAACTCCTTGATATACCAGAGCATCCAGCATAAGATCACAATGATTACCATAAATACAAATCATATTTTTACATTTTTTCTCCATTTTTATTAACCAATTAACAACCTTTCGAGTATCTGGACCTCCATCAACATAGTCACCAAGAAAAACAATAGTATCTTGATCTATATCTAAACCAGCTTTTAAGAGTTTTTTCCACAAGCGAGTTAATTCCCAATAATGACCATGAAGATCACCAATCGCCCAAATTTTTTCTTTATTTTTTACCATAGTTTCTCCTAGTAGATTTACAATTTTCTGAAAAAGTTATCCACCTTATGTTTCCAAAAATGTAACCTATGTCTGGATTAATTCTATCAATTGATGGTGTTAATTTCCTATTATAATTACTACTCCCCCAGTTTAAAAATAGTTTATTAAAATCTTCATTACATTTACTCCAATGATAAAAATTTGCTTTAGGTAAAATTTCTTTACCAAGATAGAGATGGTTTTTATTTTTTGTTACTCCACTTACTCTAGATAGCATATTCCTATATGTTCGCATAAGAAATCCAGATTTAGTTTTCTCATATCTCTTAGTATAAAGATTATTATCTTTCAATCTTTGTTTGCGTTGCCATTCAAGTTTATTAGATGTCATATCTTTACGTTAACATGAAGATACGCAATTGTCAATTGAGCGAGATACGGGAATCGGACCCGTGTTATCAGTTTGGAAAACTGATGTTCTACCATTGAACTAATCTCACGATTGAGCCTCTGGAAAGAATTGAACTCTCATTTGATGTTTACAAAACAACTGTTCTAGCCGTTGAACTACAGAGGCTGATTTTACATTGTATCATACTTATTGTATAATCAAAAAGCATGGGCTGATAGTGATAACGGTAGCACGGGTGCTTTGCAAGCACTTAGTCGGGGTTCGATTCCCCGTTGGTCCACAATAGGAGCGCATGTTCCAAGGCTGGCGAGCGAGTCTCCAAAACTTGCTGGAAAGGTTCGATTCCTTTCGCTCCTGCAATACAGAGTGTGTTGAAATGGTATCATCTGCGACTTGGACTCGTAGGGCGGGGGTTCGATTCCCTCCACTCTGACAAAACCCGAGATGGCGAAATGGTAGACGCGCTAGTTTTAGAAACTAGTGCCGCAAGGTGTGCAGGTTCAACTCCTGCTCTCGGGACTATTTTTTTTCTTAATCTTCTTCATGGCTTTTTTAACCATGTCTTCAAACATGTCATCTCCAGTGATTTTTGGTTTTGGAGTAAGTTCTTTCTCTTTCTTTGCTTTGTCATTCAACAATTTTTCTAAGAGTTTTTTCATCTTCTCATACTCATCTGGGTCAATATCTGGTTTGGTTGGAGTAGTGGGGAATTGATTTGGTTGCCACGGTTGCCACTTATTTCCCCAGTCTTCAAGATCCTTCTGATATGGATCTCTGTATGGGATGTGTGGAGAATATGGACCACCTGTATTAAAATCTCCTGGTTGATGGAATGTTCCATCAGAAGTAAGAGAGGCGTTATATTGAGTTTTGATTTCAGCCAATTCAGAGACGGCTGCGTTCCATTTATTTTTCATATTTATTCTAACCTAATGGGGGAGTGTCTCTCTCAAATGTCAACCAAGTCACTCAAAAGTCCTATCTCCCCCGCGCCAGGTTTAAGGCTGCTAAAAAAATTGTGACGGCTGGTTGACCACCTATGTTTTATAGCGTTCTATCGCTTAGCCACAATACCAACAGTATAGCAAATTATTGCTAATTAGTCAATGGCCAAAATGGTGGAGGCGGGGAGGAATGACCTCCCGTCCAGACTTTTACTAAAATACAATGATAGAAACCTGTCAAAGCAAGTCGCCCCCGAACTTGCATATTATATCACTGTGTGGTATTATTAAAAAGTTAGGCATACGGAGTTCCTATTAAACACTCAATTTGGTTATTACTCCCCGCCAAACATTTAAACAAAGGAAAAATGCAAACACAAATGTCGATGTCATATCAGAATCAAGATCGCTCCACATAGGGGAATCTTTCTGCGACATTGCAAAAAAGATGACCCCTCACAAGAGGGGTTTTTTGGTTAGCGCGGTAGTGTAACGGCTGCACATTTACAATTATAAGAGTATAATAAAAATATGTTTAAAATTTTATCAACATGCAAAGGGGGTGGATATATGTATTGTCGCACATCCCCTCCACATCCAAATAGAAATAAAATGGGACTTTATCCTCTTCATAGAGTTTTGTTAGAAAATAAAATTGGTAGATTATTAATAAGGAAGGAAATTGCTCATCATATAAATGAAGATAAATCTGATAATCGACCAGAAAATATACAATTATTAACTCATAGTCAACACGCAAAATTACATGGAAAAAAGCATCTTGTTCCTAAAATTAAAATTATTTGTCCAAATTGCAATAAAGAATTTAATATTATGAGAAGACAACTTAAATACAATAAAAAAAGAAAATCTAGATCATTCTGCTCTAAAAGGTGTAATGGGCAGTTTTATAATTCACCTGGAAAGCGGGTGGGCGGTAAGATCGCGCGAGTCTCATAATCTCGTCAAAGTAGGAGCATTACCTATACCCGCTACATAGGGATCATCGTTCAGCGGCTAGGATTTCTCCCTGTCGAGGAGAAGAGGCGGGTTCAATTCCCGCTGGTCCCGCATAATCCCAGGTAGCTCAGTGGTAGCAAGCATCCGCCTGTTAAGCGGAAGGTCGCTGGTTCGAATCCAGCTCTGGGAGCACCGCTATCGTTCAACTGGATTAGGATCTTGGTCTACGAAACCAATGATGGGGGTTCGAATCCCTCTAGCGGTACAATATTTGGGGTGGTGAAGATGGTATCACGCTGGACTTTGAATCCAGAGTCTGAGGTTCAATTCCTTACCCCAAAACCAAGGTCGTCATGCGGTACTGGTGTACCAGGGAGTCTGTAAAACTCCTGGCGAGAGCTCGGCTAGGTTCGATTCCTGGGGCGACCACAATGGAGGATCTGAGCATGAGTGAGCTCAACGCTCTTGAAAAGCGTCGTCATAATGACTTGATGGGTGCAATTCCCTCATCCTCCGCAAGTTTATATATTTTTTACATTTTATATATATTTTATATATATTTAGATTTAACAAAAAAAGCAAACCACTGCACGAGCGTATATTAGATGGCTAAGTTTCTACATTAAACTATAACTAATTACATTTCCATCTCAGCGCACACACTTATGATTTTTAGTGCCTGTGGGTTCACCAAGCGTATCGTGATTGCTGGTAGCCAGGTATTTACGTACATGTGGACATTTTAGAAATTTTTTAACCGTTTATTTTCAATACAGAGCCTCTACCCCGAGAGGTAATTTTATCTCTTCTGCATTACCAGCTGTGTCAACCTCTTCTCTGTGTGTGGTAATACTAGCTTACATTTGCGACAAACAATTACCTGCCTATAATCTTTTGGTAAGTCGTCGGCGGATTCATAAATATCTCCATGATACTCAAACATGAGACGCACGCTGGCGTGGTCACAAAGCATATCTTTCATTACTCTTTCAGCAAGCTCCATATTCAACACTCCATTCTCCAGGTTCTCCCTTGTCATAAAAAAAAGTTATTTTCTTTTCCTTTTCCGCACCACACTTTTGACAACGAGTCTGGATTTTGGTTGTGTTTGACTTTGATGATAACCAATTATCGCCAGAATCATAATGAACAAAATTATGATCACAAAGTAACTCCCTCATGCAATCATCTACCTTGGTCATAACAAATGTTCTACCTAAAAATTATTATTGCGGATGGAAATGGAGCTGGGCTTTTACTCTCATTAAAATAAAGTCTCCCTTTTATAAATCTAATCTCAGTGGCTTGCATGCAGTAATCGTGCCACCATCTAACAGATGTTCTACTTGGAATCAAAAATACTACAGTTTTACCCTTCTTCCACTCCTCATATCCTTTTGCCAACCATTTTGCTATTTCTTTGTATGGGGGATTTACATAATTTATATTTCCCCAATCAGTAGTTAATCCATCTTTAGTTGGCTTGATTGGGCATGGGTCGTAATCAAAGCCAAACTCTGCATCTAGTGTTTGATAAACAGCCTTTGGAGTTCTCCAATCTTGCTTAAATGATGTAAACATTGCTTTATTATTTTTCATAATAACCTTTTAATAATCTCCGTCACTACGTTTGTGGTTACGGCGTTACCAGCCATCTTATAACGTTGAGTATCGCTTATCTTCTCTCCATCTGCTCCATACTCTGTCCACCCATGTCTTTGATTTATTTTAATCGTGTAAGTATTTTGATTTAGTATTTCTTTTGGAATGTATCCAGATATGGCAAGGACGACAAACGAGGATAAGATTGTTAATCTTTGTTCTAAACTCTTTATGTCTGAAAGGTCTGATATGGTGAACTTCAAAAGTTTGTTGAGTGTGGTTGAATCTTTCTTGAC
>Ga0307928_10004713_pt1 | contig 10328 bp, 6 predicted proteins | sample AceLakmetagen232_FD_201815 | JGI IMG/M metagenome (GOLD analysis project Ga0307928, IMG submission 201815) | Saline water microbial communities from Ace Lake, Antarctica - #232 | ecosystem: Environmental > Aquatic > Non-marine Saline and Alkaline > Saline | place: Antarctica: Ace Lake...
ACATCCAGCTTATGCCCTGACTCATTCTCTAATGCCCACCTACCAGTGAATAGTTTATTAAGTAAGTTGGTTAGCATAAGTAATCCAAACATACCTTTGATAAGATGCCTAATGTAGTGAGGAGCTAATGCTTTCATATCTGCTGGGGACATCTCTTTCCTTGTAAGTGCTTTAATTGGAATGATGTTAGACATAGGACCTACAGCTCCAGTCAATAGGCGTAGATTAGATATAGTCCAGTTTCTAGCGAGGAAGAAATTGGATGCTACTCCCCATTCAAAGTTAGTAAAGTATCTCTTAGGTAGTGTGCCTAGTAAATCGTTAGTAAAAGCAGCTGCCTGTTTACCTGTAAGCCCTTGCTTCCTTTTCAAAGCATACGTATACATCTGTGCGTTTCTAACTATAGTAGTCCAAAGCACGTTATCATTCCAAGCAAATAACTTTCCTATCCCCTTTGTTATAACATTCTTACCTTCGAGAGGAACTAGGTCATATATCTCCTCTCTAATCTGCCTACCTAATCTTCCTGTATGTGCAAGATTTAAGTTACTCTTTAATGCTTCTCTAGTTAACCTAGTATTATCCAAGTATATCTTTGCACCCGCTCCTCCTGGCTTGATAGCGTTCCAAGCTTCAAAGAAGTTAAAGTTAACTTCATCGAGTACATCAGAGAATATATTCCAACCATGTATAGCAGGATTAAGGAATATTATCCTCTTGACAATACCCCTTATCATCTTTATATTTCTGTATGGCTTACTCTGCATCCAGTTAGGTACTGCTATCTCTTCAATAGCATCTGCTACTTCAGGCTTCCAACGTAGAGGCACACGTTTCATTGTACCATTCTTCTGCTTGACTGATACAGATTTTGCAAACTGAGGATTATTAACCTGCCTATAATCCCTTGCCCATTCCTCTCTACTATCAAATCTTGTAGCAACTGAATGCCCATTCTCATCTGTCATTTCTCTTACTAAGTCTACAAAGTTCTTATGAGCTACCACTTTAGATAGAGAGAACATATACTGATTAAGTTTTAGTCCTACTCTATGCTCAGGAATAAGTCCAGCTGCTTCTGCAGCGTCATAGTTCTGTAAGTTTCTTTCTATTCCGTGTGCAAACTTAGTTCCAAGTATACCTGTAACTGGTATACCTGCATCTGGATTTATCTTCATCCACTCATGTATATTCTTAAACATAAATGGTGCATAGTTACTCCACAGAGCTCCTATAGCTCCTGCCTCTTTAGCGACTTCTCCAAGACTCTTATACTGCTTCCTTATCCAATCAGCTTCATTTTGTAATCCTCTCTTAGTAATCTCAGCTTGATACTTCTCAGGCATATCACAATATCTATCTATAAGTTCTTCATCTTCTGCTTTAGGAACCATCCTCTCCCAGGTATCATGTACTTGCTTTGCGACATACTCTGATTCAGCTATAGTCCCTTCCATCTCTGCTAAAGCATCATACACACTTTTTGCAGACGGGTCAAGGATTAGAGTACCTCTTAATATCTTCAAATACAGCTGCATTTTACCAGATAGAGTTACTCCTTCAGGTGTGGGGAGAGCAGGTACTTCTTCTTGTTCAGCTTTGAATGTAGCTTCTGCAAATTCTTGGTCGCCGGAGTCTAGTTTCTTATTCTTATACATATGTTTAACAAACTCATCTTTAGTCATAGCATGCACATTAACTTTATGTTTGTTTACTTTCTTCTTTTTCTTTTCAAAGTTCTTAATCACTTCTTCTGCAGATGCTTCTACTTCCTTTCCATATCCAGCATCTTGTAAGTCTTTTAAGGTATTACTTATATCTTCCTCTTCCAATTCACCTTTAGGTAACTCTGTATACTTAAAGTCTTTTGGGTCTAATCCATATTTATCGCATGCACGGGCTTTATTTATTTCTATCTTATCTAGTTCCTTTTGAGTGTTATCTTCTACAGCATTTTGTATCCATAGATTACCTTTATTATCTACAGTCCATTGATGAAACTCAGGAGTATGTACCTTTCTTTTATCTCCTGGGTATTTACCATGTGTAGGTGGAGATGCTATATGCCCAAGTTCATGTAATATAACTTTAACTAATACACCATGTGATGGAATTATTTTTTTACCACCTAATAACATGTCAGAGGCTACCCCTGTGTACTTAATTTTATCAGACTTTACAGCAGCAGAACTAGGTTTTCTAATTATAATAGTATGAGTACCATCTCTTTCTAATATATGTCCTCCATGTATGGTTGCTTTATTAGTGGTACCTAATTTCCATTTAATATTAAGCTTGCCTAATCCTACTTCATCAGTTATAGCATATCCAAGTCTCTTTAAACTAATTTGGTCAGTAACTGCATACTCCGACCTAGGAAACTTAGGTTCTACTTTATGCTGATGCTTCCTAACAAATGCTTCTTGAGGAGTATCCTTAACTTCTATTCCTTTAGTCTTTATCTTAGTGATTGGTTTCTCTGGTACGAATTCCTTCTTCTCTCCTACAGGAACTATCTCTGGTTCTGCTTCGTCTGCCACTTTCTCCGCTATATCCAACGTACCTTCTCTAATCGAAAGGTCATGCTTTAGCATTTTATCCACTTTACTCTCTGCAAAGGTACGAATAGCAGAATTGCTAGAACCTATGCTACCCATAATTAGTGACATAGCTAGACCTGCAGTCCCTGCTTGTATCATTTCTGGGACAGGAAAGAGAGATTCCCCTTCATCAAAGATTATGTTACTTATAGCATGCTCAATAGGAACCATAGCTATTTCCTGTGCTGTTTCAGTAACTAAACCCGTAGCCCACTCAATACCTAGCTTACCATACTTAGCTAGGAAGGTCTTAGCTCCCTTATTAATAACTCTACTTCCTCCATAAACGTTGAGCCATCTCTGGAATGGAATAGCTTCGGTAGCTACCTCACCCATAGCCCCCATGACTCCACCAAATAATTGAGCTAGATAGGGAGCTTCCTGCCCTCTTGCTTCAAATCCTTTTTCTATTCTCCTGGCATGTCCTCCAACAGATGCTGCTCCAAATGGTAACATAGTGGCAGGTAAGCTCCCTATTTTCATAGCAAGGGCAGGATATGCCCCAGCCAAAGCTCCACCTGAAAGAAGAGTTATAAGTGACAAAGGAACTGCTCTCCCACCAAGAGCTACAAAGTTCTTAAGTCTATTCTTGCTTATTACTTTCTCCCAACTATCTTCAGCTATAGTCTCTGACTTTCCAACCAAGTCACCTATCCAAGCTCGTAGCTTATCCTTCTTAGGGTCATATAAGTCCTTATCAAATACATCAGTTACTTTATCAGTTACCAGTACTCCACCTTCATACAATAGCCTACCAAGATTTAACATCATAGACTGAAGGTCCCCAAATCCTGCTTTCGTAGAGTGAAAGGCTACATCAGTCCAAGAAGGCTCTTCGTATCCTTGAGGGTCATACTTCGACAGGTCAATAGGCTCAGGGATAGGCTTAGGTTTTGGAGGTTGCCATGTAAACTTAGCTACATCTGGCTCTTTCACAATAGGCTTAGTAATAGGTATAGGCTTAGGAGGAGTCCAAGTGAATTTCTTTTCTTCTTCTTCAGAAGTCGGTGGAGTCCATGTTACTGCCATTTGACATTCCTCCTTTTATAGCCCCAGCTAATGGATTAGATGGTGCTAAAGGACTTGCACCTGCACCTAACTGAGCCATGCCCATTTGAGCTTCCATCCTTTTAAGGTATCTTTCTATATAAGGAGTTAGGAAGTAGTTAAGAGGCGTGCCTCTCTTCTTTGATAATTGTCGTGATATAGCATTAGAGTTTTCAAAGAAACTTAACTCATTCATTCTTAAACTCCTCCTTGTGCTTCTTATAGTATTCCCAAGTAGTTAATCCTTCAGCCTTAGCAGCCACTTCAAGCTGTTTTGTTTGCTCTTTAGGCCACTTACTTATTTGAGACTTAAAGTCTTGCTCAGTAATCTCTTCTACCTCTTTGGGTGTAGGCTTCTCTACTACAGGCTTACCTCTTCTTTTACTCACTGCCTTCTCATATGCAGGATGGAAAGGTCCTGTAACAATAGTTTCCATAAACTCTGCTAAGTTCTTAGCAAATTCTGAAGTCTCTGGAACCTTACCTGCAGCTTCTTCCCATTGCCCTGCTAGCTTTTCTTCTTCAGTGGTCTTCTCTTCTGGATGTAGAGCTTCATGTATGAATGGAGCTACATTAGCAGCAGTTGTTTTTACTCCCCCCCAAGCTTTTGAAATAGGGCTTGGTTCAGGCTCACCTTTAGGCTCAGGTATTAATCCTTCAAACATTGTTATAACACTATTAATAGTGTCCTCTCCAAATCCAGCTTCTTCCCCTATAGTTCTCATAGTCTCTTTTAACTCTTCCCAACCTTCTCCAGTTGTCAAAGCTATCATGGATTGAGGATTCTTAGTTAACATGTCGTCAAGTAATTCCATGTACTGGTCAATTTCGGGCTTTGCGGCAGCACCTGTTGCTTTAGGCTCTGATAGACCAGTCTCTGAATTATATACTCCTATCTCTTCTAAAGCAGTAAGTGGGTCATTAGGGTCTCCTACAGGCTCTCTTGGAGCACTTGTAATAGGTATGGTTGTACCTCCAGATGAAATCGTGGATACAGGTCTGTCAGTTTGTACTGCTTGATTTTCTGTTCTTTTAGCTTCCAACCTTGATATAAACTCATCTCTACTTGGCTTATCCATACTCCATAGCATATCCATAAGTTCATATCCCTTTTCCATAGTTGTTTTCTGACTTGATGCTACTTGTGCAGCACCTGCTATCTGTGTCTGCTCAGTTCCAGCCTCCGTTTCTACTCCCGCAATCCTTTCTTTAGACATTGCTTCAGCTAATTTTGAGTCTACTTCCATTTGCTTCAGAAGTATTTCATGCTCCCTAGTTTGTCCAGATAACAAGTCCTCTCTTCTTTGTTCTTTATCTAATTGATACTGAGTTTTTTCAGGTTCTCCTTTAACTCCCGTACTTAGTCCAGTTGCACCTCTAGGACCTGAAGGCTGTTGTCTATTCCGAGATATCATTTCAGCTAAGTTTACTAGCCATCCATAATCTAATCCCATTGTTTGTATAGCCATTATTGATACATCCCCCCTATATACATTTGACCCCACTTATTTCCTGTATAAGGTTCTGCAGGAGGGGGCTTCATAGCTTCTTTAATAGCTGGAGGTATATACTCCGGATTTTGAAAAGCTAACTGCGTTGGTGTATTAAGGTATGCAAGAATAGAATTTATGGTATCTGAATAAGAAGGATTAGCTGCTACATATGCTTGTATCCAATCACTTACACCCTTTGACATTAATTGTCCGTATCCAAGAGCTGACTGAGCAGCTCTATCTTTTGCTGATGTGGCTGCTTGTGTAGCCATTCCACCATAACCTAAAGCTGTAGTACTAGCTCTATTAAGAGCTTCATTAGCCATCCCACCTCTTGCAGCAGCGATTGCATCTGTCAATCTCATTCCTTCTTTCTGTACAGCTTCACCTTTAGCTCCACCCCAAAATGTGCCAGGACCTACAAATTGCTTCTCGATAGTTGGAGCTATATCCTCTCTAAATGCTCTTGCGGCGGGACCTGCTACAGTATTTTGAAAATAATCTTCCGATACTTTACCACTCATAGCATTTATTAAAGCTTGTTGAGTTGCACCACCTACAGCACCTCCAAATATATTAGGAGCTTCCCCACTCATAGCACCCTTCATAGCATTTTTTGCCTCTTCACCAAGGGGTCCCGCAAAAGGATTAGGACCTTTACCCTCAAGAAAGCTTGTTAGTCCTGATAAGTAATCCTCCGAATATTGAGTACCTCCCTTTAACATCTTTTGTAACTGCTTAGCTAATGCAGACTGTCCTTTATCTAATGTTCCCATAGTAGAGATAGGACTCCTATTACTAACTGACGCTCCCCATGTCATAAAAATCATCTCCTATATGTATGAAAATATTCGCTTAAAGTTCTTAACTACAAGTTTTTGTACTTCTCCAGACTTCTTTCTCATGTCCTCAAGTTGTGAAATCATTCTCTTCGCAGTTGGCTGTATGTCTATATACTCTTTAGTATTATAAGACATAGGTTCAGTCATATAATCGCTTTCATCCAAGCTATTAAGACTATTCAATATCTTCTTAAAGTTCATAGTTAAGTTAAAAGTATTAGATACATCCTTAAATCTAAAGTCATTTATTATATCTTTAAAGCCATCTGGGCTTATTCCCTCATTATACAAAGGTGTTAGTTGCTGACTAGAGTTCATAAGCTTCAAATCACTAGGGTATACGTCTCCATCTACATAAGTAATAATATCATTAACTAAATTCTTCATAACTAAAGTATTATGATTTACTGTCAAAGTAAATTGGTTCATGTTCTCTTGATAAATTATACACTTCTCTCTTAAAGTTTCCCAATCCTTCTTAGTATCTAATCTTCTTAAAAAGGCTCCAAACCTAGTACCAAATACAATACTTGGGTCAAAGTCGAAAGGAGGTATATCATAAAAAGGCCACTTCCAGGGAGGTATATTAAACTCAGGCCATTCCCAAGGAGGAAATACTATCTCAGGCCATTCCCATTCAGGTACTTCTGGAAGTACAGGTTCTATAATAGATTCTGCAGGACCAACTACATCATCCCCAAGTGCATCGTCTCCAGAATATACACCTAAACTAAATGCTACATAATCACCATGATATTTTACTCCATCTATAATAGCATAAGCTCTATATGTATAAGATTCTCCAGCAAATAACTTATCAAAGAAAGCAGGAAAAGAGCCAAGCTCCATATCATATGCACCTTCTGCAAAGCTACCTTCTTCAGTTTCTATCTTAGTCAAAGTTCCTTCCCATACAGTTATATTAAGACTAGTATCACCAGTAAAGCCAGCCATACCATGTTGTATTCTATCATATAAGTCTCCAGAAAAAGATAGTTTTATTTCAAACCCTCTCTCAGTTGCATTAGTCCCTGATGTTATAGTTCCATTCCCAGTAGCCCATTCACAGTAAGCAGGATTAGCTGTTGGAACTGGGACTTCAGCAGACTCAGTTGTAACAGATATAGCACTTTCTGTAGTAAATTTTACCCAATCTCCATGTCCTTTACCAGCTTCATTGTAACCCCAAGCCCTAACATAATATGTTGTTCCTGGAGTCAAACCATAAACAATCTTATTAAATGTTGTAATATCCTGAGTCGAGCCACCAACCGTAGTAGAATATACTTCTCCCTCTAATCCTTCTTTTAGTTCAAAACCATAAGAAAGAATCCAATGTCCAATATCTGTTATTGTTCCATTCAAAGTCGCAATAGTTGTATCTATATCCGTTGCAGCCTGAGTAGTTGCTGATGGTAATGTTACAGTAAAAGCAATGGTAAAATAAGGTAAATTTGGAGGACTGTATCCACTGGCACCAAGATAAAGGGTAATAGTATTTCCAGCATCCCCACCTTCGTCAGTTGGAATTATACCACCTATATCATCTGAACTTCTAAGAACAACTTTAAGTTCATCATCTATATTTTTACCTATCCATTCTATTCCTGCTGCATTGAAATTTATAGTTACCCATGAACTTGATGCCATTTCTGATGTATTTTTAGAACCACCACTTGTTGCCACTATATTAGCTCTATTATAATCTGCTCTAATACAGGGCTGATGATGAATAGCTGTAGAATTAGCTTTTTGTATAATTAAATTAAAGTTTCCATAATCAGTTCTCAACGTAGTTATTCTAAAAGTAATTGAGGCTGATTCTATAGTTGTTCCCGATAAATTATAAGGTTGTTTAAAAAATAAAAAGGAACGGCCCACAGTTACACAATCACTTGCACTATTAACTTGTCCTACAGTTCCCAACCAAGGCTCTGCTGGTGCTATATTAGCTTCTGTCTTATCTCTAACTTCTGCATATATATCTGCTAAAACATCTTCACCCTCTAAACACTTGTAATAATACAGATATGCATCATATCCACCAGAACCAGGACCTGTTCTTTCCGTAAAACTGTGAGTAGCCACTTACTTCTTCTCCCTCATAGTATAATCAATACCGTAGAACCTCAAAAACCATCTTTCATCATCCGTGCTATGAGTCAATCTAACTCTTGCTTTCCTATCTACAAACTTCTTATCCTTCTTCACCCTATCATAGGTAGCAGCTATAGTCAGGTTCCCACCATCAACATAGTTATCTCCTTCATCTATAGAGTGCTCAAACTTAACTGTATCTACAGCACTCCCCTTCATATCAAACTTAAAGCCATAGTACCTCTTCCTTCTCATAATATACTCTTCTTCAGATATAACAAAATCAGGAGACTCTATGAAACTAGTTATAGCCTTTCCATTATCTTGTTTAGTAGCATGGTCAAACTGAACTGGTGTTTTGGTCTTGATAGCGAGAAGTGCTTTGTATCCGTTATAGTATACATAATTAGCTGATATAATAGCATCTCCAAGTTGCCCTCTCCACCAGCTCTTACTCTTTATGTCATACATAAAGTACTTAGTCTCATAACTTGCTGTTGTACCTTTTAAGTAGAAGAAGTACACTTGCCCTTTATGTGCTACATACATAGCAAAACTAGCTTTAGCTAGGTCAGCTGACATGTCTGCTAGCCATAAATCTTTTATAGGGTCACCTATTGGTACTGGTTCTCTTCCTCCATCCCAAGAATATATATTATCATGGGACATAAAGTATAGCTTACCCCCTACATTTACTACAGCTCTTTGAGCTAGCAGACCTGTGCTAGGAAGTTGTATAGTAAGGGAGAATATAGAGCTCCCTCCTATCCAGTCCATTAATCCTGCACTCTTATCTTTAAATATAGCTATATAAGGTCCCAAAGGTATAGCACCCACGATTTCAATTCCATCCCCATCTATCCAATCTATGAAGTAACCTGCTCCTGTAGTATTGTAGGCACCAAGGTCACTATATCGAATACGGAGAGGAGTCACTATACCAGACTTGTACTCCCCAAAGCCGATTAATCTAAACTTATATGGGAGTATAATTCTAGGATAATAAGATGTCCAGTTACCTGCTAGTTGTGCGTCATCAGTTACATTATATATTCCCTTCTCCCCACTAGTAGCTAGACACTTATCTTGGATGGAGCACATACTTGGATATTTATAAGTTGTAACAAAGTTTGTAATTGCTATAGATTCTTGCCAAGCACCAGCACCATCTAGATAGTATATTCCATTAGATGTAGCTACATAGAGTGTAGTAACTCCGGCAAAGCTTGTAAATGGGAAGAAGAGATACGGAGTACCTACCAAATTGGTATTAGTCCCATAAGCAGGATAACCAAACCTCTGGGCAAGTACTCCATTTTCCACTTGCATATTACTAGCATTAACAAGAGCTCTGGGATTTAGTTCAGTTCCTGGTACTTCATTATGTATGCCTAGAGTAGGCATAGGTATAGGCATCAATTTATGTGTATCTTCACGTACTCCCATTTTATCTATCTCCCTTCCTAGCATTACAACTTCTGCACGCAGGCACTATGTTTTCCTTTGTGTTATTTCCTCCCTTTGAGATTGGCACAATATGGTCTCTCTCGGGAGGGTTGCTACTATTAAGTTCACAACCACAGTAAGCACATTTGTAATTATACTCCTGAAGAATGTCTAGCCATTCTTTAGATGTCAAGGTATTAAGAATCTTAGACTCTCTAGTACGTCTCTTAGAATGGAGCCTTTGATTGGCGGCTTTACCTTTCTCGGTTCTTTGCCATGCACTATCCCATCCTGGGTGTTCTGCTCTCCATTTAGCTTTGTACTCAGGGTTGTTCTTCCGATACTCCTTATTTATTACTATGTATTCCTCTTTATGAGATGCATAATATCCCTTAGAGCGCTTTGAACATTCTTCTTGGTGACATTCATAGTAATATTTACTATAACTTGGGTTAGCTACATACCACTTTGATGTCATCTCTCTACCATGCTTCAGTTTCTTTTCTCTCTTACTAGCAAACCACTTATGCCCGAAGTCTTCTTCCTCTTTACTTATGCTCATTGAAAACTCCTTTCTTGGCAAATTCAATAATTGATATTGCAAGTTAAATATGTTTCTTCCTTAACTTTTCTAATCTTTCTATCATCTCTGGACTTCTAATAACTTTTGCTTTTACTACTTTAGCTTGCAAAGCTTTTTCAGGAAGTATAACTTGAGATATAGCATTAATCTCCGGTACTTTTGCTTTCATAACAATAGATGCAAGTTCTTTTTCTTCTTCAGACATCTCTATTCCTTGTTT